>ERZ1026850.1153-NODE-1153-length-14500-cov-6.798685_pt1 | contig 14500 bp, 15 predicted proteins | sample MGYA00380155_ERZ1026850 | MGnify/ENA primary metagenome ERZ1026850 (study PRJEB33269, sample SAMEA4719791) | human gut metagenome | biome: human-associated habitat; feature: organic feature; material: feces | place: Cameroon | collected 2013-10 ... | reverse complement strand
ATCCACAACTATTATATATCAAATGCATAAATAATGCATCTTTTTTATGCTATAAAAAAGAAACGCGTACTTTTATCTTCGTCCGCCCGTGTTCATGGTACCCATGGCGCTGACGGAGAGGGAAGGGCACCGGCATCGGACTTTCCATCGCCAAGGCCACCGCTGAAGCGCATGGCGGAAGCATCAGGGCATCCTACCGGAAGGACGGCATTTTATTTCGGGTAGTGCTGTAAAAATAAAGGGAATTCCTGATATTTTTGTCAAGAGTTCTCTTTTTTTTGTATGATTTATGTAAAACCACTCCAAAATCACAACAAAGATTGACAATAATAAAATGTAAATGCTAATATGATGAAAAAAAGGGATGACTTAGGACACCGGTAAAAGGAGAAAAAATGGAAGCTATTATTATTGTAGGAATTTTGATTAGTGTATGTATTGTGTTGGATGAAACTGTTTTTAAGCCTAAACGAATAAAATCAAGGACCCAAAAATCAAGTCCATTTTCAAAGGAGAGCAACTGGAATGGTTGTCTGACAGATGATTGACTAATAAGTCAAAATAGATAACTATACATTTACAATGGACGGCTTTCGTGTTATAATGCAGGATATGCAGAATAAGGAGGACTGAATGATGGCTGTTCATTGTAATTTGTCAACTTTAATGGGTAAGAGAAGATACTCCATTCAAGATGTTCACAAACTTACAGGTCTTTCAAGAAGCACAGTATCAAGTTTGTATAACGACAAAGCAACTCGTATAGATTTTGATACATTAGAAAAACTTTGTGGTTTGTTTGAGTGCAATGCAAGCGAGCTATTTGAAGTATGTTATAATGCTGCGGAAATAAAATAAGATAAGATAAGGATAGGAGCTTGCATAATGCGAATTATTTCATTGTTTAGTGGTGCGGGGGGACTTGATTTAGGTCTTATCCAAGCAGGTAACGATATCGTATGGGCAAATGATATTGACAAAGATGCCGTAGCCACTTACAGGGAAAACATAGGAAATCACATCGTTTGTGACGATATTAAGAATATTGAAATTGCATCACTTCCAGATGCAGAGGTTGTTGTCGGTGGATTTCCTTGCCAGGGATTTTCTTTGGCAAACAGACTTCGCACATTGGAGGATGACAGAAACCAATTATATAGGTTTTTTTATAACACAATTAAGACTAAGCAACCTAAATTCTTTATTGCGGAAAATGTAAAGGGCATCCTAAGCCTCGGAAAAGGAGAAGCAATCAAACAAATTATGTCCGATTTTGAAGGAGCAGGATATGTAACAACTGTCAATCTGGTCAACATGGCAGATTACGGCGTGCCCCAAACAAGACAGCGAGTTTTGATTATTGGGCAGAGAAAAGATTTGGGAGCGGAAATGCTGTTTCAATTCCCTAAGCCAAATCATTCAAAGAATGGTAAAGAACTTCCTAAATGGGTTTCAATCAAGGATGCTATTGACCATTTCCCTGACCCCGATAAAGAGAACAATGTAATTAACCATATTTACTCCGCCTACAAAGTGGAGTATAGAAATTTTACAGGACATAGACAGACAGATCCAGACAAACCTTCTCCGACAATATTGGCTCGTGGTAACGGAAAGGGCGGAGTATGTGCAATTCCACACTATAATGGAATGCGTCGATTGAGTATTCGTGAAAGCGCAAGCATACAAACATTTCCTGAGAACTTTCATTTTGTCGGTTCAATGAATGCTTGTTACCGCCAGATTGGAAATGCCGTTCCTGTTCGATTTGCTAAATTACTGGGAGAAGAACTGAAAAGACTGGAGCTTGAGAATATATGAAAGTGGTATCACTGTTTAGTGGTGCAGGCGGATTGGACTTAGGGTTCAAGATGGCTGGACATGATATAATTTGGGCGAATGATTTATACGGAGACGCAGTGGAAACATATCGTCTTAATATTGGAGATCACATTGTTTGTGAGGATATTTTCAAAGTAGATGAGAAGAATGTGCCAGATTGCGATATTATCATTGGCGGTTTCCCGTGCCAAGGATTCTCTGTCGCAAACACAAAAAGACATGAAGGCGATGAGAGAAATGCTCTGTACAAGCAGCTCATTAGAATAATTGATGCAAAAAAGCCAAAATTCTTTCTTGCAGAAAATGTGAAAGGACTTACAAATCTGGCTAAGGGAAAAGTTTTTCAAATGATTTTGAGTGACTTTTCAGAGCTGGGGTATAAGGTAAAATATAAAATCTTAAATGCTGCCGACTACGGAGTACCACAGACACGGCAAAGAGTTATAATTGTGGGCGTTCGCAATGATGTTGACTTTGAATATAATTTTCCGAAGGCAACGCACAGCAAGGACGGAGCAGATGGCTTACCCAAGTGGATAAGTGTGAGCGAAGCAATGGCTCCTATTCCAGACCCAGATAGTCCCAACGACATGTTGAATCATGAGTATTCAAAATACAAATTGAATTTTAATGGATATTTAGGACATAGGCAACTTGACCCGGAGAAACCAGCTCCCACTGTAACAGCAAGAGGTGATAACAAAGGCGGTGTTGTGATTCTTCCTCATCCAAACGGAGAGCGCAGAATGTCGTGCAGAGAATTGGCGGCAGTTCAGAGCTTTCCTCTGGATTACGAGTTCTACGGAAATCGCAGCTCAATATACCGCCAGATTGGAAACGCTGTGCCACCTTTACTTGGATATGCAGTTGCAAATGTATTCAACCAGTACAAGGAGGAATGAGATGTGTTTACAAAAGACTATATTCCACAGAAACCATTCCCGGATTTCAAATGGAAATGGGCGTGTCTACAATGCACGGAAGGATTGAATGATCCAGTTATCCTGTTGGGTGTTTTGTTCAGGATGAGAAAACTTGAGAAGCTGAACAAAGGAATTAAATATAGCTCAGAAGAATTTGCAAATGAGCTAAGAGAATTGTCAAAAGATACTGCGGATTCTGTCGGGGTGGATTTAGCCAGAAGAACTGGGGAGCGAAACCTGATAAGAAACTCAGGGCAGTATTGGAGAGCAGTCAATCTAATAGCCCCAGGAAGCCGTTCAGGCACGATAGAATTGACAGATTTTGGACGCAGAGTTGCGGATAGAGATATTTCTCAGACAGAGTTTGCCGCAATTACTGTTCAAACATTTCGTTTACCAAATCCGCAGGTGCAGTCATCTGGCGAGTGTGAAGAATGGCTCAAGCATGGATTGATAATCTACCCGCTAAAGCTCATCTTGGAAATCGAGTGTGAACTTCTCAAGAAGAACGAGGGATATATTACGACAGAGGAACTTGTTCGGATTGTCATTCCTTTGTCAGGATGTCATGCAGAATTACAAGACTATGTGAATTTCATTTTGTGGCATAGAGAAGGCTCTATTGATATAAGCGGCTGGCCAGATTGTGCTCCAGCAGCCAACGATATAAGAATCGCTAGAGAATATTTTCTCTTTCTTTCTAACTATGGGTACATCGAAAAGAAATCCGGTCACACCCGAATGAATGAGCAGTTCTTTGTGTGTGATTACCTTGTGGATGAAATAAATCAGATACTTAGTCAGAGTATTAAACAAGAATCGCTTCTTGATATTTTGCAAAAAATGCGCTTAGAAAAGGTTGCAGATGAGGTTGAACGGAAGAGGGTTCAAACAAGTAAAGTATACAGACCAAATCAAGCACATTTCCGCAAGGCTGTTCTTACCGCTTGCGAACGCTGTGTTATTACCAATGTAACGATGCCAGAAGTTTTAGAAGCAGCGCATATAAAGCCATTTAAATACAAGGGCGAAGATACGATTGCAAACGGTTTTGCAATGAGAACCGACATCCATACCCTGTTTGATACAGGACACTTGAGGATTACACCAGATGGCATTATAGAACTATCGTCGAGAGCAAGAATGGATTATGGGGCAACAATACCGCCCAGAATTGTGCTACCAGATTTCACCAATCGTGATTTCCTTCGATGGAGATATGAAAACTATAATGGAATCTAGTCTGTTGTGAAGGGAGGAATGATATGCAACAGGAAAAATCGAAATTTGAGTTGTTGCGTGAAAAAAGTATCCTTGCCATTCTTGATGGTGATACGGACTTCGGTTCACTTAAAATAAACGGCACAGTAAGCAATATTAAAGTTTCTATGCCTTATTTGAGTGGTCCAGTGCTCTGTGATGTGTCAAACAGGTTTGGTTTACCTGTATCCTATGGTTGGAATGGTGGAGCACAAAGCAGATGGGCATATATGGATGATTTACTTGCACATTGTATTCAAAATGGACATGAATCCGACTTGCTTTCATTTCTCTTTTCAAAGGGGCAGTTTGTTGATAAGCTTAGAGGACAGACACCTGAAACAATAGAATATGCTTACACATATATCGTGAATGCTGTGATTGAGCAAATCAATGGCATTTTGTACTTTGGTGGCAATGAGCTTATTCAAACAGGTTCAACATTTGCTATTCGCAAAATAGGGACAACTGTTTCAGTTGCTGCGCCATCCGTAAAGACTATTGATAGAAGATATATCAGTGACATATCAGAGCGAGCAATGAAAGATGTTTTAGATGGTAATTATGACAGTGCTATCACCAAATCTCGAACCCTACTCGAAGAAGTGTTCTGCTATGTTATCGAAAAGAAAGGCGAGACTCCGTCTGAAAGCGGTGATATCGGAAGGCTTTATAATCAAGTGAAACAATTATACAATATGCACCAGAATAAGGACATGGATAAGCGCATCAACGGATTGCTCTCGGGATTGGAAAAAATCTTATCTGCGATTGCTGAGATGCGAAACAAAGTAAGCGATTCACATGGTGTTGGCGCAAAGCGCATCAATATTTCAGATCACCATGCTCGTCTATTTGTTAATTCAGCAATGACAATGGCAGACTTTGTTCTGGCAGTTAGCGAAAAAGCTTCACTTCCTTAAAATTGGTATCGTATATCTTTTTATATATTGTTTCAAAATATTAAGCTCAAAAGGCTGCTTACCACTGGTAGGCAGCCTTTTAATATTCAAAGCCGGAGGATAATCTATGAGCGAAGAATTGGAAAAATTGAGACACGAACAGTATGTTGCGGAGCGGAAGCTGACCGCAGCCAAGCACAAGGAGAAGCGATTGCAGAGCGAGCTGAAACGGCTGACCAGAAGCGAGAGAACCCATCGGCTTTGCACTCGTGCCGGAATGTTGGAGATCTTTTTGAAAGAGCCGACCGTCCTGACCGATGAGGATGTGATGGAGCTGCTGACCTTCATCTTCCAGAGCGAAGCGGTTCAAAAGAAGCTAAATCTGCTGATTGAGAGCCGAAGAGAAATGCATGAAACGGACGAGGGCAAAAACACTTGACGGAGACAAGGGCGCAATTATACACCACCTAAAGATGGTGATTGCGTTCTGCCGAAAGCCCCTTGCAGGGAGCTTGAAGATTTCCGAAAAAGTCCCTTGCTTCAATCATCCAGAGGAAGCTACACTTCCCCTGCGCTGGCTTTGCCAGCGACCCCTTTGTGGACTTGCCACCGAGGAACGATTGCAAGCAATCATTCCCCGACAACAAGTGAATATCCCTCCCGCCCGACCGTTCTGAAAAGTATCGGTCATTTTTTGGTTCACCGAAAGGAGGTTCAACCAAAGACGCCAGTACCACATTTGGAAATCCGTATCGTGCAGTGGAGCAAGGGTAGCTCTGCCGTTGCCGGAGCTGCCTACCAAGCCGGAGAAAAACTGTTCTCCGAGTATGACCAGAAATCCAAAGACCATCGAAGAAAACAACCGGAAGTCCTTTATACGGAAATCATGTTTCTGGCAAATGCCCCGCCGGAATACGCCGACCGGGCAACACTCTGGAACGCTGTCGAAGAAGTAGAAAAGTAATGGAACTCGCAGCTTGCCAGACGGTTCATTCTTGCCTTGCCGAGAGAAGTCCCGACCAAAATGTATCCGCAGATGACGCAAGGATATTGCCAAGAGCATTTTGTGTCCAAGGGAATGTGCTGTGACTTTGCGTTCCATGACCCTGATCCTCCCGGACACAATCCCCATTACCATGTCATGCTGACCATGAGAGCCATTGACGAAAATGAAAAGTGGTTGCCCAAGAGCCGTAATGTTTATGACCTTGACGAGAACGGAAAGCGTATCAAGCTGCCCTCCGGCAGATGGAAAAGCCACAAGGAGGATACTGTTGAGTGGAACGAGCAGTACCATGCCGAGGAATGGAGACACGGCTGGGAGCTTGTTCAGAATAAGTATCTGGAACTTGCCGGAAGCCCCGGACGAGTGGTTATGCGATCCTATGAGCGGCAGGGGCTTGATGGGCTGCCTACCATCCACATGGGAGCCGCCGTTTCTGCGCTGGAACGCAAGGGCATTGAAACCAACATCGGCAATCTTAACCGAGATATTAAAGCCGCCAGCCGCATGATGAATGCCATCTGCAGCACGATCCGAAATCTGCGAAACTGGATTGCGGACATTATGGAAGCAACCAAGGAAGCCTTAGCAGAAATGGAAGCACAGGCTAAAAGCACCTCGCCCGATCTGGTTCTTCTGCTTAGTGACTATCTGAACTTGCGAAAGGCAGAACGCATTGACTGGTCGAGGTACGGTCAGCAGAAAGGCACGACCGATGATTTGAAGGCAGTCTCCCAAGCCATCATCTATCAGAAAGAGCATGAGCTTTTCATGCTGGAAGATTTGGATGCAGCCCTGCAAGGAATGAGCGAGAAGTCCAACGGCATCAACGCCGCCATGAAGAAAACATCTGCCTGCATGAAGGGCATTACCGGCGTTCAAAACTCCGTGGAAGACTGTCAGACCCACAAGGCGGTTCATGACAAGTATCTGAAAATCGGCTGGAAAAGCCGACCTTTCTAAGGGAAAATTTGACTCTGCAGCAGGAGAAGGTGAAAAAGGTCAAAACAAAGAAGAGGAAAATGGAACACCTTTTGACTCTCTGAAGAAAAATTGATTACAGAGTCAAATCGGAAAAAGATATTTCAAAAGAAAATTTGACTTTATCAACGTAAATACTCCATAGAGTCAAACGAAAGAACTTCTTAGGTCGTGCAGTGTTTGACCCTGTATAAGAAAGCCTTAAAACAAGTCAAAAAAATCCGTAGAGAAGCGCACTTTCATTTGACCAAGATAAAGGAAAAGCGGCGCAAGGTCAAAAAAGAAAATTATCATATAAAAAAGCCTTTGACTCTATAAGAAATCCCCAAAAACAGGGTCAAATATTGCTTAAGAAAACTTACCATCATTCCCGCAAGTGTGCTATACTGTTTGTAAATGATGTCGGGGGCAAAAGCCCCGACTTTGATGCAACATACCGCAGAAAGGGACCAAAGATGAAATACGCATACTGTAACGGAAAAATTTTGAACGGAACAAAAGACATGCAGGTGCAAGAAGGTCTGTGCATCCTGACGGACGGCGGGAAAATCGCGGACATTGTGCCGAAGGAACAGGTGCCGGCAGAGTATGAAGCGGTAGATCTTGCGGGAAAATACATAATGCCGGGGCTGATAAACATGCATGTGCATCTGGCAGGCAGCGGAAAACCCCAAAAAAAGCAGAGAGATAATGCAAAGCTGGTTCGCAACCTGATGGGAACGGCGCTTTCCAGAGCCGTGGCTTACAAGGTGGTAAGCGGATTTGCCCAAACAGAGCTGATGAGTGGTGTCACAACCATTCGTACCGTGGGCGGCCTGGGCGATTTCGATACCAGACTCCGTGATGAAATAAAAGCCGGAAAAATCGGACCAAGAATTTTAGCGGCCAATCAGGGTATTTCCGTACCCGGCGGTCATATGGCAGGCTCCGTGGCAGTTGCGGCAAAAAATAACGAAGAAGCGCTGGCACATCTGGCGCAGGCGGAAAAAGAAAAAGTGGATCTGGTAAAGCTGATGATTACCGGCGGCGTTCTGGATGCCAAGGAAAAAGGCGTTCCGGGTGAACTGAAGATGCCTCCCGAAATGGTAAAGGCTGTCTGTGACAAGGCGCATGAAGCAGGATTTATCGTATCCGCCCATGTAGAGTCCCCGCAGGGCGTAAAAGTAGCTTTGCAGAACGGGGTGGACTCCATTGAACACGGTGCGAAGCTGGATGATGAAATGATTGCACTTTTCAAGGAAAGAGGCGCTTTCCTCTGTACCACCATATCCCCGGCGCTTCCTTATGCGCTATTTGACAGAAGTGTCACAAATGCATCGGAAGTGGAGCAGTACAACGGAAATGTGGTATTTGAAGGCATTGTGGAATGTGCCAAGCAGGCGCTTGCCAATGACATTCCGGTGGTGCTGGGAAATGATGTGGGATGCCCCTGGATAACCCAGTATGATTTCTGGAGAGAGCTGTATTACTTCCACAAATACGTGGGTGTCAGCAATGCATTTGCCCTCTATACCGCAACAGCAAGAAGTGCGGAAATGGCAGGAATAGGGGATGTTACTGGTACATTGGAAAAAGGAAAAGCTGCTGACATGATTGTCACAAAAGAAAATCCGCTGGATGACTTAAAGGCGCTCCGTCATGTGGACATGGTAGTGGCTTCCGGCAGACTTATCCGCAATCCCAAGTTCAAGAGAAGAGAACAGGTCGAAGCAGAACTGGATAAATTTTTGTAAAACCGGCACCCGAAAAGCCGGCAGGTAATAGAAAGGATGGGTAAAGTTATGAGCAAAATTGATGAAGTAAGAGCAGAAATGGTAACCGCAATGAAAAACAAGGACAAGGAGAGAAAAGACTCCCTTTCCATGCTGTTAAGCGCATTGAAGAACAAGGCTATTGATAAGAGAGAAGACCTGACTCCCGATGAAGAAAACGAAGTAATCAAGAAGGAAATCCGCCAGACAAAGGAAACTTTGGAAACCGCTCCGGCAGACAGAACGGATATTATTGAACAGTGTGAAAAACGTCTGGCTGTATACAAAGAATTTGTACCGGAGGATTTGAGCGAAGATGCCATTCGCGAGATTGTAAGAGGTGTTCTTTCCGACCTCGGTATCGAGGCGCCGACCGCCAAAGACAAGGGCAAGATTATGAAAGAACTGATGCCCAAGGTAAAAGGCAAGGCAGAAGGTAGCGTTGTCAACAAGATTGTAGGCGAGTTCCTTCAGTAAACGAGTTCCTTCAGTAAGAGAAGGCTGATATTCAAAAAGTAACACTTGACAGATACGGGATGCTCCCAAGGGGCATCCCGTTTTCCATTCGTCGTTTATTTTCAACCATCTATCTCAAAATCCCCACAACGTAAGAAAAATCCTCTATAATCAAAATATCTTCTGAAGGAAGTATCTGTTACAGAAAGTCTTTTGTAAGACAGTATCTGAAGAAAGAATCTTCTGTAAAAGCACTCATTATAATCCCTGACAGAGAGGCAAAAGTATGATTATAAAAATAAAAACGGACCCGGCATACGGGAAGCCGGAAGTACAGATTTGTACGGCTGCGGTCACGCCGGAAGTAGAAAAAATGGCAAAAACCATAGAAGATGCCCTGGGCGGCAGTCTGTATGCATATAAGGACGAGGAAATTGTCAAGGTACCCTACCGGGAAATCGTGCGCATTTTCACCCAGAACAAGAATGTATATCTGACCACGGAGACCGAGCAGTTCCGCATCAAAGAACGCCTGTATGAACTGGAAGAAACGCTGGACGGAAGCCTGTTCGTGCGGATTTCCAATACGGATATTGTCAATGTGCGGAAAATAAAGCGGCTGGATACCGGCATCATCGGAACCATAAAAATGAAGCTTTCCGGGGAGCAGGAGGCATATGTTTCCCGCAGGTACATGGGCAAAATCAAACAGGCGCTGGGATTGTAGGAGGTGTGAGTATGAAAAAAGAACTGACAAAAAGAATAATAGACGGTTTTTCCTATGCCGCCGCCATCAATGTGGTGGTCGCGCTTATTTGTATCCTGGTTTTCAAGGAAGAACCGCTGGTGCCTTCGTATTCCGCTTATTTTGAAAACAAAAGTATGGCGCTGCTCATTCAGATTATACTGACGGGCGTTATCAGCGGAACCTTTGCGGGGGGAACTATTTTGTTTGAACAGGCAAAACTGGGTCTTCTTTTGCAAAGCCTATTGTATTTTCTTCTGACAACGGCGGTCTGTATTCCCATTACCGGCTTCTGTTGGGGACTCTTTGTATACAAAACATCAGCCATCATTTTCCTGTGCAATTATTTTGCTACCTACTTCATTTGCTGGACAGTGGCATATCGCAGCTCGGTAAAAGAAGTCCGGGAAATCAACCGCCGGATAGCGGAAATCAGCGGAGAGGAGAGCAGACAAAATGAGGACAAATAATCAAAATAAAGCGACAACGGATAAGGAACAGGTAAGCAGCCGGAGTAAAGCGACAACGGATAAGGAACAGGCAAGTAGCCCCAAAGCCATCGTAGTCACCGGGCTTTCCAAGCAGTACCCGGACAAAACCGCTGTGGACAGCATTTCTTTTTCGGTGGATAAAGGCAGCATTTTTTCGCTGCTCGGTGTAAACGGCGCCGGAAAAACCACCACCATTAAGATGCTCTGCGGACTGACCCGCCCCACCGGGGGAGAAGCATATGTGCTTTCCCACAGTATTCACACGGAATTGGATGAGGTGAAGAAATTAGTGAATATCTCGCCCCAGGACACCTCCGTGGCATCCCGGTTGACCGTGCGGGAAAATCTGGAATTCATTGCCGGAATTTACGGTGCCGACCGGAAAAAAAAGCGGGAAAAAGCGGACGAAATGATACAGTATTTCCATCTGCAGGAAGTGGCGGACAGACGGGCAAAGGTGCTGTCCGGCGGCTGGCAGCGGAAATTAAGCATTGCCATGGCGCTGATTACCGAGCCGCAGATTATTTTTCTGGATGAGCCCACTCTGGGGCTGGACGTGCTGGCAAGGCGCGAGCTCTGGGAGGTTATCCGCCGCATGAAAGAAAAAATCACCATCATTCTCACCACGCATTACATGGAGGAGGCGGAAAGCCTTTCCGATAAAGTGGCGGTAATGGTGGACGGTCAGATAAAGGCCATGGGAAGTGTGGAGGAATTAAAGGAGCAGACCGGGGCGGACAATTTAGAGGAAGCCTTTGTGCGCATCGCACAGGAAACCTCTGTGCGCATTGCACAGGAAGCCTTTGTGCGCATCGCACAGGAAGGAGGAGCACGCTCATGAAAGGTCTTGTTTTTGCCAAAAGAACCATAAAGGAAATTTTGAGGGAGCCGCTCAGCTACATTTTCTGTCTGGGGTTTCCGCTACTTATGCTACTGATCATGTCGCTGTTAAACGAAAGTCTGCCGAAAGAAGCGGGCATTTCCTTGTTCGCCCTTGAAAATCTGGCGCCCGGAACCGTGTATTTCGGACTCACCTTTATCATGATATTTTCCGCCATCCAGATAGCCGGGGACCGTGCCACTTCCCTGATGGTGCGGCTGCATGCGTCCCCCATGAGGGCGGTGGATTTTATTGAGGGCTACACAATACCCCTTTTTATTTTAGGAATTCTGCAGGTGTGCGTCACTTATGCGGCAGCTATCATTCTGGGAATTATTCTGAAAACGCCCTTAAAACCGGCATCGGTGGCGGGCAGTATGCTGCGTATTTTGCCATCCATTTTGTTGTTTGCTTCTCTGGGACTTCTGATTGGCAGCATTTTCAATGAAAAAGCGGCTCCGGGGATCTGTTCGGTGCTGGTAACCGTTACCGGCATGCTGGGCGGAATCTGGATGCCGGTGGATACGCTTGGCGGAAAAATTCTTGCGGTAAGCAAGGCTCTGCCGTTTTATTATGGAGTAAAAGCAGCAAGGACAATGGATGCAAAAGCCTTGATAATCACAATAACTGCGGCGGTGTTTGCGCTTGTGGCAGCAGTTGTGGTGCTCGGAAAAGTCTGGAAAAAAAGTTGTTGACAGAAAAAATATGCGGTGCTATACTCTCTCCATAGCAAAGGTGCTACGAAAAATCGTAGTGCCTTTTTTGTTTTGCAAAACAAACCTTTTAATCAAAACAACTTTGAGGAGGAATGATTATGACAGAGGAAATTATGAGTGCAATCACCAACGAAGTATACGGTGTCTGGTTCCTCATTGGCGCAGCCTTCGTGTTCTGGATGCAGGCAGGCTTTGCAATGGTGGAGACCGGATTTACCAGAGCGAAGAACGCCGGTAATATCCTGATGAAGAACCTGATGGACTTCTGTATCGGTACGGTGATGTTTATTTTAATTGGTTTCGGGCTTTTCTTGGGAGAAGACCTTTTAGGTATTATTGGTAAGCCCGGGTTTGACATTTTTACGGATTATGCCCATTTTGACTGGTCCAACTTCGTATTCAACTTAGTATTCTGTGCCACCACCGCAACAATCGTTTCCGGTTCCATGGCTGAAAGAACCAGATTTTTATCCTATTGTGTATATTCCGCTATTATTTCTGCAGTTATTTATCCCATTGAAGCACACTGGACATGGGGTGGTGGCTTCTTAGCACAGATGGGATTCCACGATTTTGCAGGTTCCAACTGTATCCACATGGTTGGCGGTATCTGTGCTTTAATCGGCGCCGCAATGGTTGGTCCCCGTATCGGTAAATTCGTAAAAGATAAGAGCGGCAAAATTACAAAAGTAAATGCATTCCCCGGACATAACCTCCCGATTGGATGTCTTGGTGTATTTATTCTCTGGCTTGGCTGGTATGGCTTCAACGGCGCCGCAGCTACTTCCATTGAAGAAATGGGTTCCGTTTTCGTAGCAACTACCATTGCTCCTTCCGTTGCAACTGTTGTTGCCATGATTTTTACCTGGGTTAAATATGGTAAGCCCGATGTTTCCATGTGTCTGAACGCATCCCTGGCAGGTCTGGTTGCCATTACCGCTCCCTGCGATGTCTGCGATGCACTCGGCGCAACCATTATCGGTCTTGTTTCCGGTCTCTTAGTTGTATTTGGTGTATGGCTTTTAGATTATAAATTAAGAATTGATGACCCTGTTGGTGCAGTTGCCGTTCACTTTATGAATGGTATCTGGGGTACCATTGCAGTAGGTCTGTTCGCAACCGACAGCGCTCCCGCATTTGCAAGAGCAATCAGCGGTGGTGCAAACCAGATTGCCGGCAAAGGTCTTTTCTACGGCGGCGGCTTCAAGCAGTTAGGAATCCAGTTATTCGGTATGCTTTGTACCGCAGCATGGACGGCAGTTACCATTACCATTGCCTTCCTTGTCATTAAAAAGATTTTCGGCTTACGTGTTTCCGAAGAAGAGGAAATTACAGGTCTGGATGCAACCGAACATGGTCTTCCTTCTGCATATGCAGGCTTCAGCATTATGGATATTTCCAACACCATGACCATGGATGTAAACGAGAATACCGATCTTGGTGTTTCTGATTACGAAAAGGCATCAGAGTTCCAGAAGAATGCAGCCGTTAAGGTTGCCGAGGCTCCCAACATGACTATGGCAGACGGTATTTATAAGGTAGTTATTATTGCAAAGCTGGCGAAGTTTGAAAACCTGAAGAAAGCTCTGAACGACCTCGGTGTAACCGGTATGACCATGACGCAGGTTATGGGTTGTGGTATTCAGAAGGGTGCCGGCGAGATGTATCGTGGTGTTGAAATGGATGCCACCCTGCTCCCTAAGGTGAAAGTAGAAGTTGTAGTCAGCAAGATTCCTGTATCCGAAGTTGTGGAAGCTGCCAAGAAGGCTCTTTACACCGGTCATATCGGTGACGGTAAGATTTTCGTTTACAACGTAGACAAGGTTGTAAAGGTTCGTACCGGCGAAGAAGATTATGCGGCTCTGCAGGATGTAGAATAACCGTAATACAGATGCCGTGAAAAGCGGCAAAAGAACAGCTAAAGTTTGTGTGTACATAACCATAATAAAAAGACTGTGTGTCCATCGGGCATACAGTCTTTTTAAACTTACATGGAAATCCATCCGAAGGCATTTGCGATGGAGCTGATTAAGATGATCACCGCAAAAATCGGGCAGAGGTACTGAATCATGATGTAGAAAACTTTCTTTCTGCGGAAAGAGCTTTCGCCGTGCAGTACCTCTTCCTCAATGCGTTTGACACCGATTACCCTGGAAACCAGAAGGCAGATAGCGATGGCGGCAATAGGCATCATAACGGAGTTTGTCAGGAAATCAAAGAAATCCAGAAACTGCATGCCAAGAATTTTCACATTGGCGAGCGGTCCGTAGCCCAGGGAAGAAAGGCTTCCCAGAAGCAGCATGATCACACCGACCAGAACGGTTGATTTTTTTCTTCCCCAGCCCAGTTCGTCCTCAAAGGTAGAAACGGCGCTTTCCGTCAAAGCAATGGAGCTGGTAACGGCGGCAAAAAGCACCAGAAGAAAGAATAAAATACCGATAACGGTGCCGAGGCCCATGCTGTCAAATACCTTGGGAATGGTAATGAACATCAGGGAGGGACCTGCCTGCAAGGTATCCGGGTCGCCGCCGGAGAAGGAAAATACGGCGG
>ERZ1026850.1150-NODE-1150-length-14570-cov-3.504030_pt1 | contig 14570 bp, 10 predicted proteins | sample MGYA00380155_ERZ1026850 | MGnify/ENA primary metagenome ERZ1026850 (study PRJEB33269, sample SAMEA4719791) | human gut metagenome | biome: human-associated habitat; feature: organic feature; material: feces | place: Cameroon | collected 2013-10 ... | reverse complement strand
GGCGGATGGAACGTAAAGGACGGATTTGGCCCGTATGAAAATCTGGTAAAAAAACAGCAGGCCGAATTTGCCAAGCAATCAAAAGCCGAAAAATAAAATCTGCGAAGTTTTATTAAAATTCCCCGGCGGTATATCTGCCGGGGAATTTTTTGCCCGAATTAACTCAAAAAATACGCAGTAAACTTTCCAAAAAGACAGGGCAAATTTGATAAACTATATATATGAAGACTCCGGCGTTGTGCCCGTTAGACGGCCGCTATAGCGGCAGATTGGGTGCGCTCAGAAGTGTAATGAGCGAAGCCGCCTTTACTGCATCCCGCGTACGCGCGGAACTGGCCTGGTTTGAGGTTTTATCCCATTTAAAATTACCGCGTTTTGCGGTCTTATCCGCCCAAGAAACAAGTTTATTAAATAATTTGTTACCCCTGTCGGAGCAGGATTTGGAAATTATCCGCGCCTTAGAGTTTGACGGCTATGAAGATATCCCAGCCACCAAACACGACGTGAAGGCGGTGGAATACTTTTTAAAATTACGCTTAAAAAACACTCCGTTGCGGGACCGTTTGGAGTGGTTCCATTTTGCGCTTACCAGCGAAGATATCAACAGCGCGGCCTATGCTGTCTTGCTGGCAGACGGAGTGGAAAAGGCTCTTTGGCCCGCGTTGGAAAATTTACAAAAAGATTTAGCCAAATTAGCCCGTAAGGAATCGCGTGCTGTTTTGCTGGCGCGCACACACGGGCAGGCCGCCGTGCCGACAACTTTCGGCAAAGAAATCCGCGTGTTTGAAGCGCGTTTAAACCGCCAATTAAAGGAACTCAAAAAGCGCGAAATTTCGTTGAAATTCGGCGGGGCTGTGGGAAATTACAACGCGCATTTGGCCGCATTTCCCAAGGTGAATTGGGCAACCGCCGCGCAACGTTTTGTAGCGGCCTTAAATAAAGGCCGTAAAATCAAGATTGTTTTAAGTCCTGTTTCTACCCAAGTGGATAACCGCGACACTTACGCGGAACTGTTTGATAATATCCGCCGGATAAATACCATTTTGCTGGGATTGTGCCAAGATATGTGGCGTTATATTTCCGCCGGTCTGGTGCACCAAAAAACAACGGCAGGAGAGGTTGGTTCGTCCACAATGCCGCAAAAAGTCAACCCGATTGATTTTGAAAATGCCGAAGGAAATTTACAAGTAGCAGATGCGCTGTTGGAACTTTTTTCGCGCAAATTGCCTGTTTCCCGCCTGCAAAGAGATTTATCCGATTCTACCGTATTGCGCAATATGGCAGTTGCGTTTGGGTATGCGCTGACGGCTTATTTGTCCTTGTTAAAGGGGTTTTCTAAAATTTCATTTGACCGAACGGCGGCACAGGCTGAACTCGCCGCTCACCCCGAAGTTTTGGCGGAGGGCGTGCAAACTATTTTACGCGCGGCGGGCTATCCAAACCCGTACGAAACATTGCGCGATTTTACGCGCGGGCGCAAAATGACTCCCGCGTTATGGCAAGAATTTATAGAAGGGTTGGCCGTTCACAGGCTGACCAAACAGCGGTTGCAGGCGCTATCCTTAAAAAATTATTTGGGGCGCGCTGTGCAACTGGCGGAGGGAAAATATGATTGATATTGTTTGCGGCGGACAAGCCGGCGACGAAGGAAAGGGCAAAATTTCGGCTTATTTGTCTTATAAAGGAAATTACGATTACTGCGTGCGCGTAGGCGGCCCCAATGCCGGGCATACGGTCGTCAAAGACGGAAAATCTTACACGCTTAAAAATATTCCGTCCGGCTTTTTGAACCCCAAAACCAAATTGGTGCTGGGGGCCGGGGCGTACACCAAAACCGAGTGGCTTTTAGACGAAGTAAACTTTACCGGCACGAAGGACCGCTTGATTATTGACCCGTATGCCGTGTTGATTACGGATGAACAGACTGCCGCAGAAAAAAATGCAGAACACTTTATGAAACATATCGGCAGCGTGGGGACAGGCTTAGGGCAGGCCGTACGCGACCGCATTGAACGCCGCAATATTAAATTTGCCAAAGATGAGCCGCTGCTAAAAGATTTTATCCAAGATGTGCCCGAACTGTTAAACGGCTGTTTGGACAAAGGCGGCGAAGTATTGTTGGAAGGAACGCAAGGGATAAAACTTTCTTTGCTCCACGGAGAATATCCGTTTGTTACGTCGCGCGATACTACGGCCAGCACCTTTTTGGGTGAAGCCGGCCTTGGCCCCAAGAGCGTAAGAGATGTATATGTGGTGTTTAAACCGTACATTACCCGCGTCGGCCCAGGCCCGTTGGACCACGAAATGACAGATGAAAAAGAGTTGGAGGTATATCATACCAAAGGGCACGAAATCGGCAGCGTCAGCAAACGCTTGCGCCGCATTGGCGCGTTTGAAAAACGCTCCGCTTCCCGCGCCATTATGATTAACAACTGTACCAAAATCGCCATTACGCATATTGATATGTTCCCCGGTAACGACCGCGTGAAAAAGTACGAGGATTTTACCACTGAAGCCAAGGCTTTTTTGGAAAGTTTAAAACAACTCTCTGCCGAAGTTTATCCGCACCCGGAAATTGCACTCATTTCCACCGGACCGGATATGGAAGATACCTTAGTCTTGTAGTTGTTTAAAATCTCTTTGCCCCGCTTTGGCTTACTGCCTGGCGGGGTTTTTGTTTATAGGTATTTACAGGGTGTTTTGTGCAAGTTATAATAAAGCAAGGGGGAGAAATGAAAGATATCATTTTTGATTTAGGCGGGGTGTTAATTGACTGGAATCCTCGCTACCTGTATAAAAAAATTTTTGCTTCCGCGGAAGAAATGGAGTGGTTTTTGACCTCCGTTTGCTCACCTGTCTGGAACGCCAAACAAGATGCGGGCCGTCCGTTTGCCGAAGGGATTGCTCAGGCCAAGGCGCAATATCCTAAGTATGCACCGCAAATTGATGATTATTTCTTGCGCTGGGAGGAAATGTTAGGCGGGCCCATTAAAGGAACCGTACAACTTTTGCGTGAATTAAAATATAAAAATTACCGGATATTTGCGCTTTCCAACTGGTCGGCGGAGACGTTTCCTATTGCCCAAAAAAAGTTTGATTTTTTAGGCCTTTTTGACGGCATTGTTTTATCAGGCGAGGAAAAAATGAACAAGCCGGAGCCGGAAATTTACAAGCGGTTACTATTCCGCTACCAGTTGCAGGCGGATAACTGTATATTTACAGACGACAACCAAGATAATGTTTCTGCTGCCCAGACTTTGGGAATTGATGCAATTCTTTTTACCAATCCGGAACAACTGCACGTTGAACTTATTAAACGGGGAATTTTATAAAAACGCCCCGGGAAAAACCGGGGCGTTAGATAGTGTTTATTCGGCCTTGCTTACAATGGCTTCCATTAGTTTATGTCGGCGGAATTTGCGTGTTTCTAATATAATTCCGTTGGCTTTTATCTTTTCGTTTTTGGTGGGTTGGCGGCCGAGTTTGATACCAATCCATTTTTCCATTGTCATATTGTCCGGCACATCAGCCGGGATAGATAAATCCAGCCGCTCAAATACTTCTGCCATTTTGGCACTGGCGCTGACAATCCACGCTTTGCCAAACGGTTTTATATAAGCGGGAAAGAAATCGTATTCGTCCTCAATTTCGCCTACCATTTCTTCAAAAATATCCTCTAAGGTCAAAATTCCCGTGATTTTTTCGTCCTCGGTTACCAAACACAAGTGCTGTTTGCTCTTCATCATTTTTTCAAGCGCGGTTGAAATAATGGTATCGGCTTCCAAGCGCAGTACAGGGCGGACGATGGAACGCGCACTTGTCGGCGCACCGCCAGACATTTTGGTTGATAAAAAAATATCCTTAAAGTTTAAGTAGCCGATAATGCTCTGCGGGTCCTCGGGGTGTTCCTTTACCGGGAAACGGGTATGCATATCCAAATGCGCTTTTACAAAGGTATCCGCAATAGAATCGTCGGCATCCAGCATATATACTTGATTTAAAGGAACTTGAATTTCACGAATTTTGCGGATGCAAAACATCGCGCTGGACAGCACAATTTTTTCCTCTGTCTTGCCGAACAAGCGCGAAGACGAAGCAATGGCCGCCGCAGTGCGTAAATCGGCCATAGCGGCTTTTTGGGCTTCCTTAGGGTCAAGCGTTTTGGTAAAGGTCTTTTGGGTAAAAAAGCGGACGATGGCTTCCATTATGTGCACAATAGGCGATAACAGCGTGTAAAGCACACGCATTACCGGGGAACATTTGAGCACTACAAATTCTTTGTTTTTAATGGCAAAAGTTTTGGGCGTCAGTTCGCCGAAAATAATGGTAACAAAACTTAACGGTACCACTACAAACGCAACCGCTAACGCATCGGCAAGCCGCTTAGGCAAATCAAACCAATTCTGCAAAATGGGGGAAAACATTTCGTCTGCTCCGGCTCCACCCGTAGCGGCGGCTACCGCACCTACTAGCGTAATACCAATCTGCACTACCGCCAAACTGCCCTCCATATGGTCTTTCATAAACAGGGCTTGTTCCGCACCGGAACGCTTTTCTTGTGCCAAAATGGACAATTTCGTGCGGGAAACGGATGCCAGGGCCATTTCGTAAGCGGCCAGCAAGGCATTCAAAACAAGCATCAAAATAATAATAAGTATCGTCATATTTCATATATAGTGTAGCAAAAAGCAGGCGGATAAAGGCAAATTCCATCTTCTTTTCTCCTTGACAATTTGCCTTGTAGGGTTTATTCTTATTAGCAGGGGGTTTTTAGATATGCAAAGGAAATTTCTTGTTTCGGGAATGACTTGTTCCGCTTGCCAGGCGCACGTGGAAAAAGCCGTGTCGCTCATACCCGGGGTGCACTCGGCGGTTGTCAATTTATTACAAAATACCTTGTATGTAGAGTATGATGAGGATAAATTAGTTCCGGCAGACATTGTGTCCGCCGTACGCCGGGCGGGATATGATGTGCCCTCAGAAAAACAAAATACGGCGCCGCAAGCCTTGGCGCAAGCGCAGGCTGAAACATTAAAGATGCGTTTTTGGTTTTCTCTCGGGTTTTTATTGCCTTTAATGTATGTGAATATGGGGCATATGGCGGGCGGATTAGTGCCTGCTGGCATTATGCACAATCCGGGCATCTTTGTTTTGGTGCAATTTTTGCTGGTACTTCCGGTGCTTTTTTTAAACCGCCAATTTTTTACGCGCGGGCTAAAACAACTTTTTTTAGGCGCGCCCAATATGGATAGTTTGGTGGCTTTGGGTTCAGGGGCGGCGGTTATCAGTGGGGTGTGGACGCTCTTTAAAGTGTTGTATTTAATGCAACCCGAAAATTGGAGCGCCGCATTTGAAACGGCGGGTAACTTGTATTTTGAATCAGCCGCAATGATTTTAACCTTAGTTACCTTGGGTAAATGGCTGGAAGCGCGGGCCAAGGTCAAAACGTCCGCTGCTATTTCCGCCTTGGTGCGGCTGTTACCTGCCCAAGCCACGGTCATACGAAGCGGCCAAGAAGTGCAAATTCCCGTAGAAGGGGTCGTCCCGGGGGATATATTGGCGGTGCGCTCCGGGGAACGGATTGCCGCGGACGGCGAAATTACGCAAGGGAGCGGCTGGACGGATGAGTCCGCCTTGACGGGAGAGAGCGTGCCGCAGGATAAAACCGCAGGGGCCAAGGTGGCGGCAGGAACGCTCTTGACAAACGGCTATTTGCAGGTGCGTGTGCTCCGCACAGGCAAGGATACTACGCTTTCACAAATTATTAGTTTGGTGGAAGCCGCTTCGGGCAGTAAAGCCCCTATCGCAAGACTAGCCGACCGCGTGAGCGCGGTGTTTGTGCCGGCAGTATTGGGGATAGCCTTACTTACGGTGGTTGTATGGCTGTTTGCCGGGCAAGATTTTTCATTTGCCTTGTCGGCGGCGATTTCGGTATTGGTTATTTCCTGTCCGTGTGCGTTGGGGCTTGCCACGCCCACGGCTATTATGGTAGGCACGGGCACAGCGGCCCGCAACGGGATTTTAGTCAAAAGTGCAGCCGTATTATTGGAACGGGCCAATCGGATTACTACGGTAGTGCTGGATAAAACAGGTACCGTTACCACGGGGAAAATGCAAGTGGCTGCCGTGTTGCCCGCCAAGGGGATAACGGAGGAGGAGTTAATCAGCCAAGCGGCCGGGTTGGAACAATTTTCCCAACATCCGTTTGCGCGGGCCTTGGTGCAATACTCAAAAAGTAAAAATATATCCTTGCCCCCAGGGGAAAATTTTGCATTGGAACCTGGTTGCGGAGTTATAGCCCAGGTGGGAGGGAAAACCTTGCGCGGCGGAAATTTAAAATGGCTGAGTGCTTGCGGTATAGAAATTCCCCAAGGGGATAACCTGTCTGCCGGGGCCGCGCAGGGCGGTAAAATTCCTATCTTTTTTGCGCGTGGGAAAAAATATTTGGGTGCGGTGCTGTATGCGGACACCATAAAGCCTACGGCGGCGGAAACGGTGGCGCAACTCAAACAAAAGGGGCTTAAAACTGTGCTTTTAACGGGCGATAACGAACTAACCGCGCGTGAAGTGGCCCGCCAAACGGGGATTGAAACTGTTATTGCGGGTGTGTTGCCGCAGGACAAGGAGGCTGTTATCAGCCGTTTGCAAGCATCAGGCGAAGTGGTGGCTATGGCCGGAGACGGTGTGAATGATGCGCCGGCTTTGGTGCGGGCCGATGTGGGTATTTCGTTCGGCAACGGTACGGATATAGCGGCGGAATCGGCCGATATGGTACTATTAAAGAACGATTTGACGGGCGTGTTAGTTGCCTTGGAATTAAGCCGCGCGGTGCTAAATAACATAAAGGAAAATTTATTTTGGGCATTCTTTTATAACATACTGGCAATACCTTTGGCGGCGGGTGTGTTATACGGGCCGCTAGGGTGGAAACTGAACCCAATGGTGGCGGCTGCGGCAATGAGTTTCAGTTCGGTGTGTGTAGTTACTAATGCGCTCCGGCTGCGTTTTTTTAAACCGGCAGAGGTGAAAAATAAACAGACAAAAGGGGAAAAGCATATGCGTAAAACATTAATTATTGAAGGAATGGTCTGCGGACATTGTGCCGCCCGCGTGGAACGCGCCTTAAATGCGCTTCCGGGTGTGGAAGCCCGCGTTAATCTGGGCAAAAAAATGGCGGTGGTGGAATCGGCGGCTGCACTAGATGAGGAAGTCCTCAAAAAAACAGTGCAAGATGCCGGGTATGAGGTAGTTTCTATCCAATAGATTCTTACCCGTTTATAAAACAGGCCGGGCGGCACAAGCGCCCGGCCTTTATAATTGATAAAATAAAATTAGATATCCCACAAGGAGACTTATACCCTATGAGCCATTTTGGTTTTGTAAAAGTAGCGGCAGGCGTGCCGCTTGTAAAAGTAGCCGATACGGCTTTCAATGCCGCCCAACTGGAACATTTAATTAGCCAAGCCGCCCAGCAAGGAGTGCGCGTAGTTGTATTTCCCGAATTATGTTTGACGGGATACACTTGTGGGGATTTGTTTTTAAAACCGCTTTTGGCCCAAGCCGCAGAGCGGGTGTTGGGGGCTCTTTTGCGCCGTACGGAAGGATTGGATATTATTTTTATAGTGGGGCTTCCGGTCCTGGCGGACAATGCCTTATTAAATGCGGCGGCGGTATGTTACCACGGCGAAATTTTGGGAGTAGTGCCGAAAACCTATTTGCCCAATTATAAAGAATTTTATGAACAGCGTTGGTTTACCTCTGCCTTAGAGTGGGGCGGAAACGAAGTAACCTTGTGCGGTATGCCTGTTCCCGCCGGGACAGATTTGCTGTTTGAAGCGGGCGGGATGAAATTTGGCATAGAAATTTGCGAAGATTTGTGGGCGGTTATTCCGCCGTCCTCCCGCTTGGCCTTGCAGGGGGCGGACGTGATTTTTAATTTGTCCGCCAGTAACGCTTTGACGGGCAAACACGCCTATGTGCGCGAACTTGTCGCCCAACAATCGGCCCGCTGTTTGTGCGGTTATGTGTATGCTTCGTGCGGGTTTGGGGAGTCCACTACTGACGTGGTATTTGCCTCTAACGCGCTTATTTACGAAAACGGAACACCTCTTGCGTTTGCGGAGCGTTTTTCCGCCGAAGCGCAACTTGTATCAGCCGAAATTGACGTGGAACGTCTGCGTGCGGAACGCTTGATAAATACCACTTTCCGCGCGGACAGCGCGTATGAAACGGCGGATCCGTACGAACTGATAGAATCCGGACAACCTGTCTTGCCAATTACGCATTTAGAGCGGTTTGTGTCGCCCACTCCTTTTGTGCCGCGCGGAAGCCGGTTGGACGAAAATTGCCAAGAAATTTTTAATATCCAGGTAATGGGGTTAGCGACACGCATTAAAAACGCGCACGCCCAAACGGCGGTTATCGGCATTTCCGGCGGGTTAGATTCCACGTTGGCTTTACTTGTTTGCGCAAAGACCTTTGATAAACTCGGTTTGCCGCGTACGGGTATTGTCGGCGTAACAATGCCGGGCTTCGGCACGACGGACAGGACCTACCAAAATGCTCTTGCGTTAATGAAAAATTTGGGCATTACCTGGCGGGAAGTAAACATTAAAAAAGCGTGCCAACAGCACTTTGCCGATATTGGACACGACGAAAAAGTAAAGGACGTTACTTACGAAAACACCCAAGCGCGCGAACGTACCCAGATTTTGATGGATATTGCCAATCAAACCGGCGGTATGGTAATCGGTACGGGAGATTTGTCCGAATTAGCCCTCGGGTGGGCCACCTATAATGGCGACCATATGTCTATGTACGGAGTCAATGCGGGGGTGCCAAAAACCTTGGTGCGCTCGCTCGTGCTGTGGGCCGCCCAACACGAAACGGACAAGCAAACACAGGCTATTTTGCAAGATATCGCGGCCACACCGATTAGTCCCGAACTGTTGCCTGCCGACGCGCAGGGCCAAATTGCGCAAAAAACAGAGGATTTAGTCGGCCCGTATGAATTGCACGATTTCTTTTTGTTCTATTTTCTGCGTTATGGCTTTTCCCCTGCCAAAATTTATTTTTTGGCACATCAAGCCTTTTCCAAGAAATTTGATTCGGCAACTATTAAGAAATGGCTCAAAGTGTTTTTCCGCCGATTCTTTGCCCAGCAGTTTAAACGCTCCTGTTTGCCAGACGGCCCGAAAGTAGGTGCGGTGGCTTTGTCTCCGCGCGGGGATTGGCGTATGCCCAGCGATGCAAGCGCAGACGTGTGGTTAGCCGAAGTGGAAAACCTGCGCTAATGCGTTTTGAGGCACCAAAAACAGCCCCGGGAGTTATTACCCGGGGCTGTTTGCGTTAGTCGTTTAGAAAACTCTTGCCAAATTTAAGGGACGGCAATTTAAAATAGTCCGCTATCGTTTGGCCAATGTCGGCGTAAGTATCTCGCCCGCCGAGAAAAGCCGGCTTTATATGGGGGCCGAACATAATCACCGGGACGTGCTCGCGTGTATGGTCCGTGCCTTTGTAGGTGGGGTCGCAGCCGTGGTCGGCGATAATAAAAGCGATGTCGCCTTCTTTCATTTGCGCGGCCAATTCCGGTAATCGTTTATCAAAATATTCCAATCCGCCCGCATATCCGGCCACGTCGCGGCGGTGGCCCCAAGTCATATCAAAATCCACAAAGTTGGTAAACGTCAGGCTGAAATCGGGCGCGTTATTGGCTTCTTGCAAGGTTACGTTCCAAAGTTCTTCCAAGCCGGAGGCTTTGACGGCCCGGGTAATACCCTGTTTGGCGAAAATATCCGAAATTTTACCAACGGAAATAACCGCTCCGCGCAATATTGTACGGCGCGACGTGCTTGAAAGCAATTTCACACAGTTTATATAAGCGGTCCAAGCCGAAATGTTTTTCGCTCGCGGCAATCTGAAACACGCTGTCGGCTGATGTGTAGCAAATGGGTTTCCCAGTTTTAATATGTTCTTCGCCCAATTCGTCAATAATCACCGTACCGCTGGCCGCCGTATTGCCTAAAATGCCGGGCAGTTCCGCTTCGTCGCAAATCTTTTTGATCAGTTCAGCCGGGAAAGATGGGTAATCCGGCTTGAAATAGCCCCACTCAAACTGTACGGGCGAACCGGCCATTTCCCAATGCCCGGAGGAGGTGTCTTTGCCGTGGCTGATTTCCCGCATAAAACCATATTTGGACGGCAAATCAATCTTTGCCCCTTCCTGTGCGCCTGCTTGCGGGGCACGGCCGGTGGAGGCTTCGGCTGCTTTTAACAAGCCAAGTTTTGCCAAATTGGGTACTTTTAGACCGCCTTGTGCGGCGGCAATGTGGCCTAATGTATCGGCACCGCTGTCTCCAAATTTAGCGGCATCTTCTGCTCCGCCAATGCCGAAAGAGTCCATCATCAAAATAACTGCACGTCCTTTTTGAGCCATAAAATATACCTCCAAGACTTTTCTTTTATTATACCCAAAAAAGGCCGGGCCGTCTAACCCGGTTTTGAACACGCGCCACAGCGCAAAATGATATAGTATATAGGAACCAAGGGGGATACTTATGAAACAAGCCTATATGAATATGCGGAATTTTTGGCTGGATGTAAAAAATTTGGAAAACCGTAAAGGTGTGATTGAAATCGGCCCGGATGAGATTTCTGTTGCGGGAATTGAAATGGCCTTTTTGGACGGCGCGGAAACAAAACATTTGTTTTTAGCGACTAATTCTCTGGGCGACAGCAGTTTATATTTTGAAAATAATAGCAAAAGCGGTTTGGGCGGTGTAATCGGCGGGCACGGACACGAAGCCTTGCAAGAAGCCGCCGCGCGTATGTTGGCCCACGCCAGCAAATTAACGGGCAAAATGACGGCTGTGCCGGTGTCAAGCGAAATGCCCGCGCCTACTTCGCCGGCTATGGTACGCTTATTTGCCGTATCTAAAAAGAAACTGTTTCATATTGAAATTGCGGAAACGGAACTGCGCAAACCGGAAAATGATTTCTATCCGTTTTTTGCCTACTCTCAACAAACCTTGGGATTTTTCCGCCAACAGGAAACATCCGCTTCTGCCAAAGAAGCACACTCGTAAACAGATTTATGCTAAAAAGCCGCCTTGTAACGGGGCGGCTTTTTGCGTTATTGGCAATTTATTTTTTCATCTATAATATACAACGGGCGTTGTTTTACTTCCATAAAAGTCCGGCCTAAATATTCGCCGATAACCCCCAGGGAAATAAGTTGTACGCCGCTGAAAAACAAAATCGCCACCATTAAAGACGAGTACCCGCTCACCGGGTTGCCAAAGATAATTTTTTTAGCCGCCACCCACAGCGCATACAAAAACGCAAAGAGCGAAACCGAAAAACCGAAATAGGTCCATAAGCGCAACGGTATGGTAGTAGAAGCGGTTATGCCTTCCAGCGCAAAGTTCCACAGTCGCCAATAGTTCCACTTGGTTTTGCCTGCTTGGCGGGCCTGGCGCACAAAGGGTATAGAAACAGACTTGAAACCTACCCAGTTAAAAAGCCCCTTCATAAAGCGTTCCCTTTCCGGAAGTTGTAGGAGCGCTTGTATAACACGCCGGCTGATTAAGCGGCAGTCCCCGGCATTTTCGGGCATTGGGCGGGAAGAAATAAAGTTGTAGAACTTATAAAAAGCGTTTGCGCTAATACGTTTTAGCCAAGAGTCCGTTTGGCGGTTTTGACGGGTGCCGTAAACAACATCACAGCCTTCTTTAAATTTTTCCAAAAAAGCGGGGATGAGTTCCGGCGGGTCCTGCAAGTCCGCATCCATTACAATAGCCGCATCGGCTTGGACGGCCTCATTTAGTCCGGCGGTCAGCGCGGCTTCCTTACCAAAATTGCGGGATAAGGAGATTACCTTTACATATTTGTTGCGGGCAGACAAGTCTTTTAAGTAAGAGAGCGTTCCGTCTGTGCTCCCGTCATTTACAAAAATGTACTCAAAGAGGAAACCGTTTTCTTTTTGCAAAACAGGTTCTACCGCCTGCCAAAATACAGGCAGGGCTTCTTCTTCATTATAGGCAGGCACAATTAAGGCTATTTTCATACAGAGATTATAGCATAAAAGCCGGGCGGATTTATTCCGGTAAAAGCCCGTATAATTGATATAATAAATTGTGCAAACCCGGTCTTGCGGGAGGATGTTATTAAAAAGATTTCGTTTCGGTTTTTTATTTTGCTTTTTTTGGCTGCCGCAGGAGTAATAGCGGCAGGCGTGGTGTTTTATTGGCAACAAGTGAGCGAAATTTTGGCTGCCGACGTAAAATTAAATGTGGCCGCCGCCGGTAAAGAAGCCGCCAGCGACTTTGACCGCCTGCTTGAAACGGATGAACAGGTGCTTGCCTCCTTGGCCTTAACGGTGCAGGATTCGTACCCGTGGGCGGATTCCGCGCAGTTGACCGATTTCCTGCGAAGGCAAACGAATCACAACTATTTTAAATTATTGGGCGTTATTACGGCGGACAAGAAGTTATATTTGTCTTCCCATCGTAATTTTACGTCGGCTTTTGTGGCCGATATTTCAGCCCGCACCTTGGAACAGGGAAAATACCTTTCCGTCCGTCAGGCCGACCCGTTAGACGGAGCCGATGTGTTGGTGCAGTCTGTTGCGCTTTATAAAGGTGGCCGCCCCTTGGGTACGCTTTTTGCGTTACAATTGCCCGACCGATATCAGCCGTTACTTACCCTGTCGGCTATGGGGGATAAAGGTTCTTCCTTAATTATAGAGCGAAGCGGCAACTTGGTGCTGTCTCCGCGCAAAGTGGGGTTTAAAAATATTTTTAACCAGTTGGATAAAACCTTGCCTGGCAGCAAAGAGTTGGCAAAATTACGGCAAACGGTTTCAAACGGCAAAACGGCTTTGATAAGCGCGCCGTTAGACGGAGGGACACGCTTTTTGTATTTTATTCCGCTGGGGCGGAACGGGTGGTATATGGTGTCTTCTCTTCCAACGCAATTTGTGGAAGAACGCGCCCAGCATTTGGCGGTTTTATCGCTTATTTTATTTGCGTCTGTATTTGCTATTTTCTTTTCGCTCATTTTTTATATCTTGCATATGCGGGCATACAGCAACCGCCAGTTGTTTGCCACGGCATTTGTGGATAATTTGACCGGGGCGGATAATTTTAACCGGATGTGCGAAATGTTCCCGCAAAAACTGGCGGAACTGCACGGACGTGCGGCCTTGGTAATTTTTGATATTAATAAATTTAAGGTTATTAATGATTTGCACGGTTACGAACGCGGCAACCAAGTGTTGCAGCGTATTGCGCAGGTCTTGCGTGAGCACATTTCCCCCGATGAGTGCTTTTGCCGTTTGTCTGCCGACAATTTTATCTTACTGTTAAAATATACAGACCGCCGTTCTCTTTTGGCTCGTTTGCATACACTCAACACGCAACTGCGCCGAGATTGCACGGTGGAAGATTCCTGCCTGATGATAGACATCGCCTTTGGCGTGTATGAAATCAAAGAAGAAATCCCCTTTTATATTATGCTGGACCGTGCTCACTTGGCATTGGAAAAAGCCAAAAAGATGTCTGTTGACAAATGCGAATTTTACGACGAAGCCGACCGCAATCGGATTGTAGCGGAAAAACAAATTGAAAACACAATGGAAGATGCTTTGCGCCACGGAGATTTTGCCGTTTATTTACAGCCTAAATGTGATTTTGCCACCGGAGAAATGCGCGGAGCCGAAGCCTTGGTGCGGTGGCAGGGTGCAGGCGGAAAAATTGTACGGCCGGATGATTTTATCCCGATTTTTGAAAAAAACGGTTTCATTTTGCGCCTGGATATGTTTATTTTGGAAGAAGTTTCCCGGCTTTTGGCTGCGTGGAAAATTAAAGGCCTTAAACAAGTGCCGATAGCCGTTAATTTTTCCCGGCTCCACTTAAACGATTCCCGCTATATTCCCCAAATGTTGCGTTTGGTAAATAAGTACGGCGTGCCGCACGAACTGATTGAAGTGGAACTGACTGAAAGTGTCATTTTTAACAACTTGGAGCACGCGCAGAATATCATCCGCCAACTGCACGGGAACGGCTTTTCTGTGGCGATGGATGATTTCGGCTCCGGCTATTCTTCCTTAAATGTGCTGAAAGACTTGCAGTTTGACAGCATCAAACTGGATAAAGAGTTTTTGCGCGGTTTTGAACATAATCCGCACGCCCAAAAAGTAATTAAGGGGGCCGTGGCGATGATTAAAACATTAGGCATTAAAATTGTGGCCGAAGGGGTGGAAACCCGCGAACAAGCGGACTTTTTGCAGGAAATCGGCTGTAATTTGGCACAAGGCTATTTATTCGCCAAACCCCTCACGATTACCGACTTTGAACACCGGCTGAACAGCGGCATTTAGCCGGACTTTGTTGAGCAACTATCCGAATACGCGCAGGCAGAACCCCTTAAAGCGGAATTGCCATATTCCCTCCATTTTTCTATTGTATCAGTTTTTCTGCTTAAATCAACTTGACTTCTATCCCCATAGTAAGCGGTAATACAGTACCGGCTAAAATATACCGGAAAATATATCTAAACTAGAGGGATAGAAA
>ERZ1026850.1142-NODE-1142-length-14632-cov-7.619812_pt1 | contig 14632 bp, 14 predicted proteins | sample MGYA00380155_ERZ1026850 | MGnify/ENA primary metagenome ERZ1026850 (study PRJEB33269, sample SAMEA4719791) | human gut metagenome | biome: human-associated habitat; feature: organic feature; material: feces | place: Cameroon | collected 2013-10 ... | reverse complement strand
AGGTGTATACGGGGAAGATCATCCATCTACTTTTTTAACACATTATATATTCTGAAAGGAGCTTATTTATGAAAATCAATCACAAAATTGCTATTTATTCAACTCTTGCATTTATTACATCATGCTTTATTATTTCGACTCCGGTTCATGCTGCCGAAATAACTCCTCCCGAAATCACTGTTGAATCAGCTGAAAGTTCTGTTGCACCTTGCTCAGATATCATTGAGTATAGATATAAATACATTGGTGATAAACTATATCGCCGCCTTTACAATTATACCAGAGGCGAATGGGCAGAAGACAGTTGGCACCTTGTAGGCTAGCGTCCAGCATCCCCCTCAAGTTTTTCCCTTGACTTCTCCGACAAACCGTCATGGATCATGGCATGCAAATCGCAGGTGGAACAAGCGTCCAGCTGCGATTTTGTTACCTTGCCGTCACGATAGTCCCTTACGATCTTATTTTCATACATACTGTATTTCTTATCTGTCCAGAACTTCAGCTTATGTCTGAGAACCCAGAACGCCGGTACCCAGATATACTTGTGCATTGCTGGAGAAACCGAACCGATCATCCAGCAGTTTCTGTCACAGCAGCGCACCTTGGCACGTACTGCATCTGCCTGAGGGCTGTTCCACAGCTCATCAAAGCTGTCACACTCATTCAGATTCCCCATCACTTCCTTATCCTTTGTACCATTACAGGGCATAACATCCCCGTAAGGATCAATAAAGAAGGTATCAAAGGCCATATCACAGGGCAGAAGACGCTTCTGTCCATAGATATAGTTGATCAGTCCATGATTGAAATATGCCCGGAACCATTTCTTCGGACTCTTTGATTTCAGCAGCTCATTGATCAGGTTTTCAAATTCCTGCGCTACCATAGGTCTGTCATGAATGATGTTCTTCGCTTCCACAAAGTAGAAGGAATTGTGCAGAGATGCGGTAGCAAATTCCATATTCATCTCATCAGAAAGCTGATACAGGGCTACCAGATCCCTGGCATTGGCATCCTGTACTGTCATGCCAAAGCCCACATCCTTCATCCCCATATCCACCAGCTGCTTCAGCGTTGAATAGCCCCTTTGGAACCCATTCTCCAGCCCACGGATCCTATTATTTGTTTCTTCCAGCCCTTCTATGGAAATACGGATACCAATATCAGGAAATTCCCTGCACAGGTCTACAATACGGTCTGTAAAAAAGCCATTCGTGGAAATAACGATACGGTCACTCTTTTTCTTTAATTCCCTCACAATATCCTTTAAATCTGTCCGTATGAAGGGTTCTCCTCCTGTGATATTGGTAAAATACATCGGAGGCAGCTTTTTTATCGTTTCCAGTGAAATTTCTTCATCCGGCAGGGACGGTTTCTTATAGCGGTTGCACATATTGCAGCGTGCATTACAGCGATAGGTTACAATAACAGTTCCATTCAGCTTTTTCATAAATAACTCCTTTTTTTGCTAGTAGTAACAGCATGCGATAACTAACTATTTACAATGTTGTTATTTTTATATTACAATTATCCCGTAAAGGGGGATTGCAGAAGATGTGGAAATGAGAAATCATTTTTCGCATCTTCTGTTTTTTCCACATCTGTTCCTAGAAGGTAACCTCCCCATCATGGGAGATCAGGGATACGCTCTCAAGACCTTCCAGCTCCTGCACCTTCTGTACCAGATCATATTCTTTAGATGTCCGCACCTCAATCACCAGATTACAGCCATTTCCGGTAATATTCCTTGATTTGATTTTGTAATATCTGCAGAATTCCCTGATCCTTTCCACCAGCTCAGGCTCCTGCTTTCCCTCCTGCAGATTGACCACCAGGATCATTGGAGCTTTGCCAATTGGAATGCGGTCTAAAATAAGCACAAGAATCGTCAATAATACAGACAGGACGATCGCGATTTCTGTCACATGTGCACCGCAGCAGATCCCTACAGCGATCGACCAGAACAGAAATACCAGATCCATGGGTTCCTTCACTGCCGTTCTGAATCTGACAATAGAAAGAGCACCCACCATACCAAGGGAAATCACGATACTGGACTGTACTGCCAGTATGATACCTGCTGTGATCACTGCGATCGCCGCAATGGAAATATTAAAGTTTCTTGAATAAAAGGTTTTCCTTGTGACCACCCGGTATACCATAAAAATGTAGCAGCCTATGATACATGTAATGAAAAGTACCGCCACAATATGCGGCACACTCACTGTCTCGCTGGTATATGATGCCAGAAAATCCTTTTTGAAAATATCTGAAAATCCCATTCCTCTGTCCAAACCTTTCTGTTTCGATTATTTGTAGCTTCCGGCAGTGCCCTGCCCCGGTTTTGTCTCTGCAGATCTTTTACCTCTTCTGCTGCACCTGAAATTTTCTGCACAGGTAATACTTGGAAAAGGTAGATGCCCGAAGTCCCTCCAGCTGCAGGATCTGATATATCTCATCTGGCAGGAAGCTGTCAAACTTCACTTCCATCAGCTCTGTCCCTACCGGCAGGATCCCTCTTCCCGCAATCCTTTCATCCAGGAAAGCTCTCACATCACTGCCGGAAAGGATCTTCCGGTCAAAGGTCACTCTCACATTGGCATCCTGCATCCTGTATACGTAGGGAATACGCTCATATTCCACGATCACGGCTGGCCGCATCAGCCGCACTGCCATCAGATAAGCAAGCCGGTGCAATACCCTCTGTTCCTTTGTGATATCTGAAGGGATTTCTCCCCGCATCAGCTTTTCACACTGGGACAGTGTGATCGGGCTGCTGCTTTTATGTGTCATCCCACGATACTTTTCCTTACACTCCAGAGTGATCCGTTCTGTACTGTGATTATAGATCCGAATCCGGAACTTCTCTCTCTCATCGACCCCATTTTCATTGCTCATATAGCAGCTGTTCTGATAATCATCAAAATACAGGCTTCTGATCTGATAAGAGCCATCTGCACCAGTATGGCTGTCCCTGGATGCAACTGCATTTATTTTAGCATTTTCGATCAATGCCTGTCCATGCGTAAGGGGATATTTATATTCGTATCGATACCGCTTTTCCTCCACCTGTTCTGCTCCTTACTCCTCTTTCTGTTCCCATCTGGCCACCAGTACAAGATCGTCCATGACGGGTGTTCCTGCCACATACTGCTGTCCATCCTCATCATCAAAGCAGCCAAGAAATACACTATCCACTCTGTCTTCATCCAGAATGGCCGGCAGAGGCTGTCCCTTTTCCACCCAGTAATACAGCGTCTGATTATAGTCCTCATTAAGGAACGACGCCCTGCGCTTCACTTCTACAATACAGTATTCCTTTTTTTCTATCCAAATGCTGTCAAGGAACTCCTTTTTCTCCGTAAGATACTGTTTCACCATGTCGATCTCAGGCAGCAGTGTATCAAACCTTGTATAGTCCCCCTCTGACGGGATCTCTATTCCATCCGGGATCACAAATGCCCAGGAAAGCCGTTTCTCATTCCATCTGAGGGCATCCAGCTGCGCACTTCTGCTGATCATCTCTCCGTAATCACTGATCCCGTTGTCAAGCAGCTCTTCCAGCGGCTTCTGAAAAGATGATGCGTAGATTTCTTCTACCGCCTGCCGGAAAACCGGATTCTGGTACATGGCCGCCAGCCAGGTGTTCTGATTGGCATTCCCTTCCGGCCTGCTCATGGCAATGGATGCCGTTAACGCCTCCGGGACTCCATACATAGGCGTATTTACATTCCCCATAGCTCCGTCAAAATCCCATACCGGTCCTGCATACAGCAGGGAACTCTCTCCCTTTGTGCAGGCAAACTGACTGGCAATTCCCACATCATGATCACCGGAAATCTCTTCCACAAGCCATCCCGCCGCCCATGAGGGGATATCGATCAGCTCCTCTAGTGGCTTTCCACTGATATCGCTGATCCCATCTTCTGCAAGCAAAGCACTTTCTATATCATTCAACAGCTCCTCTGCTTCCTGCTTTCGCTCTGCACTCAGCTTCCGGCCGGATGCTTCCTTCACCTCGAACAGCCTGCCTCCTGCAGTCGTAATATAGTCTTCCCCGTCTTCTTTCCGGAAATCAAGTTCTATTTCAAATACAAACCCACCATCTTCCGCAATGTTCCATCTGTTTGCTCCAATCTCTACTGCTTCTGTAATGAGATACAGTCCCTGATATTCACCATTCATAAACAACTCGACAAATTCACCATCAGGCTCATAGCCTTCTGTCCCCACCGCCCTGTTTGCCAGATCCAGTACGATCTTATTCCTCATATAGGAGCCATCTGTAGCACTGGCGATCAGGTTCCACTTTCTCGCCGGAGCCATGCCGCACACAGAAGCCTCCTTCGACAGAGTAAAGGTATAGGGCTTCTTATCCAGCGTTGCCGTCAGGTTTCCTCTTACCCTCAGCTTTTCCAGATGATCGGTAAGGACAGCTTCCCCGGATGGATCCAGCAGCAGAAGCTCTCCTGTCTGCGCATGCTTTTTCTTATCTGCCTCCAGATCCTTCTCCAGAAAAGAGGTATCCTCTACTGTCAGAAGCAGAGATGGCAGCTTTTCAGAAATAAGCACCTGCAGCTCACGGTCACAGAAGGTTTCACCAAAGCCTCCCTTCACCTGATAAGCAAAAACCTCTTCTCCCTGTATCCCGGAAACGGTACTTCCGTTCCGGATCTTCTCCCCATTCAGGAAAAGCCTGCCATCCTCTTTGTCATAATACACAGTCAGCTCTATCTCTTTTCCCTGAAAGCAGGACGGCAGGATCAGATAATATCTTCCGTCTGTTTCCTCCAGAAACGGCTTGAAGGAAACCATTTCACCATCCACCTCCGCAGTGAATGTAAGCTCCTCCAGAAAGGCTGCCTCATGGTCTGTCCGCAGATAAGCGATCCAGAGTGTCAGCAGCAGAAGCGCCACAGCACTTATCATCAGTAATATTCGTATCAGCTTATTTTCTCTCATGTTCACCAGTATACCACACACACCACACACAAAAAAGCCCGTTATCCTGTTTTGTCCACAGGATAACGGACTCTCTTATCTTTTTAGATGGAAATCATCCAGCCAGTGCCTACTGTGCACCGTCGATTTCCTGCCACTGCTTCTCGATCTGTGCACATGCACCGTCCTTGTCAAGATCACCTGCGATATAGGACTGCATGATCTCACCAAAGGTCTGATGCCAGCTGTCTGTAGAGTAGATGATCTCAAGGTCTGCTGCACCTGCAGAAGCTGCCAGCTCATCGCCCTGCTTGATGATCTCGAAGTTGCTCTGTACATCAGATTTGATCGGAGGAACAACACCTGCTACATCTGTAAACCATGCCTTGCCATAATCGGAAGTATACCACCAGTTCATGAAATCAAGTGTCTGCTGAAGTACTGCAGAATCCTTGTTTACATGAAGTGACTGGTCAGAACCGGAAATAACCTGGCACTGGGAAGCATCCTCTGTTACAGGATAGCCATTGAAGCCGATCTGGATATCAGGATCGATGGAAAGAACATCAGCTTCAATCCATGCGCCCTGTCCGAGAACCATAGCCGCCTTGCCTGTACCAAAAGCAGATTCCTCACCATCGAGTGCTGTTTCAAGGGGCTTATCATCACCGTACTTTACAGCCAGATCGATGAAATCGAAGAAGTTATTATAAAGCTCAGGATAGTCAGAGATCTTGGCTGTTCCATTTTCAAAGCCGGATACCAGCTCTGCTGCGGAAATTCCTGCGTTTGCAGCTGCAGCATCAAAGAAATGCTGTGCTACATGCTTATATACCCACCATTCATTGAAGCCGGTCGTGAAAGGCTTGTATCCCGCTGCAGAGATCTTTTCGCAGGCATCCTTCATGGCACTTACAGTTGAAGGGAATTCAGTAATCCCGCATTCTTCAAAGATCGCCTTGTTGTATACGATACCGAAATAATTACCCTTGATCGCGATTCCGTAGCATCCGCTTCCGTCCGCCGGACTCTGCATAGTTGCCGCTACTGCATCAGACATGGTCTCTGTCAGCGGCTGTCCTGCCAGATCATAAGAATATTCCTTATAAACATCGATCTCCTTACCTGATGTAGAGGAAAAGATATCCGGAACCTCACCGGAATTCAGCTTTGCCTTTAACAGTGTCGGATAATCATTCTGAGTGGTTTCATAGTTGATGGTCACATTTGGTGCTACTTCCTTATAAGCATCAATGAGTTCACCGATCGCATCTGCATATTCCGGAGAACTGATGAACATATAGATCTCACAGGGTTCATCAGAAGAAACCTGTGCTGTCTCTTCTGCTGCAGAAGTATCTGCTGCTTCTGTTGTCTCTCCGGCCTGTGTACTGTCAGTGGATGCACTGCTGCTGTCTCCTGCGGATGATCCACAGCCAGCCAGAAGGCTCATTGTCATTGCTGCGCAAAGAATTGCGCTGATGAATTTCTTTTTCATTTTTACCCTCCTTTGTCCCATCTTCGGGAATCCCTTTTTTACTTTATTTTCACCCGTCTGTTCCCGGCTATAACATCATCCCCACTTTACTGCGGCAGACAGACAGGAAAAAATCATTTTGAACTTTACATCAGGGGCATCAGCCCTTTACTGCTCCTGCCACAACACCTTCTACGATATACTTCTGCAGCAGGATAAATACGATGATAGACGGTACAACTGTCAGCACCATGGCAGTCAGTGCGTAGTTCCATTTGGTATTCATCTGTCCTACAAAGGTGTATGCCGCAAGTACCAATGTTTTTGTCTTATTATTGCTGTTTACCATCAGAAGCGGAAGCAGGAAATCGTTCCAGATCCACATAACATCCAGTACGGTAACCGTTACCGTCACTGACTTCAGCAGCGGGAAAATAATGGATCTGTAGGTGCGGAAGGTGGAGGCTCCATCTATCTTCGCACTTTCGTCCAGTTCCTTCGGGATCGTCTTCATAAAGTTAAAGAAGATGAAGGTTGCCATGGGGATACCAAATCCCCAGTACTGGATCCCGAGACCGATCTTACTGCCTGCAAGGTGAATCACATTCATGGATTTCAGCAATGTGATCATGATCGTCTGAAAAGGGATCAGCATCGGTGTTGTGATGATCAGATAAGCAATCCTGCTGTAGGTTCCCTTTCTTCTGTCCAGGATGTATGCTGCCATGGATGAAAAGATTACGATCCCGACAATACCGATCACAGTGATGATCACATTATTCTTAAAGAGTGCCAGATAATCCATTTTCTTAATAACATAAGTATAATTGCTTAAGTCAAGGCTCTTTGGCAGGGCAAGTACATTCGCCACGATCTCTCCAAACGGCTTGAAAGAGTTCATAAACATAAGGAACACCGGATAAATGTAAATGGCTGCAACCACAATAAGCACGAGGATCATGACCGTCATCCGGAGTCTTCTTTTTGCTTTGATCGTCATTACAGATCAACCTCCCTTCTGCTGAAGGCCTTTAACACAAGCTGTGTGATGACCATGACAAACAGGAAATAGATAATGGATTCTGCGGAACCAAGTCCATAATTATTGTTCGTAAATGCTTCCTTATAAATCTGTAATGTCACACTGTTAGACGCCGTTCCAGGTCCTCCCTTGGTCAATGCAAGGATAATATCGAACACCTTCAGACCATTGGTCAGTGACATGAAAATACAGGTCGTAAAGGACGGGCCAAGAAGCGGAAGCGTTACCCTGAAAAAGGTCTGCGTCCTGCCGGCTCCATCTACGGTCGCCGCTTCAAGAACGTCCTTCGGAACTGCCTGAAGACCGGCTATGTAAAGCACGATATAGAAGCCAAGTGACTGCCATACACCAACTAATACCACCGAGAAGAATACAAGCTTCGTATCACCAAGCCAGCTTAAATTCCAGAAGCTCCAGTCCGTTGCTTCATAAAGCTTCTCAAATCCGCTGGTAAAAATGAACTTCCAGATAAAGCCTACGATCGTCATGCTCATGATATAAGGAACGAAGAAAATTCCCCTGAAGAAATTTGCCCCCTTAAACTTCTTTGTCAGCATCACTGCCAGCGCCAGTGCCAGCACATTGGAAAATACCACAAAGCAAAAGGTATATTTCGTCGTAAACCAGAGTGCCGGAAGGAAGTCACCCCCCTGCGAAAACAACGTTTTAAAATTGGTAAATCCTACGAATTTAACGGCCTTGGAAATACCATTCCACTCCGTCAGGGAATAGTAGCCACTCAGAATAAAAGGCACATACATCATCAGACAGACCAGTATGATCGCCGGAACTGTAAAGGCTGCCATTTCCAACCCGTTTTTAACCTTCTTATTCATTTCCGTCCTCCTTCTCTACTTGATGTAATCATTATAAGATACTCCTCCCTGTCCTGAAAATGAAATAAACTGACCAGAAAGGTGTAAAAAAATGAACAAAGCACTTTTCACTTTTTGAAACTTTTTGTATAATATGCCTGAAGTGAGGGTGAAAAAATGTCATTATCCACAAAAACAAAAGAATTACTCCGCCCATGGGTTCAAAAAATACGCAGAATGCTGAATCCGGTGCCATTATGGATCCAGTTGATCTTTATTATGATACTCCTGACTACTGCAGTGTCTGTACAGCTTGTACATAAAGACTATACCTCGACCAAGGAGCTGACTCTTTCCCAGTACCTGTCCACCACCTCCCAGATCCTTTCCCTGGAATCAGAAAACTCAGACTGGTATCTGGACTCTCTGGCCAAATTCTGTATCCAGCCTTATTATGACTCCTCCTATACCAGGATCATTGACCAGAAAACACCGATCACCACAGAACAGCTCAGCTACGTCAAACAGCAGATGTTCTATAATTACTATACAAGAAGTGATATCCTTGACTACGAGCTTTATCTGATCAATCAGGACATGATCATTGGCAGAAACGAAAGCCAGCAGCACTTTACTGTGCAGCAGGATATGGATATTCAGCCCTTTCTTGATGCTGCGGAGAAATGCAAGGACAGCCCACGGAACCTTTATATAGAAAGTGATGCTTCCGGCAATCTCACCTATTACCACACACTGTTTACCGTCCCCGGCCAGATCATCCAGGCCGTCGTCCAGGTCACCCTTGATGACAGCTTTACCAGACGGCTCGTAAAGGATCACAGCGATACCGGCGAAATCTTCCTTCTTCTGAACAACGAACAGGAACTGATATATTCCTCTGCCGATTTGCTTCCCTTTTCCCTTTCAGAGCTGCTGCCGCTTCCTTCCTCTGACCAGCCGGCTATTACACTGAACAATCAGTCCTATTACCTTGTAAGTAATACCGGCACAACCGGTGATCTGACCATGGTCTGCCTCATGCCGGAAGCCTGCATCGACGCTGAGATCGGACACCTTGGCCACTCCATCCTGATCAATGGCTTTCTGTTCTGGCTGATCACGGTGATTCTCATCTATCTTCTGCTGAAGCTCCTGATGAACCCGTTAAAGGAGCTTTCTGTACAGATGCAGCGGACCGGAGCCGGTGATTTTTCCGCCAGAATACAGGCTGATGGCTGCCAGGAAACCTGCGAGCTGTCCCAGAGCTTTAATGGCATGGTACGGCACATAGACCGTCTCATCGATGAAAATTATGTGGCCAAGCTGCGTGCCAACGATGCCAGACTGGCAGCACTGGAAGCCCAGCTGAATCCCCATTTCCTGTATAATACCCTGCAGGCGATCTCCACAGAAGCACTGATCAATGACCAGCCACAAATTCACAAGATGATCACCTCACTCGCCTCCAACCTGAGGTATACTATTAAAGGCAACGTTATGGTTCCTCTCCGGCAGGAAATGAACTATACTGATAATTATGTATTTCTGCAGAAGGTGCGGATGGGAGATGCGCTGGTCTTTTCCTCTGAGATCGATCCAGCTTCCCTTGACTGCCTGATCCCCAAGATCAGCATTCAGACGCTTGTGGAGAATTCCATTATCCACGGAAAATCCGAAAATCAGGCTTCTATCCACATTACGGTTACAGTAAGACTCATGGAAAATGATCTTCTGATCACCGTCAGTGACAGTGGCTGTGGCATTTCTGATGACCGCCTCCAAAAGATCTACGAGGATTTTGCATCCCAGAAATCCTCCGGCAAGGACAGTGGCATTGGTCTTGCAAACCTTTACAGCCGGATGCAGATCCTCTATAACCGCGAAACAAAGTTTGTGATCAATACAGAAGAGGGTAAATACACCAGTATTTCCATGACTCTTCCCGTTTCCCGGGATCACTCCCAGGACATTTTCCACGAAAGGAGCACCCATGTACCGTTCTCTGATCATTGATGATGAAAAACCTGTCCAGATCGCCATTTCCAGACTTGGCCGTTTCGCCTATTACGGCATTGAACCGCCACGCTATGCGGTCAATGGCAAAGACGGCCTTGCCGCCATGCGTGAATTTCATCCGGATATCGTTTTCGTAGATATGAGCATGCCTGTCATGGATGGCTGTGCCTTTCTCGAAAAGGCCCATGAAGAATTTCCTGACAGCCAGTACATCGTAGTCAGCGGCTATGACGACTTTTCCTATGCCCAGCATGCCCTCCGCAACGGTGCCTGCGATTATCTTCTGAAGCCCGTAGACGAAGAAAGCCTCAACTGCGCTATTGAAAAGGCAGTCAAGGCCATTGATCCTGATGTAGTGTTCGGTATCTCTGACACTTCTGCCAAGACCGACCACATCACCCCTGATGAAATTGTTACTATTATCAAAGACTACATCGAGAGCAATTACTGTACCAATATCCGCATCTCCATGTTTGCAGAAAAGTACTTTTTCTCTCAGGAATATCTGAACAAGCTGTTTAAAAACAAATATGGCTTTACCATCTATGAGTATGTCCTGAAGCTGCGTATGGAGCGTGCTGCAGAGCTGCTCGCCCAGCCGGATATCAAGATCTCCGATATCGCAGAGCGCCTCGGGTATGCGGATAACCACTACTTCAGCAAAGCATTCCGGAACTACTACCAGCTGACACCGACGGAGTACCGGAAGGGGTTAGGCTGAATGCATATCACTATAACATTGCGGAATCTACAGTATGCCAACATACATAACATACAAGTCTGCTTTCAAAATAAATATGCATATATAATGCACTTGCCCCTGCAGGCTTAGTAAGGTTCGTAAAAGCTATTGTCCTTGGATTTTCATAATCAATTATAAAGCTACATTCTTTGTGTTCAATAACATTCTGTCTATCCATCCATTCAAAGTCTGCATATGCCTGTACCACTAATTGATCAGTACATTCATCTTTATATCTTTCTGTGTACCTTTTTTTATTATAGGTAGATGAAAAAACCACTACTATCTGCTCATTATAATATCTACAATCATCTATATATAAACCATTATTTTCAAAGCAGCTATTATCTACTGTGATATAACTTTTATAGCTGGAAAATAGCCGTCCACTTGTTTTCCTCAACAAATTCAACAATGTAAGCCGTTCTATTTCATTTCTGCAGATAATGTACTCAAGCATCTCATCAATGGAAAACTCACCCGGATAAATAATTTCTGCATGTCGTCTTTTCTTCTCCAGGCTTACATCTTCCATTGGACCTCTTTTATATATTTGCGCAAAATCTAATGCTGCAAAATTTTCAACACCTTTTAACAGTATTCCTCCCCCTCCTGCCAGTGATTCCTCTGAAAACATTGTCTCCGGTAAACTAAGCAGCTTTTCCAGATTAAACAAAAAAAATACCGGAACTGGAACATTCGCATTTGTATCATGACAATATCTCAACCCCGGGTGCTTATATCCCTCATTATGATACTGAGTGGGCGTTAATGGTCTGTAATAAAATCTTACACTTGAAGTTGCACCAGAACGTGTCATATCAATTACCTGTCTGCTTGCATTATCATTTGTCATCAGCTCCATCCTTGTGGCATCTTGCCTGCTATACAGTTTTCCGTCCCTTAATATACTAACTGCATTCATGACATCCGTATAATGAAATGCAAAATTCGGCCACCACGGAACCGGAGAATACCTGTTACAATTATCCTGTATTATCTCACTATACGTCATTTTGTTCCCCTCTCACCAAAAATACTCTTCCCTTACCAGCTTCCAGCTGGTATCCGGAATGAAAATTCATTTCCTCTTTATCCCCAATTTTTATTTCCTGTAAATATCCCTGTTCCATCAATAAATAAAAAAGTAAATCCGTTTCTATGTTATTTTCAATTTCAAAAATTCTCTTCTGGCAAATATAATCCCATTTTATATGCACCTTTTCCTCACTCAATTCCACTTTTTCAGATGCGGATTCAAAAACCAGATTTTCCCCCTGCTGCCAAAATACTTTCCATTCAGTCTCATCAACCTTCATTAATATTGGAATGATCCTGGTCTGATACATAATGGCATCCTTGACACCAGTAAAAGATAAATCCCTGGCATTTTGTTTCATCCATTCATCCATTTCTGTTTGACTTCTGTGCTCAGGCTTTTGTTCTTTTTCACACTTACCAAGATAAATATATACATCAATGGGTAAATCTTTCAAATATTTTTCCATTACCGCCTTAACATCAGTCCAATTTAATTCACCATTACCGCAGCCAAGCTTGGGAAATGCAATTGATGTGATATTATAATCAGCATACTTTCTTACAAATGCCATAAGTCCTTTTTCAATATATTCAAGCTTTGATGGATTTCTCCAATGTTCTTTTGTTGGGAACTGCAATATCCAATGATCTGGTGCATACCACAACATCAGCCTGCCTATCGTCAAATTATGTTTGTCACACTGCTTTTTATATGTTTCAAACATTTCTGGATATCTTTTTTTAAACTCCAAGGCAATTCCTTTTCCCATTACACCTACAGTATTTACTGTATTTACCAAAACCTGTGCTGGACTGCTAAACAAATCTCCCTCAATATACGTTAACACTTCTCTGCTCCTCTATTTTAAAATAATTCTTTCCCCATTTAACAGTTCAAAGCTACACTGCAATCGACACCCTGTAGCCCTTGCTATTTCCTCCAGTTCATCCAATGTATAGTTTCCCCGTTTCATTTTTTGTGAAAAAGCCTGTGGAGACTTATCCATTCGTTCTCCAATTTCTGCCAATGTCATATTAGATTTAATTGCTAATATCTTGATTTGTTCATCTATTCTCATCTGTATGCCCTCACCAAATATATTATAAACATATATGTTTATAATATCAACATTTTCATTAACTTTATGATAAAATCATGAGCTGTTTTATTCCTGATGTCATTATATATTCCCTGATTTTCTCAGAATCCTCCTCTTTTTCTTTATACAGATAAGTCAGATATAACCTGCAGATGAAAAAAGCCTCAACTGCACTATTGGAACTGCAGTTAAGGCCATTGATCCTGATGCGGCATTCAGTATCTTCAATATTACAGAACACCTTGCCTATAAAGAATCTAATTTGATTTTTCTTCCTCTCCCGAGGTTATTTCGTCTTTGTTTCTAGTGTAACGTCCCGTGAAATCATGGAGCATCACATTGTCTCCGAATTTATGTTCCACAAACTCCGGCCGTTCAATCCTGACGGCCACTATTGTCCTGCCAAAATTCAATATTCCATTTTCTTCCAGAATGTCATGCAGCTTTTTATAATCCTCGGAGATCAAACCCTGCTTCGTCTGATAATCTCCTTTCTCTCCTTCATCTATATCATAAAGCAGATAAATTTTACCATTCGTAAGTACTACCTCACGCATCATGACATCCCAGTAATCCTTTACCCACAAATTGAGTGCCGCCACCTTTTTGATCTGTCTGTAAGATTTTCTTCTTACTTTACCGGAAAGGCAGTTCACATTTCTGGCCACCAGGTCATCCAGAAGCAGATGCCTGCTGTTAAATATCATGCTGTCAATCTTCCCCATCTTATACTCTGGCTTTAATGCGTAATGGTTCATTCTTCCGACCAGCTTCGCATTCTCCAGATTCCGCATCATATAAAAGAAAGAACCACCCTGTCTCGACTGCACAAACTTCCAGAGTCCAAGAAATCCGATTCCCATAAGCATTCCCAGTGTCATCAGCACAGTTACTGTCCCATTCTTGATCGAAGACTGCAGCAGAAGCTGACAGACAACTACGGAAAGTATACCAATCAGGACTGCATTACAATAGGCATTCGCTTCATTATACAGATTCCTTCTTCTGTCCAGAAACTCTTTCCGCCAGAGCAGCCTTTCATACTGTCCGTTCTGAAGCATCTTATCTGCTGTACCGCCTTCTTCATAAAAAGCATTAATCTCCAGCATGCTTCTGCTCAGGCTGTCAAAACCATCTCTCCAGCTGTGAAGCACTCCTTCAATCCCTCAAAAGCAGGATCTTCTGAAAATTTGTGGGTCTGCGTCTCGTGATAGATATGTACAATCAGCCATGTCGCTGCCATGATCAAAACACTTGTCACGAACAATATCAGCCCTGCTTCGATCACCCTGTCCAGGATCACCAGGCTCTGTGAGGTGAAATGACGGTATATCCTGTCCAGTATTGATAAAAATACCAACAGGAATTCCAAATAGATAAGTCCATTTACTGCTTTCATATAACGTCCAATATTCATATATTTCTCTCTGTATATTATTGCTTTTGTGTGTTTAAAAG
>ERZ1026850.1139-NODE-1139-length-14660-cov-8.746388_pt1 | contig 14660 bp, 13 predicted proteins | sample MGYA00380155_ERZ1026850 | MGnify/ENA primary metagenome ERZ1026850 (study PRJEB33269, sample SAMEA4719791) | human gut metagenome | biome: human-associated habitat; feature: organic feature; material: feces | place: Cameroon | collected 2013-10 ... | reverse complement strand
CAGACGCTGCGGGAGGGAAACTGCGACCTGCCGGTGCTGATGGTGACGGCGCGGGTGACCCAGGAGGACAAGCGCCGGGGCTTCCGGGCGGGGACAGACGACTACATGGTCAAGCCCGTGGATGAGGAGGAGATGCTCTGGCGCATCGAGGCGCTGCTGCGGCGGTATTGCAGCCGGGCGGAGCGGCGGCTGACGGTGGGTGCCACGGTGCTGGACCGCAGCGCCTTGCAGGTCATCACCCCGCAGAACACATGGCAGCTCACCGCCAAGGAGTTTTTACTGCTGTACAAGCTGCTGTCCTATCCCCGGACGCTTTTCACCAAGCGCCAGCTGATCGACGACATCTGGGATCTGGACAGCGACGTGGACGAGCATACCGTGGAGGTCTACATCTCCCGACTGCGGGAGAAGTTCCGGGATAACCCGGACTTCGAGCTGCGGACCATCCGGGGCTTTGGCTACATGGGGATGCCCCGGGAGGATGAAAATGCGCAGAAATAAGGTGAAAAAGGAAAATCCCCCCGCCCGGCTGCTGGGTACGATGATCCTGCTGGTGCTGGGGTTGGTGGTGGCGTACGCCACGCTGGCGCTGGGTATCCTCTTTCTGGTGCGGCGGCTGGTGCATCTGGAGGACAAGAGCTATACGCTGCTGTGGCCCATCCTTATCCTGTCGGTAAGCGCCATTCTGGGCGTTCTGCTGGCCATCTTCATTTTCCGCGGGTATCTGGCGCCCCTGTCCCGGCTGATGAAGGCCACAAAGGCGGTGGCGGCGGGGGATTACGCCGTGCGTGTGGAGCTGCGGGGCGCCCGGGGCGAGGTGGCGGCGTATATCCACAGCTTCAACAAAATGGCGGAGGAGTTGGCCAGTGTGGAGCTGCTGCGGTCGGACTTCGTGAACACCTTTTCCCATGAGTTCAAAACGCCCCTCATCTCCATCCGGGGCTTTGCCAAGCTGCTGCAAAGCCCTGACCTGACGCCGGAGCAGCGGCAGACCTATACGGACACCATCGTGCAGCAGTCCGAGCGGCTGGCCGCCATGAGCACCAACATTCTGGAGCTGACTCAGTATGAAAACACGGAGATCGTATCCGGCAAGACCCTGTACAGTCTGGACGAGCAGCTTCGCCGGTGCGTCCGGCAGCAGGAGCGGGACTGGCTGAAAAAGGGTCTGACGGTGGAGGGCGATCTCGACCGGGTGGACTACTACGGCAACGAGGAGCTGCTGGAGCACATCTGGTCCAACCTGCTCTCCAACGCCATCCGCTTTACCCCCTCCGGCGGGCAGATCACCGTGGTGCTGCGGCAGGGCAAGGGCGAGGTCGCCGTGTCCGTGTCCGATACCGGCGTGGGCATGGATGAGGAGACCCAGCGGCATATTTTCGATAAGTTCTACCGGGCCGAGACCTGTCCCGACAGCCGCGGCAACGGTCTGGGTCTGTCCATCGTACACCGGGTGGTAAAGCTGTGCGGCGGCCATGTGGCGGTGTTCTCCCAGCCGGGAAAAGGCTCCACCTTTACGGTGACGCTGCCGACGGCGCAATGAATCCCCGTCCCTCCCTCTTGCATAAATCCCGCGGAGGGTTTACAATGTACCCACCGTTATTCTCAAGAAAGAACCACAAGGAGGAAGCTATCATGATACAGGTCAATGCCATGGGAGATGCCTGCCCGATCCCTGTTGTGAAAACACTGCAAGCCTTGAAGGAGCTGCACGGCGCCGGCACGGTGCAGACGCTGGTGGACAACAAGGTAGCCGTGGAGAATCTGACCCGGCTGGCAGAGAGCAAGGGCTGCACCATCGAGACGGCGCAGCTGGGCGAAAAGGAGTACCGCGTGACCATCACCGTGGGCGAGGGCGCGGAGCTTCCGGAGACGGTGGATACCACCTGCGCCGTCCCCGCCGCCGCGGACAACACGGTGGTGGCGGTGTCCGCCGACCACATGGGCGAGGGTGACGAGGTGCTGGGCAAGATTTTGCTGAAGGGCTTTCTGTTCGCCCTGACCCAGCAGGAGACGCTGCCCAAGACCGTGCTGTTCTACAACGGCGGCGCCGCCGTGACCTGCGAGGGCTCCGCCTCGCTGGAGGATCTGCAAAAGCTGGAATCGCTGGGCGTGGAGATCCTCACCTGCGGCACCTGTCTGAACCACTACGGCCTCACTGAGCAGCTGCGGGTAGGCGGCGTGACCAATATGTACGTCATCGTGGAAAAGCAGATGCAGGCCACGAAGGTCGTCCGGCCTTGACGCGGCAGAAAAAGCCCGCGCTTGTCGTCACCTTTGACACCACCTCTCAGGCCATGGCAGCGGAGGCACTGTTCCAAGATGCCGGGCTGCCGGGGCGGATGATCCCCATCCCCTCCCAGATCACGGCGGGGTGCGGTCTTGCGTGGAAGGCACTGCCGGAGGAGCGGGACACCCTCTGCGCCGCGCTGGACGAGGCAGGTATCGCCCACGGCGGCTGTTTTGTATTGGAGATGTACTGATGGAAAAGCTCATCTATCTGGATAACGCCGCCACCACGCTGCACAAGCCGCCGCAGGTGGCGCAGGCGGTGGCGCAGGCCATTCTGACGGCGGGCAACGCCGCACGAGGCGCCCACGGTGCGTCCATGCAGGCGTCCCGCACGGTGTTCGAGACACGGCGGAAGCTGGCGCAGCTTCTGGGCTGTCCCCGTCCGGAGCAGGTGGCGTTCACCGCCAACTCCACCATGGCGCTGAATATCGCCATCCAGGGGCTTCTCTCCCCGGCGGATCACGCCATCTCCACCGATCTGGAGCACAACTCTGTCCTCCGCCCCCTGTACGCGCTGGAGGCGCAGGGCATGGGACTGTCCTTCGTCCGGGCCGACCGGCAAGGGCGCATCCGCTACGAGGACTTTGCGCCGCTGTTCCGCCCCAACACCAGAGCCGTGGTCTGCACCCACGCCTCCAACCTGACCGGGGATCTGCTGGACGTAGCGCGCATCGCAGAGATCGCCCATGCCCACGGCGCACTGCTGATTCTGGACGCCTCCCAGACGGCGGGCGCAATACCTATCGACATGACCGCGCTGGGGGTGGACGTATTGTGCTTCACCGGTCACAAGGGACTCATGGGGCCGCAGGGTACCGGCGGGCTGTGCATCCGTCCCGGCGTGGACATCCGCCCCCTGCTGCGGGGCGGCAGCGGCGTCCACTCCTTCGACCGGGAGCAGCCGCAGGACTACCCCACTCGTCTGGAGGCCGGCACGCTGAACAGCCACGGTATCGCCGGGTTGGGCGCGGCGGCGGACTACCTGCTGACGCAGGGCGTGGAGACGGTGGAGCAGACGGAGCGTGCCTTGATGCAGCGGTTCTACGAGGGGGTGCGGCGCATCAACGGCATCACGGTCTACGGTGACTTTTCCCTGCCCCGCCGGGCTGCTATCGTGGCGCTGAACCTTCGGGACTGGGACTCCGCCGAGGTGTCGGACGCGCTGTATACCGACTACGGCATCGCCACCCGCTCAGGCGCACACTGCGCGCCCCGGCTCCATCAGGCGCTGGGTACGGCGGCGCAGGGCGCGGTGCGCTTCAGCTTCTCCGCCTTCAACACAGAGGCGGAGGTGGACGCCGCCATCCGCGCCGTCCGGGAGCTGGCAGGCGCGGTCTGAATCCACGCAAATAAACGCATCCCCCGGCGCAGCCGGGGGATGCGTTTATTATGTCGGAGTTCCCTGTTCCGTTATCACGGCGGGGATAAGAACGTCGTGCGCCTCCCACGGGATGTCCGACCGCAAAAGGGCCTGACGGCACAGCAGCAGCGTTTCGCCTGCGTACCCCGCCAGAAAGCGGTCGTAGTACCCGCCGCCCCGGCCCAGCCGCCGCCCATCGGGAGATGCGCCGGCGCAGGGAACGACAGCGAGGTCGATATCCGCCGGTGCAACGAGGGGCGCTTCCGCCGGCGGCTCCAAAATGCGGTACGCACCGGGGCGCAGAACGGACAGGTCCGTTATCTCCCGGCACTCCATGATACCGGGGGCAGTACACAGCGGCACGCACAGGCGCTTCCCGTCCGCCAACACCCGCCTGAGCAGCGGCAGCGTGTCGATCTCATCACCGCGCCCCACAAAGGCGAACACCGTCCGGGCGCGGTGATACACTGTCGTGTTCACCACATGATGCAGGATGGCCGCGTCGGAGGCGCTTTTTTCCGCCGGAGTCAGCGCCCGCTCCGCCTTCGCCAGCTCCCGGCGCAATATGTCCTTTTGCCATTGTATCGTATCCAAGCTGCTCCCTCCGTTTCATTTGCATCCAGCGCGCCGCGTTAACTTATCATCCGCTTCTGCAGGGCGCTGACCATATGCGGACTGCCGGAAAGGCAGATACACAAAGCCGCACGGTCGCTCTGCGGATACGGCCGTACCTCTCTGTTTTTCATTATACGGTGGGCAAAAAAACGTGTCAATGCCCACAGGCAGGCACAGATTCTCCCTCGTATCCACACATACAAGCACAAAAAAGGCGGAAAACGCAGGCACTTCGTAAGTGCCCGCGCTTTCCCATACATGGAGAGCCGAATGATCTGTTCGGCTGAGGGGTTCTCCAGTATTCGTAAGGATATTCTTTTAGAAACAAGTAAACGCACCGTCAATGGAAAAATCAGCGCCGGTAGTAAAGGAACTCGCATCCCCTGCCAGATAAACGGCGATTGCCTGAAGCTCCTCCGGTTTCCCAAGCCGGTGCATGGGAGCCATTGCGTTCCATTGCTCGATCAGGGGGATCAAAGTCGGAGAGTGCAGCGTCAGATCCGTGCCAATATATCCCGGACTGATGCTGTTCACGCGGACACCTCGGGTAGCCCACTCCACCGCCAATGATTTGGTGAGCTGAATAACGCCGGCCTTGGATGCGTTATAGGCACACTGTGGCTGGGGGACGTTGACAATATGTGCCGACATAGAGGCCGTATTGATAATCGCGCCTTTCCCCTGCTTCAGCATCTGTCGCCCCGCAGCTGTATTTGTCAAGAACATACTGTTTAGATTGACATCAATGACCTTCTTCCAGATATCATAAGACATTTCTTCCGCAGGCACGTTTATGCAAATGCCGGCGTTGCAGAAGGCGGCATCCAGACGGCCATATTTGGCCAGGAATGTGTGCATCATGCCTTCAACTGATTCAGGGGAGGTCACATCTGTCTTGATGGCAATAATATCCCTGCCGGTGGCTTTCGAAAGACGGTGCGCGGTTTCCTCCGCAGTGACGATATCCAGATCCGCGATAGCCACATCAGCTCCCGCCTCTGCCACCGCCACAGCGTAGTTCATCCCAATACCTCTGGCGCCGCCGGTCACAAATATCTTCTTGTCCGTCAAGAGCATTTTTTCCATGATACCCATAACATCAACTCCTCCAGATAAAATCAAATCTTCAGGACAGCCGCTACAGACACTCTGCCGCGCAGACCTCTGCCTGCAGCGCCATTTGGTACTGGCTGAGATATTCCCGATATCCCTGACGCTCCTCCTTCGAGGCCAGCACAGCGCTATCCTTGGCCTGCGTAAATACCTTATTTGTCAGATACGCTTCAAGAGGCTCTCCTTCATCCCGATAGAGGTAATATGCCGCGAGCAGCGCCATCCCGTACGGTCCGCCTTCTCCCGCAGTTTCCATTACGGTGATTGGCACGCCCATAGCAGCCGACAGATACCGCTGGGCAACTTCGGGAGTTTTGAATAGTCCGCCATGGCCGGTCAGCCGCTTGATACGCACCTTCTCCTCCGTCAGTATCCTCATACCAATGGTAAGCGACGCAAAAATGGAATATATCTGAGAGCGCATAAAGTTCGCCAGACGAAATGTGCTTTCCGGACGCCGCACTACCATCGGCCGTCCCTGATCCAGTCCTGTGACCGGCTCGCCGGAAAGGCAGTTAAATACCAAAACATTGCTGCAGTCCGGATCCCCGTGCAGGCTCTCCTGAAGCATCGTGCGGTAGACCTCGCCTGCAGAAAGGGGCAGGCCCATCTTATCGGCAAATTCCGTAAGCAGGCTGATCCACGCATCCAGCTCGGAGGTCCCGTTGTTGCAGTGTACCATAGCCACAGGACTGCCCGACGGTGTGGTAACAATGTCGATGTCCTTATAGATGCGGCTCAGAGGTTTTTCCAGCACCACCATGGAAAATATAGAGGTTCCTGCGGAAACATTGCCGGTGCATGGCTCCACGGCATTGGTGGCGGTCATTCCGGTGCCGGCATCGCCTTCCGGCGGGACCATTGGAATACCGGGCTGCAGGTTTCCGCTGGGATCCAACAGTTTTGCACCGGTTTCCGTCAAGGTACCCGCACACTCACCGGCTTTCATCACCCTCGGCAGGATCTCCTGGATCCTCCACGGATATTGATAGACGCTCACCAGCTCCTGAAACGAAGAGAGCATCTTCCCGTCATAATCCAGCGTTGCCGCATCAATGGGAAACATTCCGGATGCATCCCCGATGCCCAATACGCGCTGACCGCTCAGTCTGTAAAAAATGTAACCCGCCAGAGTGGTCATATACGCGATCTCGCTTACATGGGGTCTCTGTTCAAGGATGGCCTGATACAGGTGGGCAACACTCCAGCGCAGAGGAATATTGAACTGAAAAAGCTCTGACAACTGGGCAGCTGCAACCGATGTATTCGTGTTGCGCCATGTCAAAAAGGGAGCCAGCTGCCGGTCCAGCTTGTCCAGCACCAAATAGCCGTGCATCATGCCGGAAATACCGATCGCGCCGATCTTTGTCAGGGTGACGCCGTATTTGGTCAGCACATTTGCCGCCAGATCCTTATAGCTCTCCTGCATACCTCGCACGGCATCAGCCAGACTATACGTCCAAAGGCTGTCAGACAAACTATTTTCCCACTGGAAGGAGCCGCTTGCCAGGATCTCGTGGGACGCATTGAGCAAAACGCTCTTGATCCGCGTAGAGCCCATCTCGATCCCCAGAACGGTTTGCCCTTCGATCAGCGCGCGGATATCAGATTCTTGTTTCATATCGCTGCTCCATTTTCCGCATTTTCTTAAAACGTAAACGCCACCTTGAAATCGCCGTATTTTCCTGTAGCATAGTCGAAGGCTTTTTCCCACTCCTCCAGCTCAAAGGTATGCGCGATCATGCCCTCCGTTTTCAGGGAGCCGTCGTGAATGTGTTCAATGACGAACGGGAAACAGTATGGTGACAAGTGAGAGCCCAGCACATCCAGTTCCTTTCCGTCTCCGATCACGGACCAATCCAGCGTAGTCGGGGCGCCGAATACGGAAAACTCCACAAAACGGCCCAGCTTACGGATCATGTTCATTCCCTGTGTAACAGAGGAGGGATGACCGGTTGCTTCAATATATATGTCGCAGCCATAACCTTCTGTCAGCTTCATGATCTCGGCAGTCACATCTACCTTAGCGGGATTCCAAACGATATCCGCGCCGAACTCCTTGGCCTTTTCCAGACGGGCATCCATCATATCCAGGACGATCAGCTTCGCAGGATTCTGCATCCGCGCATAGGTGACCATTCCCAGGCCAAGGGTCCCCGCACCGGAGATCACGACCACATCCTCATTGGTGATCTGCGCCCTGTCCACACAGTGCTTTGAGCAGGCATACGGTTCGATCAGCAGCGCCTGCTCCAGCGGCATATCCTCCGGCACACGGTGTATCACCGCCGTTTTGGGGTAGCGAACATACTCGGCCATGCCGCCGTTATTCTCCTTCTGGAAACCAAAGGTGGCGTGGGGCTGGCACATCCAGTACCGTCCGGATTTGCAAAAGCGGCATTTGCCGCAGGGGACGATCTGATCGGCTGTAACGCGTTCGCCTACTTTGTACTCGGTGACATTTTCACCGACCTCCACAATTCTGCCGACAAACTCATGACCTGGAATAAAGGGCGGCCGTACCCAAGAGGGATCCGTTTCGTTTCCCCAGAAGCGCTCCGCGCCATGCATACATTTCAAGTCGCCGGCGCAAATGCCGCAGCCTTCCGTTTTGATAATAATGTCATCCGGGCCGCACACCGGCGTGGGATAATTGCTTTCGAATTTATAGTCGCCTTTTCCGTAGGCAACCAGAGCCTTCATCGTTTCAGGAATCGGTCTTTTTGTATTCATAACAGATATCCTTTCCTCGCTTTATTTGTTGTTATTGGCACCGAGATTGCTCATGGCTACGGCCAGCAGGAACACGATCCCCTTGATGATCCACTGCCAGTATTCCAACACATTCAGCATAACAAGTCCGTTGGACAAGATACCGATGATCAGGGAGCCGACAAACACGTGCAGAACGGAACCCTTGCCGCCCTGCAGCGACACGCCGCCCAGCACCACAGCTGTCAGAACGTCCATAGCGAAGTCTGAGCCGGTGGAGGGCTGACCAGTTCCCAAGCGGGCCGCCATCAGGATCCCCGCAATGCCAGCCGTAACCGCAGAGGCCACAAAGGACCCAATAACGACCGCCTTGGTGCGGATACCGGACAAGCGCGCCGCCTCCTTGTTGCCGCCCACCGCATAGATGCGTCTTCCTAAATAGGTCTTGTTCAAAAATGCATAGCCAAGCAAAAAGGCCACCAGCATCACCACCACCGGAACGGGTACAACACCAAACAGGAATCCCTGTCCCAAGAACTTATAGGCAGTGGGCAGACCGGGAACGGACGCACCGCCGGTCATCAAATATGTACAGCCCTTGATAATGGTCTGCATCGCCAGCGTAGCGATAAGGGACGGGATCCGAAATACCGCTGTCAAGGTACCGGTCACAAGACCGAAAATGCAGCTGATACCGATGGCGATCAGGAAGGTGGGGATCATGGGGAGTCCCTGCTTCGTCATCAGTGTCGCACTCAGGCAGCCGGTAAAGGCCAGTATGGAACCGACCGAGATATCGATCTCACCCACCAGCAACACCAGTGTCATGCCGACTGCGGCGATACCGGTGAAGGACACCTGTCGCGCCACCAGAAACAGGTTGTTTACCGTCAGAAAGTTGTCCTTCGCAATAGCGAATACGGCGATCTCGATCAGAAGGATCGCAAGGATACCCACCTTTTCATAGATGGATACAAATTTACGGGCAGATAATGTCTTATTCATTTGCGCGCTCCTTACTGGGCCAACTCATAGCCAGAGGCCAACGTCAGGATCTTATCCTGTGTAGCATCCTGATACAGCATCTGGCCCTGCAGTTTCCCTTCATGCATTACTAAAATTCGGTCGCTTAAGTTAAGGATCTCTGACATTTCAGAGGAAATGACGATAATGCTTTTTCCCGCTTTCTTCAGGTCAAATAGAAAGTCGTATATTTCCCTCTTTGCACCCACGTCGATGCCCCGCGTCGGCTCATCAAACAGAAAGATCTCTGAATCGGTGCTGATCCATTTTGCCAGCACGACCTTCTGCTGATTTCCTCCGGACAGCGAAAACACCGCGTTGCTCAAAGAGCTGGCTTTCACGTTCAGCAGCTTTACCTTTTCCTGAATAAGCTTCCTCTCCGCGTTTCTTTGCACGAAGGCCAGCTTAGACAATGTTTTAATCACGATAATGGAGATATTCGTGCTGATGGGCAGCGTACCCATCAGGCCTTGGAGTTTCCGGTCCTCCGGGATCAGCGCAATAGAGTTGCCGATGGCATCCCGCGGTGTCTTGATCTTGACCTTTTTCCCTTTTATGTAGATGTCACCCGTGGCATCGCGATCGGCGCCAAAAAGAGCTCGAACCGTTTCCGTTCGACCTGCGCCTACCAAGCCAGCGATCCCCAATATTTCTCCTTCCTTCAGTTCAAAAGAAACATCATGGGTCTGCTTGTTGCACAAATGCTCGACACGCAGGATTGTCTTGGCATTCTGATAGTCAAAATCTGTTTCCCGCGGCGGAAATCCCTGGGACAGCTCCCGTCCGATCATCATGCGGATCAGCTCCTGGCTGTCCGTTTCCGCTACAGCAACGGTTTTAATGAGATGGCCATCCCGCAATACGGTAAGACGGTCACACAGCCGAAACACTTCCTCCAAACGATGGGAAATGAAGATGATGGCAATGTCGTTCTTCTTCAATTTTTCCAGCACCCGAAACAGGATATCTACCTCGTTGTTGGTCAGCGGTGCTGTCGGTTCGTCTAAAATCAGGATCCGGCTGTTTTCCAACAACGCTTTTCCGATCTCCACCAGCTGACAATAGGCAACTGACAGATTTTTGATCCGCTCTTTGCAGTCGATTTTGATCCCCATATCCCGGAAGATCTCTTCGCTGCGGCGTATCATTTCCTTGGTATTCACAAATCCGCCTCTGCGGATCTCTTTTCCCACAAACATATTCTCAAAAACCGTCATCTCCGGGATCAGGTTGAACTCCTGATACACCATGCCGATGCCGGCTTGCTTGGCGGCAATTGGGTTGTATTTTGTGACGGTTTTGCCGTCGATCGTGATCTCTCCCTCGCTGGGTGAGATGGCTCCCGCGATAGCTTTACAAAGAGTGGACTTTCCCGCGCCGTTCTCTCCAAGCAGGGCGTGGATCTCGCCTCTTCGAAAATCAATATCCACGTGATCCAGAACAGTCACACTGCCATAGGCTTTGGTCAGTTGCTTTACGGATAATATGGTTTCATTCTTCATAGTCGGCACCTGCATAAATTAGCGTTTTGAGCGATAGTGGAGATGGTATGCCTCCGGTATTACCGGAGGCATACCATCCATACGAGCCTTAACATCCTGCGTATACAGGTTGTCTTTTCAAGATACTTACTTGTTGTTCACAAAATCGATCAGATCCTGGCTGATCACATACTGCGGGGCGCGGGATCTGTAAGCGTCCACATTCTCCCGCGTAACAGCCATGGTGGTGATGGGGAAGGGATCTTCGTACTCCATGCCCAGTGCGATTTTGACCATGTTCTCCGCCCAGTAGAAACCGATTTCGGAAACATAGCGGTCATTGGCCACGGTGCAGCGGTATACGGTGTCCTGCTGGACATAGTCCAGAACGGTGTCAGTACCGTCGCAGGAGCCGAGGAACATAGTATCCGTGTTCAGGCCGGACTGCACAATGGCTTCGTATGCACCGATACCCATCTCGTCGTTGTAAACCAGAACGATGTCGATGTCAGGATTCGCCTGCAGGGCAGACTCGACCACGGACATGGCATCCTCGGAGCTGGTCGCCTCAACGGTAAGCCACTCGATGTTCTTCTCTCCCAGCAGGGAGTTGGCCGCATCGACCCAACCGTTGCAGCGTGCCACAGCCGCTTCCTCCAGAGAGGTGGTCACATTCAGGATCTTTGCCTTGCCATCAAGCTTTTCATTGGTCCATGCGGCAGCGGCTTCGCCCAGGCTGTAACCCCACACATACTCATCGTATCCAAAATAAGTGGTAGCGCCCACGCTGGTGTCATAGGGATAAATACCAACAGGAATCCCTTGATCCATAGCGGCCTTCAAGGTGTCCTTCATCGTTTCCACAGAAATGCACTGGCACAGAATACCGTCCACGCCCTGCGTGATGTAGTTCTCCACATTGGTGACCTGCTTCTCAGGCTCCATGTTGCCGCCATCGGTGATGATGATGTTGCAGTTGGTCTGCTTCATAAATTCATTGTAACCCTTAACGAGGTTAGCCATAAACTCATGCTGCAAAGACATAACGCATGCTCCGATGGTGATGTCCGACAGATCCACCACCAGATCCGTATTCGTACCGGTCCCGTTGGGATCAGATCCGTTCTGCTCTCCATTCTCCTTCGCCCCGCAGCCAACAGCGCAGACCATGAGCATAACGAGGGCAAGAATCATTGCAATCGCTTTCTTCATTTTCATTCCTTCTTTCTTTTCATTATATTAACGTTCATACGTTAATCACAAAACCTGTCCAGGACGGCGCGTTACGCGGCCGCAGCACGGTATCAGTCGTAGCAGCCCTCATGCGACTTCCGTAATGTGCGGAACTGCTGCATATCATGTCCAAAAAGGATCTTCGAGTTTGTCTTTTTGGCATAATCGAGGATGTACTTTGCCGTTCTCTTATAGCCGAGAGAGTCATACAGGATTCCCGGGACTTTTATCTCGGGTTCCACATTTTCCTTGCAGTAGATGGCATCCGCAACGATCAAAACACTGCCGGTATTCTGCAGATCCACACGCATTCCCACCATGCCGAAGGAGTGTCCGGAGCCAAAGTTGAGAAGCGTAACGCCCTTTGCCAGTTCGTATTCCTTTACATCATTTGGCAGCAGATGCCAGTTGAGCTTTGCATCAATAAACCGCTGGATATCCACCGGTACATGCACATCCATATCCTTACCCGTAACGTAACCCTTCAATGTATAGAGGAACTCATCCTCATTGACGAAAACCTCGGCATTCTTAAATTGGTAGAGGTTTCCGGCGTGGTCGACGTGCAGGTGGGAGATCACGACATATTTGATGTCATCCGGGGATATGCCAAGCTGGCTCAAACGCGCCAGAAGCATCTGTTCCTCCGTGGCATAGTACGGGGACTGCTCCGGAATAAAGGCCGGCCAATTCTCCTTCCAGTCAGGATCACATCCAGTGTCAAACAGAATATATCCATCCTCATGCTCAACGAGGTATGCCTGGATCGGAATATCAATCCACTCATTTGTGGGATTCCGGTTAGACGCGACCGCAGAATTGGCGCCGGCAATAAAGAAGGATTTGTCCAGTGTTTCCCAACCATTATCCAGAATGTACAGTTTCATGAGGCATCCTCTCCATTTCTCGTCAATATTCCAGATTCCATTTTTGTAATTCGATTACTAAAATGGAATATATTATTATTATAGTTTAGAATCATTCAATGTCAATAGTTTTGGAAACTTTCATCAATTCAGAGATTTGCATCGTGCTTTTTTATAAGATTTGTCAAATCAATTTCTCCACTTGATTATTGCTATGATTGTGTTATAATTATAACAACGCCGTTGTTTTATAAAACGGGTTTGAATAACTGCAAAAAAAATGGGGGGCATACATGGCCAGGAAAAAAACCGCCAATATGGAGGTTCAAAAGAGGAACCATACCAGCGTTTTCCAAATTTTACGAAAAAACGACGGCCTCACCAAGCAGGACATTGTAAATAAGCTGCAGCTCTGCCTGCCGACAGTGACACAGAATATCAACACCCTGTGCGCTCAGGGATTGGTGGCGGAGTGCGGCTCAATCGGAAATACCGGCGGACGGCGGGCAAAGACCTTTGGGATCGTAAAGGATTTTCGGATTGCCATCGGTATGGATATTACCCGAACCCATGTCACAACTGTTGCCATTGACCTGACCGGTGACGTGATCTATAAGAACACCGTCCATCGTAAGTTCAAAAAAGGCGATGAATATCTGCGGTATCTGGGACAGCAGGTGGAGCTATGCGTAGCGGAGCTGCAGATTTCCAAGGAGAAGGTCTTAGGCGTAGGCATCGGAATTCCTGCGCTTGTTACAGCAGATCATTCGACCGTTTTTTATGGGAAAATTCTAAATCTTTCCGACATGACCTGCGATGTCTTTTCGCAGCATATACCGTTCCCCACGCTTCTGATCAATGATGCCAACGCCGCCGGTTTCGCAGAAACCTGGGTTTCTCCAAACATTAAGACCGCCTTTTATCTCATGCTGTCCAATAATATCGGCGGCTCTATTATCATGAACGGGCAAACCTACAACGGAGATCATTACCACAGCAGTGAAGTTGGTCATATCTGTATCGAGCGCGGAGGGCGGAGCTGTTACTGTGGGCAACGGGGTTGTGTGGACTGTTATCTGGCTGCAACGGAGCTGTCCAATATGACCAACGGCCAAATCGCAGATTTTTTCAAGCTGCTGGAAAGCGGAGATGCTGCCGCGGGAAAAGCTTTCGACATCTATCTGGATAATTTAGCGCACACAGCCAATACGGTCTTCATGTTGTTTGACTGTCCGGTGATACTTGGCGGCTATGTAGGTGCCTACATTGCTCCATACATGGAAACGATCAAAAAGCGGGCGGCCCTGCTGAATCCCTTTGAGGCAAATGCGGACTACCTGCACGAATGTGTCTACCGCACGGAGGCCATTGCTGCGGGCAGCGCCCTGCAGTTTGTCGACCAGTTCTTATCCTCCATTTGATCGCTGGAATAGAGCTGGATACACTGCGATAGCTGATCGGCGTACTTATTGAACTGCATAAAAAGCAAAAAAGACCGGCAGTGGCTGACCACTGCCGGTTTCTGCAAAAGGCCTCTGGCTGCGCCAGAGGCCTTTCTATTTACAGGGCGTAGAACAGCTCCGCCATCTGGGCGGTCACGTCCTCCGTATAGCTGCACAGCGTCACGCAGTAAATGTAGTTCCCCTGCCGAAGGCAGACGATCAGCTCGTACACGGGGATATCCTGTATCGTGGCGGTCAGCGCGATGGCGGGGCGCTCCTCACCGGCCAGTTCCGCCGTGGTCACGGACGCCGTGACGTCTTCAAAGCCATAGGCCTCCATGGCGGCCGGGATCTGCGTAACGTGCAGCTCCGCGTACTCCTGAGCGCTCATGGTGGTACCCAGCAGCAAGCCCATGTTCTGGAACACCACTTTGATGGTCATCAGCCCGTCCGTAGAGGAGGCGTACATATCCTGCACGCTCTGGCTGTTCTCCATCAGCTTTTTCATGTCCTCGTCGCTGGT
>ERZ1026850.1137-NODE-1137-length-14682-cov-18.092363_pt1 | contig 14682 bp, 26 predicted proteins | sample MGYA00380155_ERZ1026850 | MGnify/ENA primary metagenome ERZ1026850 (study PRJEB33269, sample SAMEA4719791) | human gut metagenome | biome: human-associated habitat; feature: organic feature; material: feces | place: Cameroon | collected 2013-10 ... | reverse complement strand
CGTCTGGTTTACGATATGCCGGGTTTTAATTTTCCGATGACTTTGGTTCATGCACGTTCCAATCACGAACTGAATGAAAAAGCTATGAAGATCTTCGAGCCGAAGGAATGGATTCATTATTTGGCTGAACAGGGCGCTGGCAAGAGCATTTCCCCCGTACACCCTTTGCTCGCAGACGCTTACAAGAACCACAAGGAGGATTATATGGCTGTTTTGAATAATATCAAAGACGAAAAGATTGAACCTGAAACCTGTGACTGCCCCGACTGCGGCGATGACGAACTGCTTGGAACTGTTATTGTGACTGCCACAGGCGAGGTTGACGAAGAGACTGGGCATCGCCTTGGACGACTGGAGATTGGCGGCCTGAATGAAATGGATACAGATGCACTGCGGGCGTTGGCGGATGATCTTGACATCGATGGCTTCGATACCATGCCCCGTCTGTCTCTGATTTTTGCAATTCATGAGCAGGATATCGATATGGATGACTCCGAGTGTGACTACGATTGCGAAAATTGTGAATATGGAGAGATGATTGGCGACGGCGATTGCATCTGTCACTATGAAGAAGATGACTCCGTTGAAGACGAGAAAGAAAATGACGATACTGACGATTGCGATGGCGATTGCGAGAATTGTGAGTACGCAGACCTAAACGATCACGATGACGAAGACGAGTCCAAGGACTCTACCGATTACGAGTATGTAGATGGTCCCGCTCACTATCATGGCACTGAGTGCATCGAAAAAATGCGCAAGTTGTATGGTGATGACGCTGTCCGCTGGTTCTGTATCTGCAATGCCTACAAGTATCGTTTCCGTAATGGCTCTAAGCCCGGTGTGACCGCAGAGCAGGATGAAGAGAAGGCTCGTTGGTATGAAAATTACGCCGCAAATATGATGGGTGAGCAGCGGTATTACTGATAAGGAGGTGTGTGTTATGGATTATGTTATTAAACGTAATGGCGCAAAAACTCCGTTTGAAAAAGAAAAGATCGTAAATGCGATTGAAAAAGCAATGACTACTACTCCGGGTGGTATTGATTCACGTGTGTCTCACGCAATTGCAGATTATATTGAAGAGATGCCTGATACGATGTCTGTAGAACAGATTCAGGATATTGTTGTCGAACAGTTGAAAAATAGTCCACTAGCAGATGTTGCTGAGGCATATAGTCATTGGCGAAAACTTCGTCAGGAAATTCGTGATAAAGAAAAGACGAACGCAAGCATCCTTGAAATTATTGATGCAAAAAATGACGCAATTAAGCAAGAAAATAGCAATAAGAATCCTACGGTTAACAGTGTACAGCGCGACTATATGGCAGGTGAAGTATCTAAGGATCTGACTGCCCGTCTGCTGCTGGACCCGGAGATCGTAAAGGCACATCAGGAAGGTCTGATCCACTTCCACGATTCCGACTACTTCGCCCAGCATATGCACAACTGCTTTAAAAGCAATACTCGTTTTGTGACAAACAGTGGTGTAAAAGAATTTCGAGATTTCAACGACGGAGACACCGTGAAAGTTGTCGGTTCTGATGGTAAATGGCACACTGCTACTGTAAAAAAGTATGGGAAGCAAAAAATGCAAGATGTTATGCTTCAGGCAGGTCGGTCTGTTAAACATGTCTTCTGTACGGCAAATCACAGATGGTTGCTGAATGATGGCTCTGTAACCACTGAATTAAAAGAAGGAATGACATTGGTCATGCTTCCTGAGCTTTCTAAACACGAAATGGAATCCAAAGAAGATTATCAGGCATGGGCCACAGGATTTGCAATCGGTGATGGCCTTGATAAGAAAAATGACTATACTACGATTCGTCTATGTGGCAACAAGATTAGATACGCAGACAATTTTGTAAAAGCCGGAGACACCGTTACATATCCAGAATCTTATCATGGTGATGCTTATGTTTTACACAGAGGTGCATTTAAACAAGATTTCCTGAATGCAAAAGCGTGGCGGTTCTTAGATATAAAAGGGAAGCAACATCTATTTGAAGGATTTTATGCTGCCGATGGTGCAGTAAAAGCCAATAAAGTTGCAACTTCTGATGATCGTGTGGCGGAAATGATTCGCGATATCTCTTCTGTTGCAGGATTTTATGTATCAAGCGAATCAGAAGTCGTTCGTGATACGAACTTTAAGAAAGAGGCGCGACTGATTGAATTCCGCTTCAGAAAGTATCAAATTGCGAATAATTTGTGGTCTGTAAAGAAAATCACTCCGTATCGACCGGAAATCGAATATGACGCTTGGTGTGTTGAAGAACCAGAGACTCATTCGTTTACATTGGATGGTGGTGTTGTCACCGGTAATTGCGATCTGGTAAATCTGGAAGATATGCTGCAGAACGGCACCGTCATCTCTGGCACCTATATCGAGAAGCCGCACAGCTTCTCCACTGCCTGCAACATTGCCACCCAGATCATTGCACAGGTGGCCTCCAACCAGTACGGCGGCCAGAGCATCAGCCTGACCCATCTGGCTCCCTTTGTGGACGTCTCCCGCAAGAAGATCGCAGATGAAGTACATAATGAATTCTATGAGATGATCCAGAATGACGATATTGATAAGATGCCATCACAGGAAGCTATCGATCGTATTGTAAATCGCCGTCTGAGAGCTGAGATTTCTAGTGGCGTTCAGACAATCCAGTATCAAGTGATTACTCTGATGACTACAAATGGTCAAGCGCCGTTCATTACTGTGTTTATGTATCTGGATGAAGTTCCAGCTGGGCAGACTCGGGATGATTTAGCTGTTATTATCGAAGAGACGTTAAAGCAGCGTATTAAAGGTGTTAAAAATGAAGTCGGCGTATATGTCACTCCTGCGTTCCCGAAGCTGATTTATGTACTTGATGAAGATAACATCCGCCCTGGAACAACCTATTATGGTCTAACTGAACTAGCTGCACAGTGTACCGCAAAACGTATGGTTCCTGATTATATCTCTGCGAAAGTTATGAAAGAACTTAAAGGCGGCGTGTGGACGAGTATGGGCTGCAGAAGTTTCCTTACTCCTGATCGAACTACAGAAAATATTGCAAATGCAGGTAATTGGGTTAAGGGTCAGAAATATTATGGCCGCTTCAATCAGGGCGTGGTCACCATCAATCTGGTGGATGTGGCTTGCAGTTCTGGTAGGGATATGAACGCATTCTGGAAAATCTTTGATGAACGACTGGATATTTGTCATCGCGCTTTACAGGCACGCCATAAGCGACTGCTTGGAACTGTTTCTGATATGAGTCCTATTCATTGGCAGTACGGCGCGCTGGCGCGCCTGAAGAAGGGCGAAAAGATCGACAAGCTGCTCTTCGGCGGCTACTCCACTATCAGTCTGGGCTATGCCGGCTTGTACGAATGCGTAAAGTATATGACCGGCAAGAGCCACACAGATCCTGAAGCAAAACCGTTCGCATTATCTATTATGCAATATATGAACGATAAGTGCACTGAGTGGAAAGAAGCAGAAAATATTGATTATTCTCTGTACGGAACTCCGTTGGAGTCCACTACATATAAATTCGCTAAGTGTTTGCAGAAGCGTTTCGGCATCATTCCTGAAGTCACAGACCACGACTATATCACCAACAGCTATCACGTAAATGTTCGTGAGCATATTGATGCCTTTACTAAGCTCAAGTTTGAGAGCGAGTTCCAGAAGCTATCCCCGGGCGGTGCTATCAGCTATGTGGAAGTGCCAAATATGCAGCACAATATTCCGGCAGTTCTCAGTGTAATGCAGTTCATCTACGACAACATCATGTATGCTGAACTGAACACCAAGTCCGACTACTGTCAGGTATGCGGCTACGATGGCGAGATCAAGATCGTGGAGGACAACGGCAAGCTGGTCTGGGAGTGTCCAAATTGTGGTAACCGTGACCAGAATAAGATGAATGTTGCACGGCGTACTTGCGGCTACATCGGAAGCAATTTCTGGAACCAAGGACGAACACAAGAAATCAGAGATCGAGTGGTTCATCTTAGCGACAATTAAATAATGTTCGCGTAAAGCGAAGGGTGGGCGGGTAGGATTTGTATTATGAAAGAAGTAAAATTCGAAGCCACCAGAATAAGTCTCGATGGTGGAGAAACATGGGCGAATATCAAACCATTAAGGTATGAAAACTACTTGCAAGAACCAGTACATGCGACCGGCGGGTGGGGAAATCCAATCAATATTTCGAACAGTCAGGAGGGTTTAAAATGAAAGCGTGGCAAAAATTTCTAGGAGTGCTGTTATTCCTTATTATTCAATATTTTATTTCTTGGGCGTTTACTGCTGGTGCCCTGTGGTGCATTTTCGCTCTGCTTGACAAACCATTCTCGCTCAAGGTGGCAACTGGTATTTGGCTCGCAGCAGTTCTTATTCAAAGCGTTATCAGAGGAACCATTAAAGGAAAGTAATAAGGTGCCAATATGAAAAATGAAAAGTTAACGCTGCAACAGACTTTTTGGACTATCACGCTTGCAACGATTACTGCATGGGCATTGATTGCTGGTATCGTATACTTGGTTCTGTAAAGCAGGGACGGTGATATACATAGATATTCAAAGACAGTGGGCGATGCCCAACAAGAATACATTTGATATCAAGCCCATTAAAGAATTGATTCAGTCAGAACTAACCAACGGAACATGGATCGACCCGTTTGCAAATCAAAATAAGTTGGCATCCATTACGAATGACTTAAACCCAGCTTTTGATACAGATTATCACATGGATGCACTCGATTTCTTGAAAACATTTCAAAATGAATCAGTTGATGGTGTGTTATATGATCCGCCGTATTCTCCGCGTCAGGTGACAGAGTGTTATCAGGGTGTCGGAATGAATGTGACGAGCGAAACAACACGAGCGTCATTCTGGGGAAATCAGAAGAAGGAAATATCCAGAATTGTAAAACCCGGCGGAAAAGTCATTACATTCGGTTGGAACTCCGGTGGCATAGGGCGTAAATATGGGTTTGAAATCACTCGAATTCTTTTAGTTCCACATGGTGGATGGCACAATGATACGATTTGCACAGTTGAAGTAAAAGTAGCATGAAAGGAGTACGGTGGTATGACAATTGAACGCGCAATTGAAATTCTTGACCCAGAACATCGTGAACGATACGAATCTATTGACCCGGTTAATGATGCTTGTCGTATGGGAATGGAAGCACTTGAAAAAGAAATCCCTATGAAGCCCGGACACTTTGGCTCTGTAAATGATTGGATTGAGAATCTGTATTGTCCAAGGTGTGGGAATTATTACGATATATACAACGCTGTGAAAATGCCAAACAAACGTTGTGGCACATGCGGACAAGCAATAGATTGGAGTGAATATTATCATTAAAGGAAGTGATGTAAATGTTGGCTGAGATTGTTTGGCTTATGATCAAAGCTTATATTATTTTGATTTTCACCGCAGCAGCAATTCGCTCTGAACAGATTCTGTATGATACTTCTACATATATTTTCAAAGGTGACAAAAAGAATGGAATGTATGGCTGCGTCGTGCTGAATGTTTTTATTATCGTTTGTGCAAGTATGTGGACGAGGTTTATTTGAGATGAATTACGCTAAAATCATTCCCTGTGATATAGCAAATGGCGAGGGGGTACGCGTCACATTGTTCGTGCAGGGTTGTACGCATCATTGCCACGGCTGTCAGAATCCTCAGACATGGGATGCAGCTGCCGGCAATCCGTTTGTTGAAGATACAATGCAAGAACTGCTTGATCTGCTTCGGCCTGATTATATTCGCGGTTTGACGTTCAGCGGAGGAGATCCACTTTTCATTCAGAACCGATTGATTGCTGGCTACATCTGTGAGCGAGTTCGCAAAGAGTTTGGTTACACCAAAGACATCTGGATGTGGACTGGATACGAGTGGGATCAAATTAAAGACTGGGATCACTTGCATTATATAGATATGCTTGTGGATGGCCCATATGTCGAAGCCGAGCGCGATATTTCATTGCCGTGGGCTGGAAGCCGAAATCAGAGAGTTGTTGATGTAAAGAAAAGTCTTGAGAAAGGAGAAGTTGTGTTATGGCAAAAATGAAGTATGAAGCGAAAATAACAATCGAACTTGATATCAATGAACATTTGCTAGATGGCGAAACTTTGGACGAATTTATCAAACATTATGGGTTGACCGAATTCGTTCTGGCTAACGATTTGGAATCTTATATCAAAGATGAAGCAGAATATTATCCAAATGTCGAGTACGATAATCCGAGAATCCGTGTTGAAACAATCAAATTGAATATTGAAAAGGAGAATTGATATGAATCCTATTGTAAAAATAAACAAAATTTATCCTGATGCACACATCCCTACATATGGTTCTGAAAAGGCTGCATGTGCTGATGTGTATGCTTATATCCCGGCGAATCAGGCTGACCTGTTTGACGAGCACGGTAATCCTATCGTCTATATGCGTCCGCACGAGACTCGCATGATTGGTACTGGCCTGCGTTTTGCTCCGGCTGAAGGCTGGGCGATTCTTGGATATGCACGCAGCGGTTTGGCAACTAAGAGGGGACTAGCACCGGCAAACAAAGTCGGTAAACAGTAAATGAAAAAGTTCTTGGATTAAGGAGTATAAAATGGCAGAAAAAATCAATTTTGGAGATGATGAAGAATTTATAGCTAAATATTATGAATTGAAAAGTTCAATAAAACTTGCTACACATTATAACTGTTCTAAAAAATCAGTTTTGAATCATGCAAAAGAAATAGGCTTTAATTTGAAGTCAATTTCAAAAGATTATAAATTATCAGATGAAGCAAAAATCGATATAATATCTTCTTATGAAACGCATTCGTCAGTCGAATTAGCTCAAAAATACAATGTTTCAAGAGGTATGATTACAAAAATCTGGTATGACAATGGTTTGCGCGGAAAACAGCGTAGAATTTATAGCCTCGGCAATGAAGATTTCTTTCATACAATCGATACCGAAGAAAAGGCTTATTGGTTGGGATTTCTAATGGCAGATGGTTGCATGAGTCAAAAGAAAAATGGATATGCAAATTCAATACATATTGGACTTGCCAGACAAGATAGACAGCATCTGGTGAAATTCAACGAATCAGTTGATACTAATAAACCTATTTGTGATTTTAAAAGTCAAGGACATAATAAATCTGAAATTGAAATTTCATCAAATATAATGTTCAATGATTTATGTTCTTTTGGTTGCGTACCAAATAAAACTTATAGAATAACATGGGTTGATTTAAAGAACGATACATTGCAATTTGCTTTTATCAGAGGATATTTTGATGGAGATGGATCTATTGCAAAAAATTTTGATATAAGCACTTTACATAAAGCTACCGTATCAATCGCTGGATATAAGCCAAATCTAATGAAGTTTATAGCTTTTCTATCTGCACATAATATTAGCGCACAATTTCGAGCGGATAAACGAAAAAACAAGTACAAATCAGAAGAACAATTTGGAGCATTAGTGTTTTCGAACAAATACGAAAGATATAAGTTTTTAAACGTTATATATCCGCAATCTGCAAAGATATATTTGGACAGAAAATTTGTGTTAGCAAGAAAATATATCGAACTGTTTCAGAAAAATCCAAGAACGTGGACATTAAATAATGCCGACTATAAATCGGGTAAAATCGGTGAAATCCTTCAATCTATGGACAACACCGAGGTAAGTGATAAGATAGCGTAAGGCTTATTAACACCGTAGAGCGTAGGAGATGAATAAATATAATTCTCCCAAGAGTATCCGACACGATGGAATGTAAAGACCATCCTCTAGAGATAGAGCTTAACGTAATAACGAAGGTGAAAATGTACGCCGAACTTACACAATGATAAAGTGTAAGAGCCAAAAGATAAAAAGCTTTTGGGTTAACAAATTGGTTATTGACCAAGACTACCGAGGAGAGGCTATGGTTCCACTTCATAACCACTCTGATGTGCCGCAAGAGATTGTTCATGGTGATCGTATTGCTCAGTTTATGTTCGTTCCATATTATCAGGCGCAGTTTAATGTGGTTGAGGAACTTGATGAAACGGAGCGTGGGGCTGGTGGTTTTGGAAGTACTGGTGTTTGATAATTAAGGAGTATTGCTTATGCGATGCAGTTTTGGGTATACAGTTAAATCCCCATATGTAGAAAGACGTGTTAAATACTATGATGAAAATGGTATCCATGATGAATCTGTACAGACCGATGATGAATTGATTATCATTGGGGAAAAGCTAAGAAATGGTGGTTATAGATATAACGAAGAACTTGGGAAAGCAGAGACGGCCATGTTCGAGACAGAACCAAACAATCCACAATATAAAGAAATTCTTGCAAGATTAAATCGTGTTCGTGACCAATACAATATCGCGCATTGGGATGAAAAAGAACGAGTAGTGTAATAGGAGAAATAATTTATGGGAAAGACGATTGATACGTCCGAGCTTCTATATCGGATGGGTAAGTACGCAGAAATCGATGTTGGAGAAGAAAAACATGATGCGTTTATGCATTTCATGCTTCTTTTGACACGCACAATTGAGAAGATGCCGAATGCTGCGCTAACGCATAAGAATCCGATTGATGATGAGATTATAGAGAATCAGTACAAGCTGGTGAACGCAATCTCACTGGTAACCGGTCGCACTCGAAACGATGGCTGGTATCCTACTTGGATTGGCATGACTATGAAGATTGTGCGTCTGAAGGTCGATGAGTCTGCTGGTTTCCGATACATCAAAGACAATGAAGGACATGAGTATTCGGGAGCAATGCATACGTCTCATGTTACCGATTATTACATCTCGGATGACAAGAAGAATGTTATTGTTCAGACCGAAAACACTATTTTTAAGTTTGAAAAGGTTGAGGAGGACTAAGTTATGGCTAAGTATTTTTACGTTTACAATATCGCCGGTGTAGAAGATTCCATTGTGAAGATGTTCAACACTGATACCGGCGCAATGGGCGAAAAGAGTGTCAAGAAGGATCGCATGGATGGTTTTATTGATGGTATCAAGACGAGCGGCTTTGTTTTGAACAAGGAACTGGCAGATGCTGACGTTGCAGAGGCCGAAGCAAAGCGTGTTCTTGCAGAGAAGATGGCAGCTTATCAGGCAGCTCGCGATGACTATCACAGCAAGAGTGAAACGCTGAAGAAGGTCAAGGCCAAGTACGGCATTAAGTAAAAGCTAAATTCTAAATAGTAGTGGTGGGTGAGTCGGAATAAAATATGGAACTTATCGAAACAAAAGATTATAAGAATGAAATTAAAATTGTCGAAAAATATCGTTATAGTGAACACAAAAACTGTGACATATGCCTCACAAAAGAGTATTGCAAAATGAATCCATACTTTTACGGTTGCGCCTTGACGGAAGACGGGGAGTGGATTGGGTTTATAAAATAAATCTCATATGTTAGTATGCAGTAAAATGTATGATTTACGGAGGACAATATGATTATTGTTGGATATCCATGTATTGGCAAGAGCACATATGCTGCTAGTCACAGATTCAAAGTAATTGATTTCGAAAGCAGTAACTTTATTAAAGACGGAAATTGGGTCGAGTCTTATTGCAACGTAGCGATTGACCTATCAAAGCATGGTTATGATGTATTTGTGTCTTCTCACGATGCAGTTCGTAAACAGCTTCTGAAGAGTGATTACGAATATGTTTTTGTGATCTATCCAGCTCTTGATATTAAAGAAGAGTGGCTTGAACGGCTTCACGAAAGATATTTAGAAACAGAACTTGAAAAAGATTATCGTGCATGGCAGCGTGCTCTGAATCATTACGATGAAGATATTGCAAAGCTCAAAGAAGATGCAAAGGGCTTTAGTGGTTTTTATGAAATTAGTCGTGGTCGATATGACCTCACGGTAATTCTGGATGAATTTAACTATAGTTCGACTTTGGATCATTCGTGATTGCTGATTAAAATTTATGGGCGGGTGGGAGGAATAAAGAATATGAATGTTATAAAGCATGGAACGGTTAAGACAAAAGAATCTGAAAAGTTATATAAAGTAACTTGTGACGCTTGTTGGTGTGTATTTGAAGCTAAAAGATCTGAATTTCATGTATGGCCTTTACCAGCACGACCTGTTAGCGAAACGGTAAAAAATTATGATAATACAGGACGTCCTGCAGAAATACAATGTCCTGAGTGCAAATGCACTTGTGGAATTAGGATGAGGCTGCTTGCAAGAGAATCTGCATTTTTACACGCATATTGTAGGTGATAGTATGCACAAGACTGATAGTTTGAAAAATCCGATAATCGTATTTCCATGTAAGAACTGCGGTTGTATAACTAAGATTCGAGTGGCTTCTTTTGAAGATCCTGATTTGGATATTCCTGAGAACAATGTGATTGCGTGCTATAGATGTAGAGCGGAAGTTGCTGGGTCTGAGTTTATTTCTTGGAAAGAAGCAACTAAAACTATTTTTACCGTGGAGGTGTCAGATGGCAATTAAAATTATTCAACATAAGCAGACTCCAAAAGAACTTGCATATCATTTTAAATGTAATTGTGGTTGTGAATTTTGGTCTGATTCAGAAGGTGTTTGGATTGTGAGGTCATTGAATGCGATTTTATTTTATCAAACACAATGTCCAGAATGCGGCAGTCGTGTAGAAAGCCACGATGAACCGGTTTTGCGAGAAGAAGTTTTTGACGATTAAAATGTATGTTTTAGAAAGAGGTGAGAAAAATGGCTATTTGCAGTAAATGTCTACATAAAGAAGTATGCGCTTATAGAAAGCAAACAAGAGATAGTTGCGCCGAATCTTGCGGAGACTTTCTCGGTTGGGTTAAGGTTATGGATGAGCGTCCGATTCTTTTAAAAGACAACGTTGTAATAAGCGATTGTGGTCTGTCATTTATTGGATATTACGATTACAATGAGCGAGATCGAGAGCACTTTTACGATGTAAATGCCCTCGAAAAATTTTATGAATGTCCATCTTACTGGCTGAAAGGACTTGATTTGCATGAGCAAGAACGAATCGCAAACAAAGAATATGAACAACGATTGGTGGCTCGCAAAGAAGCGAAGAACGTACTTCAAATTGTTTCTGATGCAAACGAAGGTTGACTTCTGTGATGCGATTTGTAGAGCGTGTGAGAGAATCGAAGGATGGTGTAAGAGATGAAAGTTGTAGAGCTTATTAACAAACTAAACGAAATCGGATACGACGAGGATACTGAACTGACATTTGGATTCGCAGACGGTAATACTGGAGAATGGTACAAAGCTCGATTTGATGAGATCACCTATGGTATTGATTTGACCGGAGAGCCATACCATAATGATGTGATCAATATTGACATTGATGTTGATTCTGTAAAAGAATATCAAAAAGATAAAGCAGAGTGCGCTGTTATTGATATTGTAGAAGAAATGCAATATGTTTTAAATAAATATCAGCGTAAGCTTATTTTTTAAGAACTAGACTTTTTATAAAGGAGAGCGTCGATAAAAGAACTTGGATTCTTTATAGGATGGTGATTTGATGAGACAGGACTGTATAAAGATCACGTGCGATAATTGCGGTGAAGAAATAGTTGTAATGACGTACAATAGAGAACCAGACGCTTCCCAAGCAAAAGACTGGAATTTAAACGGGCTCAGTTATACGGGAATTAAACATGACTTCTGTCCTGAGTGTACTCGGAAATGGAAGGGTATGATGTGGAACTTCTGGGGCGAAAAGAAATACGACTAAAGAATTAGGGCTTTAAATGCTGGGAGGTCTTTTAAATGCAAATAAATATCAAAAATATCAAAATCGACAACAATTACGGAGTGAGTTCAGAATACGGTTGCGAAGATGTTATTTTTACTGGATGCTTTTTTGAAAATGAAGATGACGAAAAAAACAAAAGAAATGAAAAACCATTTATGATGAGAATCCCTAGAGAAACTATAGTGCATACCTTTAGTTGTGATTTTTTAACTAAAAGTGATTTGAATGATATTATAAAGAGATTTAATGGAATGTCGAAAGATGTATATGGAAGACCGTTATACAGATATGATATCTGATAATAAAACTTGAATTCTTATAAAGGAGGTTCACAATGATTATTGACTGCAAATCTATCGCACAATATATCAAAAATAAAATTAAGAATATTATCGCAGAAGCCGACTACGCTCCAGTTTTATATATTTATCAAGTAGGGGACAACGCTGCGTCCAACGCCTATATTCGTGGCAAACTGCGTGACTGTGAAGAGGTGGGAATCGAAGCAGAACTTATCAAATTGCCGGAAGATATTACAGAGGATGAATTGAACAACAAGATCTTAGAAGATTATAATTGGGAAGATGTGGATGGTATCATTGTCCAACTTCCGCTCCCAAAACATATCGATCCGAAAAATATTTACATTCCAGACGCAGTTGATGTTGATGGTTTTAACTTCACATCCAAATTTCAGCCGTGTACTCCGCTTGGCGTTATGAAGATTTTTGACTCCATCAGTTACGATCTGGATGGCAAGAATGTGCTTGTGTGTGGTCAGTCTGATATCGTAGGTCGTCCGTTGGTCGATATGCTGATTAAACGGCACTGTAATGTGATTTCTGTAAATAGCAGCGGAAGTTTTATGAAGTGCACGGCTCTTGCAATGGATATGGTCGATGTGATCATCTCTGCAGTCGGAAAACGTAATTTCATCACACCGCTTGGTCTTGATAGAGTAGAGGTCTGCATCGATGTTGGCATCAACTATGACGAAAACGGCAAGCAGCACGGTGACTGCGCCGACGCTGTTTATGAAATGGAAGATATCAAGGTGACTCCTCGTATCGGTGGTGTTGGCCTTATGACCCGTACCATGCTCTTATATAATGTATGTGTAGCAAAGTATGGTGAAGAGAAGATGGAGGAGGTGATTGGATGAATGAAGTCCCAATTTGGGAAAAGACAACCCTGACAATCGAGGAAGCAGCGGCGTATTCTAATATCGGCATACATAAACTAAGAGAAATCACAGACAAGGACGACAAACAGCTTGTGCTGTGGGTTGGATCAAAACGCTTGATTAAACGCAAAGCACTTGAAAAATACATAGATCAGTCTTATTCGATTTGAAATTAGAGCCTTGGTGTGGTATACTTATAGTGTCACATCGAGGCTCTTTATAATAATGTAAGGAGTCTATTTATGGAAAGACGCAAGGATAGCAATGGCAAAGTTTTAAAAGATGGCGAAAGCCAAAGAAAGGACGGTCGATATCAATACCGTTGGACAGACCAACTTGGAAATAGAAAAGTAATATATGCAAAAGATTTACGTTCGTTACGCGAGCGTGAAAATGAGATTCAAGAAGCAATAAAAAATGGAGAAGTTGTATTATCGCAAACTATAACTCTAAATGAACTTCTTGAAAAATATTTTTTTATTCATAGGTCATCACTAAAAACGAAAACTTCTGACAGAATAGAGCATTTCTTGAACGTCATTAGAAAAATGCCAATTGGAAACATGCCTATCGACAGCATAAAACAGTCCGACGCAAAGATTTTCCTAAAATCAATGTATGAAGAGGGAAGGTGCTACGGGACCGTTAATAATTACAAATCACTTATTAAACCTGCTTTCGATATGGCTTGTGATGATGGTACGGTAAATAAAAATCCGTTTGATTTTAATCTGTCGAAAATTATCCAGAGAGATAATACTGAAAAGATAACCATATCCGAAGAACAATATGATAGATTGCTAATGTTTGTAGAGGAGACCAAACGATACGAACATTATTATTATCTTATAATTGCTTTATACGAGACCGGATTAAGAGCTGGTGAATTATGCGGTCTTACCGTTAAAGATATCGATCTGGAAAATAAAAAGATTTACGTGACTCATCAAATGCAAGAAAAAAAGGATGGGACTCGTTTTATTGAAACTCCAAAGACAAAAAAGGGAGAGCGTATCGTCCCAATGACACCGGATGCATACAAAGCGTTTTCGTTTCTAGTCAAAGAAGTTTCTAAGAGAAAACTCAATCCAATAGTTGATGGGCATAGTGGATTTCTGTTTGTAAATCAAAACGGTAAAGCTTTGGCTCCATATGGCATTGCTTTGAGTTTTAGAAATATTACAGCTGCATACAATAAAACCGTCGAAGAAAGCAAAAAACTCCCTAAGATTACCCCTCATACGTTTCGGCACACTTTTTGCACGCGACTTATTTTATCTGGAATGGATGTCAAGTCCGTTCAATATATCATGGGTCACAGCACTTTGAACACAACGCTCTCTGTGTACACACACATCAAAGAGCTTGATGCGTTGAAAGAATTTGACCTGAAGGTTAATGGACGGAAATTTGGTTGACACCAATTTTGACACCAATTTGCGTAAAGATATGCCGATTTATGAGTGGCTATGCCGACAGGTCATTTTTCCACTTTTGCTAAAAACGACGATATGCCGTTATATGAGCAGTTATGAGGACTTATGAATATTTGGCTTTACAACGCATGCGATTTATTGTAAAATATAGTATAGCAAAAATGCCGGGGGTATCCGGCGAAAGAAAAAACAGGTGGTGTTTGGATTATGGCATTGAAATATAAGCGTATCCTTTTGAAGATCAGCGGCGAGGCGCTGGGCGGCGAAAAGGGCATGGGCTTTGACGAGCCCA
>ERZ1026850.1134-NODE-1134-length-14698-cov-7.345967_pt1 | contig 14698 bp, 12 predicted proteins | sample MGYA00380155_ERZ1026850 | MGnify/ENA primary metagenome ERZ1026850 (study PRJEB33269, sample SAMEA4719791) | human gut metagenome | biome: human-associated habitat; feature: organic feature; material: feces | place: Cameroon | collected 2013-10 ... | reverse complement strand
GGCATTCTTGCTGCGAACAAAATAAAAAGTCCTGAATTTTCAGGACTTTTTTCTTTTTTATGAAAAGTTTATAAAATTTCATAGAATCAACATTGAATAAATGTCGCAAAAATGTTATGGTACTTGTCAAATGATATCGAAAAATCCGGAAATACTAATTAGAGCGGATTTTACGAAGAGATGGAGGACATAAGATAAATGAAGCTTGGTAACAAAAAACCAGAAAAAATACCGATGTATGTATATTACATCATTGCTGGTGTTATCATTGTCATTCTGAATATGCTGGTTGTTCCGGCTGTTCAGGAACGAAGTATCCAGAAGACGGATTACTCTACTTTTATTGAAAATGTAGAGGATGGCAATGTAACCAAAGCAACGGTAGAAGAGAATTATATCTATTATGAAATGAAAGACAGCAATTCAGACAGTACCATCCTCTGCAAGACAGTCAAAATGGATGATGCAGATCTTGTAAACCGTCTTTTAGATGCCGGAGTCACTATGGATGAGGTACTTCCGGAAAGCCCATCAATTCTTATGACATTGATTCTCAGTTATGTGATTCCGATTGTGATTTTTATCTTTATTGGACGCTGGCTGAGTAAAAAGATGATGTCATCCATGGGCGGCGGTCCTGGTGGTGCAATGTCATTTGGAAAAAGCAATGCCAAAGTATATGTCAAATCTTCCACAGGAATTAAATTTTCAGATGTAGCAGGAGAAGATGAGGCCAAAGAACTTCTGACAGAGATTGTGGATTATCTGCATAATCCACATAAATATACAGAAATTGGTGCCTCCATGCCAAAGGGAGCTCTTCTTGTAGGGCCTCCAGGAACAGGTAAAACACTGCTTGCCAAAGCAGTTGCCGGAGAAGCAGAAGTACCGTTCTTTTCAATTTCAGGTTCTGAATTCGTTGAGATGTTTGTTGGTATGGGTGCGGCAAAAGTTCGTGACCTCTTTAAGCAGGCAAATGAAAAAGCTCCATGTATCGTATTTATCGATGAGATTGATACAATAGGTAAGAAACGTGATGGAGCCGGATTTACAGGTGGAAATGATGAACGCGAGCAGACATTGAATCAGCTGCTTACGGAAATGGATGGATTTGACGGTTCCAAGGGTGTTGTCATTCTTGCAGCGACTAACCGTCCGGATTCTCTCGATCCGGCGCTTTTACGTCCGGGACGTTTTGACAGAAGAATTCCTGTAGAGCTTCCTGACCTTCAGGGGCGTGAAGAAATACTCAAGGTACATGCAAAGAAAATCAAGATCGCGGATACAGTTCGTTTTGATGATATTGCAAAAGCTGCTGCGGGTGCCTCTGGTGCCGAGCTTGCAAATATTGTTAATGAAGCTGCTCTTCGCGCAGTTCGTGACGGACGTAAATTTGCCACACAGGCAGATTTTGAAGAAAGTATTGAAGTAGTCATTGCAGGTTATCAGAAAAAAAATCGTGTTCTTTCCAACAAAGAAAAACTGATAGTTTCTTACCACGAGATCGGGCATGCTCTTGTAGCTGCGAAGCAGACAGAATCTGCACCGGTACACAAGATTACAATCATTCCAAGAACTTCCGGTGCACTTGGTTATACCATGCAGGTTGATGACGGAGAACATTATCTGATGTCAAAGGAAGAACTTGAAAATAAGATTGCAACCTTTACCGGTGGACGTGCCGCTGAAGAGCTGATTTTTCACTCAATAACAACCGGTGCTTCCAATGATATTGAACAGGCAACCAAAATTGCAAGAGCCATGATTTCACGTTACGGAATGAGTAAGGATTTTGATATGGTAGCCATGGAGACTGTCAGCAATCAGTATCTTGGTGGAGATTCCAGCCTTGCCTGCTCTTTCGAAACACAGACACTGCTTGATAAGAAGGTTGTTGAACTTGTTCGCAGACAGCATGAAAAGGCACTGAAAATCCTTGAAGATAACATCGGCAAGCTTCATGAACTGGCACAGTATCTGTATGAACATGAGACAATTACAGGCGAAGAATTTATGAAGATACTTGAAGCGCCTGCACCAGCTGCAAATGATAGAACAGAGCAGAATACGGAAGATTTATAATTGGTTACAGTGATATTATAACACTGGTTTTTCAAAGAGGTGATTTTCTTTCATTGAGAATCACCTCTTTTTGTGTTATACTACAAGACAGTGAAATAATCTTTGTAATAACTTGGAAATAACAGAGGAGGAAGAACATTGGCAGATATCGACTGCAGGCAGGCTGAAGCAATGGTTACAAAGTATATTAATCATACATTGTCAACGGATGAACTCGAAGAATTTCTGGAGCATATAGAGCACTGTACCTCCTGTTATGATGAACTGGAAACATACTTTATTGTTCACAAAGCAATTCAGCAGCTGGATGAAAAGGAGGACGGAACGGTATACAATTTCAGAGAACTTCTGGAACAGGATATCCATCGGGCCCACAGACATATCCGTCAGAAAAGAGGATTACATTTTTTATCGTTGCTTCTTTTTAGTGCCGTATTATTTTCAGTAGCTTTATTTGCGTTAGTTCTGCTGATGAAATAACGCATTTCATATAGAACAGTGCAGGAGGATGTTAGTTTGAGTGATAAGATTTTGTTAATAGATGGACATAGTATTTTAAACCGTGCTTTTTATGGCCTACCAGATCTGACAAATGCAGATGGCAGACATACAGGTGCGGTTTACGGTTTTCTGAACATTCTTTTTCGTATTCTGGAAGAAGAAAAACCGCAGTACCTGACAGTAGCTTTTGATCTTCATGAACCGACCTTTCGTCACAAAATGTTTGAAGCATATAAGGGAACACGTAAACCAATGCCGGAAGAACTCAGAGAGCAGGTTCCTCTGATCAGGGAAATGCTTGCTGCAATGGGAATAAAAATTGTTTCAAAGGCAGGTTATGAAGCAGATGATCTGCTTGGTACTCTGGCTGTGAGAAGTGAGAAAGAGGGAATGGATGTTACAATTCTTTCCGGTGACAGAGATCTTCTTCAGCTTGCAACAGAGAAGGTCATGATTCGGCTTCCAAAAACATCAAGAGGAAAAACAACTATTGAAAATTTTCATGCAGAAGAAGTTCTTGAGAAATATCAGGTAACACCACCTCAGATCATTGAACTGAAAGCACTTATGGGTGATTCGGCAGATAATATTCCCGGAATACCCGGTGTTGGCGAAAAGACAGCGACCAAGCTTATTGTTGAATTTGGTTCTATTGAGAATGCGCATGCACACCTGGAAGAGATAAAACCAAACAAGGCACGCGAATCTCTGCGAGAACATTATGATATGGCAGAACTGAGCAAAAAGCTTGCAACAATCAATACAGACAGTCCGCTGGAGTACGATTATGAAGAAGCCCGGATAAAAGATCTGTATACGCCGGAAGCTTATCAGCTCTGCAAGGAACTTGAATTTAAGAATCTCCTTGGAAGATTTGACGTATCTGCTGTTCCTGAGAACAGCGTAGAACAGAATTTCTTTTTCTGCAGTGATATTTCAGGTGTGGATGCATTATTTAAAAAAGCATCTGCGGCAGAATATGCCGGCGTGGCATTTCTGGCAGATAAAACAAGTGTCTATGGTATCGCGATTGCTCTCTCAGAAGAAGAAATTTACTATGTCCCTGTTGAAGGTCTTATTACCGGAGAATATCTGTGCAGTGCGCTGGAAGATCTTGCTGAAAAAACGATAATCTGTTCTATGGATATAAAAACAATGCTCAAGCATGTTTCTCTGAACAATGCAGAACAGGTCTTTGATATTGGCGTCGGTGCCTATCTTCTGAATCCACTTAAATCCTCGTATACTTTCGACGAGGTTGCCCGGGAATACCTGAATGGTGCGTTATTTCCGACGCGACAGGAACTCCTTGGCAAAGAGTCTCTGAAAGATGCCTGGGAAAAATCATCTGACGGACTGATGTCTTATGCCTGCTATGTGGCATATACTGCATACAAATCTCACATTGCCATTGAAAAAGCTCTGAAGGACACAAATATGTGGAATGTATATCAAAAAATAGAAGTTCCGCTGATCTTTACACTGGATTCTATGGAAAAATGGGGAATACGGGTAAAAGGTGAAGAACTTAAAGCTTATGGAGAAAAACTGAGAATCCGAATTGCAGAGCTTGAGAAAAAGATATATGAACAGGCCGGAGAAGAATTTAATATTAACTCTCCTAAACAGCTTGGTGTTATCCTGTTTGAAAAAATGGGAATTCCAGGAGGAAGAAAAACTAAGACGGGATATTCCACAGCAGCTGATATACTGGAAAAGCTTGCTCCAGAACAGCCGATCATAAATGATATTCTGGAATACAGACAGCTTACTAAGCTGAAATCCACTTATGCAGATGGACTCAGCGCAGTGATCGAGGAAGACGGAAGAATTCATTCAACCTTCAATCAGACCATTACCGCAACTGGTCGAATCAGCAGTACCGAGCCAAATCTTCAGAATATTCCTGTCAGAATGGAACTGGGAAGACTGATCCGAAAGGTATTTGTACCAGAGGATGGTTTTGTTTTTCTGGATGCAGATTATTCGCAGATCGAACTTCGTGTTCTGGCTCATATGTCCGGTGACGAAAAGCTGATCCAGGCTTATCGTGGAGCAGAAGACATTCACAGACTGACCGCATCTGAAGTGTTCCATGTACCATTTGATGAAGTAACAGATCTGCAGCGACGAAATGCCAAAGCTGTTAATTTTGGAATCGTATATGGAATCAGTTCCTTTGGACTCAGTCAGGATCTGAGCATTTCCAGAAAAGAGGCAGCAGAATATATCGAAAAATATTTTGAAACTTATCCAAAGATCAAGGGCTTCCTGGATGGTCTGGTCGAAGCAGGCAAAGAAAATGGTTATGTTTCCACGATGTTTGGACGTCGTCGCCCAATCCCGGAACTGAAATCCGGAAACTTTATGCAGAGGTCTTTTGGCGAACGTGTAGCTATGAATTCTCCAATTCAGGGTACTGCAGCAGATATCATTAAGATTGCAATGAATCGTGTATATCAGCGTCTGAAGCAGGAAGGACTCCAGTCCAGACTTGTACTGCAGGTGCACGATGAGCTTCTGATTGAGACCAGAAAAGAAGAGCTGGAGATTGTCTCACGCATTCTGGAAGAGGAGATGAAAGGAGCAGCAGATCTTTCTGTAGAACTGGATGTAGACATGCATGAAGGAAAAAGCTGGTATGAAGCAAAATAATACAGAGGCAAAAGAGATGAAAATCATAGGGATTACCGGTGGTGTAGGCGCCGGCAAAAGTACCGTTCTGGAATATCTGGAGCAAAAGCATAATGCATATGTGATCCAGGCAGATAAAGCAGGACATCTGGTTATGGAACCGGGCGGGCTGTGTTATGAACAGGTAATTGCATTATTTGGCAGACAAATCATAAAATGTGATAAAACTATTGACCGCAGGCAGGTTTCTGATATAGTATTTGGTAATGAATTAATGCGTCAAAGTCTTGATGATATTATTCATCCTGCTGTCAGGAGATATATATTAGAAGAAATCAGGAAGCAAAAACAGGCAGGCTGTAGTTTGCTGGTTGTAGAAGCAGCTCTTTTTCTGGAAGAGCATTACGAAGAATTCTGCGACAGGGTCTGGTATATCCATACAGATACAGAAATCCGTATCCAACGTCTGATGAAAAACCGCGGATATTCCAGAGAAAAAGCAGAGAGTATTATTGCCAGACAGGCTTCCGAAAAATTTTTCAGGGAACACACAGATTATGTTATTACAAACAATGGTGATCTGGCGCTGACCTGGAAGCAGATAGAAGAGGGGATCAGTTTATTATGAGATTTTGCAGTATTGCCAGTGGAAGCAGCGGAAACTGCATCTATGTGGGCTCTGACAATACACATGTACTTGTAGATATAGGAATCAGTGGTAAAAAAATGGAGACCGGACTGAACAGCCTGGAGCTTACCGGACGTGATCTAGATGGGATTCTCATCACACATGAACATTCCGACCATATCAAAGGTCTTGGAGTGATTTCCAGAAAATATGGAATACCGATTTATGCAACGGGTGGGACTGTAGATGCTATGATGCGTACAAATGCACTTGGCAAAATTCCTGAGGGAATCTTTCATGAAATCAGAGAAGATGAATCCTTTATGATCAATGATCTGAAGGTGAATCCTTTTACAATTCCGCATGATGCGGCTCAGCCTGTCGGATACAGACTGGAACATGATGGACATTCCGTTGGGATTGCGACAGACCTTGGAAAGTATAATGATTACATAATAGAGAATCTGCAGGGACTGGATGCACTTCTTCTTGAAGCAAATCATGATATTCGGATGCTTCAGGTAGGAAAATATCCGTATTATCTGAAACAGAGAATTCTGGGTGACAGAGGGCATCTGTCCAATGAAAACGCAGGCAGACTGTTGTGCAGACTTCTTCATGATAATCTCAAGGCAATTTTTCTGGGCCATTTAAGCAGGGAAAACAACTACGAAGAACTTGCATATGAAACAGTATGTTCAGAGGTAACACTGGGAGACAACCCTTATAAATCAAAAGATTTCAGAATTCAGGTAGCAAACCGGGATCTTGTTTCGGATGTAGTTACCGTATAACAGAAAGGAAAAAAGTCATGAAAAAAACAATCATTACAGTAGTAGGAAATGATACCGTAGGCATCATTGCAAAGGTATGTACATACCTTGCAGAAAATAATGTTAATATCCTGGATATTAGCCAGACTATCGTACAGGGTTATTTCAACATGATGATGGTTACCGATACCAGCAAATCTGCGAAAGATGCAGCAGCTCTTTCTGAGGAACTTTCTGAACTTGGTAATAAGATTGGAGTTGTGATCCGTTGTCAGCACGAAGACATTTTCAATGTAATGCATCGTATTTAATCATAGCGTATTGAAAAGGAGAGTTGACATGATCAATATTTTTGAGGTTAATGAGACAAACAAAATGATCGAACAGGAAAATCTGGATGTGCGTACCATTACCATGGGAATCAGTCTTCTGGATTGCATTGACAGTGACCTGGACATCATGAATGAAAAAATTTACAACAAAATTACAACCAAGGCTAAAGATCTGGTTGAAACAGGCGATAAGATTGCAGCCGAGTTTGGTATTCCTGTTGTAAATAAACGAGTATCGGTTACACCGATCGCTCTTGTTGGTGGAGTGGCATGCCATTCTACAGAAGATTTTGTATCTGTAGCAAAAACTCTGGATAAAGCAGCCAAAACAATCGGTGTAAACTTTATCGGTGGTTATTCTGCACTGGTAAGCAAAGGAATGACACCGGCAGAAGAACTTCTTATCCGTTCCATTCCACAGGCACTTGCTGTAACAGAGCGCGTATGCAGCTCTGTAAATGTCGGTTCTACCAAAACCGGAATCAACATGGATGCAGTCAAACTGATGGGAGAAATCGTTCTTGAAACAGCTGAGGCATCCAAAGATCAGGATTCTCTGGGCTGTGCAAAACTTGTTGTATTCTGTAATGCACCTGATGACAACCCGTTTATGGCAGGTGCCTTCCATGGTGTTACAGAAGCAGACTGCATCATCAATGTGGGTGTCAGCGGTCCGGGAGTTGTCAAAACAGCTCTGGAGTCTGTTCGTGGAGCTGATTTCCAGACTCTGTGCGAAATGATCAAACGTACTGCATTTAAGGTTACACGAGTTGGACAGCTGGTTGCACAGGAAGCATCCAGACGTCTTGGTGTTCCATTTGGAATTGTCGATCTTTCTCTTGCACCGACACCGGCTATTGGAGACAGTGTAGCAGAGATTCTTCAAGAAATCGGACTTGAAAGAGTTGGTGCACCTGGTACAACAGCAGCACTTGCTCTTTTGAATGATCAGGTCAAAAAGGGCGGTGTTATGGCAGCACAGGCAGTTGGCGGTTTGAGCGGAGCATTTATTCCTGTCAGCGAAGACCAGGGTATGATTGATTCTGTAAATCTGGGTGCACTGACACTTGAAAAACTGGAAGCAATGACCTGTGTATGTTCCGTAGGACTTGATATGATTGCAATTCCAGGAGATACAAAAGCATCAACAATTGCAGGTATTATTGCAGATGAATCAGCAATTGGAATGATCAATCAGAAAACAACCGCAGTCAGAGTAATTCCGGTAATCGGCAAGGGTGTGGGAGAAACCGTAGAATTTGGCGGACTTCTTGGATATGCACCGATCATGCCGGTGAATTCATTCTCCTGTGACGCTTTTGTTGAGCGCGGTGGACGTATTCCTGCTCCAATCCACAGCTTTAAGAACTAGTACATCGAATATTAAGAAATCAGATACTGTCAGGAACCCTGGAAGAGATATTTTTAGGGTTCCTGCTATTTTTATGTATCTCATTCCCCTGAATATAAGAAAAATCCTGTCAAACAGCAAAATAGCTTTATTTAACATAATAATTGTGATATAACATTGCTAATGATAAAAATAAAATATTTTGTTATAATTGCAGAGGAGGCACTGCATGAGAGAAAATGAGAAAACCTATATAGAAAAAGTACTGGGGATTTCTGTTGAGTATCATCGTTGGAAAGGTGAAGTCAACCTGCCATATTACATCACAGAGCGATATGATATGCGGCTGGTTCAAATGGATACGTCACAATGTATTTTTGTCTGGCCAAAAGAGAAGCTGAATCAGATCAGTTCTCTCAAAAAACAGATTCGTCGTATTCAGATGGAAGAAGTGCTCCCGGTTGTTTTTGTCTTTGAATGTATGGACAGGTATCACAGAGATGCTTTTATTTCCTCACATATTCCATTTGTTGTTGCAGAAAACCAGCTGTATCTGCCGTTTATGGCACTGTATTTACAGGAAAAGTATTTGCGTGAAATAAAAGCTTCTGACAGTTTTCTGCCTTTTACACAACTACTGCTCTTCTACTGGTATTATCATAAAAAAAATACTGTTTATATGAGTGATATGATCCAAATATTGGAGTGCTCCGCAATGACTGTGACACGTGCGTTCCGGCAGCTGGAAGAAAGTGGCATGTTTGAAAGTGGCAAAGCCGGTGTGCAAAGAATGCTGACAGGAAAGCAATCAGCAGAGACAATTCTGGTTGAACTGGAGGACAGTTTGATTAACCCGATTGCCGCTGTTCTGTACGTAGACAAAAAAGAACTAGCTGAACAGATTTCTTCCGATAAGCTATTCCTTTCAGAAAACTCTGCACTCAAAGCATTGGGAATTAATGCAAACGCAGAGCTGCCATGTTATGCTGTTTACAAAAAGAACATCTGTCTTAAGGGCAGCAGAGAATTACTTAATGCAGAGACGCAGATAAAGCTCGAATTATGGAAGTATGATCCATCTATACTTGGAAAAGAACAAGTCGTGGATCCATTATCACTGGCATTAAGTATGAACAAGCCAGTTGACAGTTTTTTAAAAAACAGTTGACATCAACGGTTTCCTGTGGTAAAGTAAAAAACAACAAAACCGATGAGGAAGAAGAGTAAATAATTTTTAATCATTCCAGAGAGCAGGCATTGGTGGAAGCCTGTATGAGACAGATTATTGAATGGCCTTCCGAGGGCAGCCCGAAATTTTAATCTGAAGAGTAGGCGCTGACGGGAACCGAACCCGTTATCAATCAGGAGTGTATGTTTGTACATGAGAAAGTGGACGATACGTCAATTTGAGTGGTACCGCGATAATAAGAAATTATTACCGTCTCAAGCATAGCTTGGGACGGTTCTTTTTTTCTCATGGAACATGAAATGTAGAAACACATAAAATGCAGAAAAGAGAGGAAAAAGACTATGAAAAAAAGAATGTTAGTAATCGCAGCAGCAGTAACAGCAACTATGATGATGGCAAGTCCGGTTATGGCGGATGATTTTAAGGTAGGCATCTGTAATTATGTAGATGATGCTTCTCTGAATCAGATCGTTGATAATATTCAGAACCGCCTGGAAGAAATCGGTGAAGAAAAAGGAGTTACTTTTGACGTATCTTATGATAACTGTAATGCAGATGCCAGTGTAATGGAACAGATTATTTCTGATTTCCAGGCTGATAATGTAGATCTGATGGTAGGTGTGGCAACACCGGTAGCTATGCGTATGCAGTCAGCTACAGAAGGAACAGAAACACCGGTTGTTTTCTCAGCTGTTTCTGATCCGGTCGGTTCAGGACTGGTAGATTCTCTGGAAGCTCCGGGGGCTAACATCACCGGAACAAGTGATTACCTCGATACTGCTTCAATTATGAAATTGATCCAGGCTCAGATTCCGGATGTAAAGAAAATTGGTCTTCTTTATGATGTAGGACAGGATTCCTCAACAACTGCGATCCAGGAAGCAAAAGATTATCTGGATGAGCAGGGCATCGAATATGTAGAACGTACCGGAACCACAACAGATGAGGTTCAGCTTGCAGCGGAGGCATTGATCGCTGACGGTGTAGATGCAGTATTCACACCTACTGACAATACAATCATGACTGCTGAACTTTCAATTTACGAGAAATTCATTGACGCAGGAATTCCACATTATACAGGCGCTGATTCATTTGCGCTTAACGGAGCATTCGTAGGTTATGGCGTTGATTATTCGAATCTCGGACAGAAGACTGCAGATATGATTGCAGATATTCTGATCGACGGTGCAAATCCATCTGAGACAGCTGTTGAAACTTTTGACAATGGTACTGCAACTGTAAATACCGAAACCTGCGAAGCACTTGGACTTGATTTTGATACAGTAAAAAAGGCTTTTGAACCTCTTTGCACACAGGTAAATGAGATTGCAACTGCTGAAAGCTTCGACGATGTAGAAGCTAAATAATAAGTTAACTGGAGGATTTCACTGTGACGATTGCAACAATGCTCTCCCTGGGAGAGACTGCTCTGAAGCTTGGACTGATCTGTTCACTGACAGTTCTTGCATTATTTCTTAGTTATTCTATGTTAAATGTCTGCGATCTTTCCACTGACGGCTGCTTTACTTTTGGGGCAGCCGTAGGTGCTGTCGTAGCCGTAAGCGGACATCCGTTCTTATCTATTATAGCTGCAATGGCGGCCGGTATTATTTCAGGATTTGTAACTGCGATTCTGCAGACAAAACTCGGGGTAGACAGTCTGCTTGCCGGTATTATTGTTAACACCGGTTTGTATTCTGTAAACATTGCAGTTATGGGTGGTTCGTCTCTGATCAATATGAATCGTACAGATACCGTATTTACCATGATGAAAGAGGCGCTTGTAGGAACACCGTTAAAGGGCAGAGAGGATATCCTTGTTGCAGCTATCGCGGTAATCCTTGTTATTCTGTTTCTTGTGTTTTTCCTGAAAACCAGACTTGGTCTTGCGATTCGGGCTACCGGCAATAATGCAGATATGGTAAAATCATCCTCAATCAATCCTGTATTTACAACTGTGATCGGCCTCTGTGTTGCAAATGCGTTTACCGCGCTTTCCGGATGTCTGCTGTCTCAGTCTCAGAAATCCGTGGATATCAATATCGGACAGGGAATGGTTACGATCGCGCTGGCATCTCTTCTGATAGGAGGAACGATCCTGGGTCGAGGAGGAATTTTTGTAAGAGCTGTCGGAATGGTTCTTGGATCTTTTATATTCCGTCTGGTTTATACCATTGCACTGCGTTTCAATATGCCGGCGTTTATGCTGAAACTTGTATCATCTGTGATCGTTATTCTTGCAATTTCCGGTCCTTATCTTAAGAAGCAGTGGCCGCAGATCAAAAGAAGAATGACACATACAAAAGGAGGCAGATGATCTATGTTAAAAATCAGCCATATATCAAAAACCTTTAATCCGGGAACGGTAAATGAGAAAAAAGCAATCGAAGATCTTTCGCTTGAGTTGAAAAAAGGTGACTTTGCTACCATCATCGGTTCGAATGGTGCCGGAAAATCCACTCTTTTTAATGCAATCTGTGGTGATTTTCTGACAGACACCGGAGCAATTGAACTTGATGGTAAAGATATTACCTTTATGCCACAGCATGTACGTGCCAGAAATATCGGACGTCTTTATCAGGATCCAATGCGTGGAACTGCACCGGGTATGACAATTGAAGAGAATCTGGCACTTGCAGCCGGTAAGGGCGGATGGCTTTCTCATACAACACGTCAGGAAAAAGAACGATTTCGTGAAGAATTAAAAAAACTTGACATTGGTCTGGAAGACCGTATGAGTCATCCGGTCGGACTTCTTTCCGGAGGTCAGAGACAGGCACTGTCCCTTCTGATGTCAACTATGAATCCACCGAAGCTTCTGCTTCTGGATGAGCATACTGCAGCATTGGATCCGAGAACTGCGGAAAAGGTTCTGGATCTGACAAAACATATCGTAGAAGAACACCAGCTGACCTGCCTGATGATCACGCACAATATGCAGTCCGCGATTGACCTTGGCAACAGAATTCTTATGATGGACTCCGGTAACGTTGTACTGGACATCAGAGAAGAAGAGAAGAAAAACATGACAGTGGAAGGACTTCTGGAGAAATTCAGAACGGGGGCAGGAAAGGCTCTTGATAATGACCGTATTCTTCTGTCAGAATAAAAATAAAGAACCATTACTGTTAAATCCTGTATTACTATTGGATTTTATTGTCAGTAATGGTTCTTTTTGTAATGATCCGAAAATTGCACAGTAATGTTCCTGTTCTGTCAGAAATCACAAAATAACAAGTTGCTTCTGATATTCGTGAATAAATCCGTTTCCGCATTTCTGACAGAGAAGTTTTTCGTAGAGATTAGAGGCAAAGGTAGTTTCTTCAAGAAGCTGTCTGCTGGATATGTCCAGCATCTTGTTTGCATCGGCAAGCTTGGTAATGAGTGGAATGGATGTATGGGTTTTGATTTCTTTCAGTAACGGGCTGCTTTCCCGACGAAAACCAAGGACACGTGCGTAAGGAACTGATGAAGGGGTGCTTTTGATGCCCAGGATGATATGCAGCAGTGCACGCTGGATCCGAGTCTGGGTAAGCTCTTTGGTTTTAAGCAGAGAAGCTGTCTGAGAAAAACCGGAAATTTCATTTATACGATTTGTAATACGCTCGGCAAGGTCATCTGAAACATCCTGATACGAAGAAAGACTAAAATCTTTTTTTGCAGATATACCTGTTTGCGTCAATAAACAATATACCAGAACTGAATCCAGCGCATCCTCCGTCAGAAATTGTTTTTCAGTCAGTACATCTTCTAATAAAGAACTGATTTCTTCCGGTACCTGACAGATAATCTGCTGAAGTGCAGAAGAAGTAAGTGGCGTTTTCAAAAGATCACGAATTGCAGTGGCAGAAGCGAAACTGTTCTTTTCCGTACAGGCGTTAATTTGTACCGCACTGGAAAGAGTATCATGGTATCCCATTCCCTGTCGCTTCAGTGTGACCGGTTTCATAGTGCTCTGCAGACGGATCAGTGCTTTGCAGTATTCAATTCCCAGAATATTATTGGGCGATTTCAGAATCTCCATGATCTGATTCAGAAGAGGAGCAAGTACCCCGTCAAAATCATCTCCTTCAAAATTATAAGGATTCTTGAAATATTCCGTCAGTGCCTGGCATCTTGCTGCCGGAAAGGACATTCCACTGCTCAGAAAATCTTTCAGAAGCAGGCGATATGCTTCTGGTTCCTCTACAAGAATTTCTGCCAGTTCCATAAGAGCGGAAACTTCTCCATATTCACTTCCGAAACAGAGACTGTCTACAATATGCAGTCCGTCCAACATGGAAATACCGCCCATGGCAAAGGTTTCCGCACTGGCAGTGCTTACGGACACCGGCATCTCAAGTACGAGATCCGCACCACACCGAAGTGCCATTTCTGCCCGTATATGCTTTGGAAGAAGTGCCGGTGTGCCCCTCTGTACATAATCGCCGCTCATGGCGACAATCACATAATCTGCCCCCAGTTCTTTTTGGCAGTAATCTATCTGATATTTATGTCCCCTGTGAAACGGATTATACTCCGCAATGATCCCGGTTACTTTCATTTAAAAATCTCCTCAGTTATAATTGATAGTCAGATCTTTAGCATTCTGTTTTCAAATTTTACCACAGGAAAAAAAACTGGGCAATTAAATTCTTCCGTTATTTTGCCCGGATTGCACTTCAAAAAATACCTCTCTTTGGAAGAATCTCCCTGTCAGACACTTGAAAAGCATCAGAACTGGGGGTATAATAAAATCAGCTGTGAGGTCATGTTTCAGACACTCACATGGTCGTAAGACCGAAATAATGAAAGGAGCCATTTTAATCATGGGATTTGTTGATTTACTCAAAGAAAGAGCAAAAAAAAGCATCAAAACTATCGTTCTGCCAGAAACAGAGGATATGAGAACTATCGAGGCAACAGATAAGATTCTGAAAGAGGGAGTTGCCAAGATCATTCTGATCGGAAACGAAGAAGAAATCAATAAGAAAGCTGCAGAAGGCGGATTTGATATCTCCGGAGCAACTATCGTTGATCCAGAGACATCTGACAGAACTCAGGCATACATTGATAAATTTGTAGAACTGAGAGCTAAGAAAGGTATGACACCTGAAAAAGCAAAAGAAATCCTTCATACTCAGTACCCATACTATGGTGTAATGATGGTAAAAATGGGTGATGCAGACGGTATGGTATCCGGTGCATGCCACTCTACAGCAGACACAC
>ERZ1026850.1128-NODE-1128-length-14767-cov-5.174279_pt1 | contig 14767 bp, 10 predicted proteins | sample MGYA00380155_ERZ1026850 | MGnify/ENA primary metagenome ERZ1026850 (study PRJEB33269, sample SAMEA4719791) | human gut metagenome | biome: human-associated habitat; feature: organic feature; material: feces | place: Cameroon | collected 2013-10 ... | reverse complement strand
ATTATTTTAGTGATATCTCTGTTTTTTAATGTGATGCTGGGAACCATTACCGCATTTATCATTGAACGGTTTGATTTCCGGGGGAAGAAGTTCGTAGTAGGGCTTTTCTTCCTGGGAATGTTGATTCCGTCCTTTGTAACAGAGATTTCCAGATTCCGTATCATCAATGGACTGCACCTGTATAACACACTGGCAGCACCGATTGTTATTTATGTGGCATCGGATTTGATGCAGTTATATATTTACAGGCAGTTCATATCAGGGCTTTCGGTATCCCTGGATGAGGCGGCATTGTTGGACGGATGTTCCTATTTTAAACTTTTTTATAAAATCATCTTTCCGTTACTGGCACCGGCTACGGCAACGGTCTGCATCGTGAAGGCAATCAATATCATCAATGATATGTACATCCCGTACCTGTATATGCCAAAGAATAAGCTGCGCACCCTGACCACGTTTTTGATGGACTATGCCAATGCACAGCAGGGTTCCTGGCAGACACTGGCGGCAGGTATTATCGTCATTATGATACCTACGGTACTGACCTATATTTTCTTTCAGAAATACATTCTGGCGGGAATTGCAGCGGGAGCGGTAAAGGAGTAGAAAACAGGAGGAAATAGCATGGAAGCAGATATCAGATGGCTGGATGACCCGCAGGTTTTCCGTGTAGGACAGCTTGCGGCGCGCAGTGACCATCAGGCTTACAGAAGTGAAGAAGAGGTGCTGGCTGGCAAAAGTTCTTTCGAGCAGTTACTGGATGGTGAGTGGGATTTCCACTATGCGGTCAATGCCAAGGAAAGACCGGTGTCCTTTTATCAGGAAGACTTTGACGGAAGCTCTTTTGATAAGATTACCGTTCCGGGACATATCGAACTGGCAGGATACGATAAAATCCACTATATCAATACGATGTATCCCTGGGAGGGAACGATTTTCAGAAGACCGGCATACGCCATGGGAAAAGAGCAGACGGCGGCTGGAAGCTTCAGCGAAGCCCAGTACAATCCGGTAGGCTCTTACCGGAAAAGGTTTGATTTGGACGAAGGCTTGTGGGGCAAGAGAATCTGTATTTGCTTTGAAGGGGTAGAGCAGGCGATGTATGTCTGGCTGAACGGACATTTTATCGGTTATGCGGAGGACAGTTTTACCCCATCCGAGTTTGACCTGACACCTTACGTGCGGCAAAAGGATAACCTGCTGGCGGTGGAAGTGCATAAACGCAGCACGGCAGCCTTTCTGGAAGACCAGGATTTCTTCCGTTTTTTCGGTATTTTCCGCAGTGTGAAGCTTTATGCAAAGCCGGATATACACGTAGAAGACCTTTGGGTAAAGCCTTATCTGTCTGCGGATAACAGGCATGGCAGACTGGAACTGGATTTACGGATGTCTGCCACAGGAGGAAAAGGACAGGGGGCAAAGGTAACGGCCCGGTTGGAAGATAACAGCGGGAAACTACTGTGGAGCGATGGAAGAGTATTAGCCGGAGGAGAGACCCCAGAGGGTGACCAGTCCTTAATGGGAAAAGATGCGCAAGAGTGCATTTCCTTCCAGGGAGAAATCGACCAGGTAATTCCCTGGAGCAATACAAACTCGGCACTGTACCGGCTGTCTGTAACCATTACGGATGAAAAGGATGCCTGTGTGGAGGTAGTACCCTGCGCCGTTGGATTCCGGCGTTTTGTCCTTGAAAATAAGGTTATGAAGCTGAATGGTGAGCGGCTTATGATATGCGGTGTGAACCGCCACGAGTGGAGTGCGGAAAGCGGTAGATGTATCACCTTAAAAGACATGGAGTGGGACATCGAATGCCTGAAACGCAACCATATCAATGCGGTAAGAACCTGTCATTATCCGGACAGGAGAGAGTGGTATCAGTTATGTGATGAGGCTGGCATCTATGTGATGGCAGAAACCAATCTGGAAAGTCACGGCTCCTGGCAGAAACTGGGGGCGGTGGAGCCTTCCTGGAATGTGCCGGGCAGTGTGCCGGAATGGAAGGAAGCGGTAGTAGACCGGGTACGCAGTAATTTTGAGTGGTTTAAGAACCATCCTTCTATTTTATTCTGGTCTTTGGGCAATGAATCCTATGCAGGAGAGAATATTGCGGCCATGAACCGGTTCTTAAAAGAAAGGGATGACCTTCGTCTGGTGCATTACGAGGGGGTATACCATACGCCTGCCTATAAGGAACAGATATCCGATGTGGAGAGCCGGATGTATGCTTATCCACAGGAAATTGTAGAATATATGGAACAGGAGCCGAAGAAACCATATCTGTTATGCGAATACATGCATGATATGGGCAATTCCCTGGGCGGCATGAAATCCTATATGGATTTGCTGGACCATTATGAGATGTATCAGGGGGGATTTATCTGGGACTATATGGACCAGGCACTCTGGGTGACGGACGAAGTGACCGGCAGACGGGTGCTGCGGTATGGCGGAGACTTTGATGACCGGCCAAGCGATTATGAGTTTTCCGGAAATGGTATTTTGTTTGCAGACAGAACCGAGAAACCGGCGATGCAGGAGGTAAGATATTACTATGGCACTAAAAATTGTAATAGGTGATGTGACAATCGGCGTACAGGGGGAAGATTTCTCCTATCTTTTCTCCATGGCAACAGGTGGACTGGAATCGTTGCAATGTAAGGGGAAAGAATGGCTGTACCGGACACCGAAGCCAACGTTCTGGCGGGCAGCCACAGACAATGACAGAGGAAATGGGTTTGCCTACGAAAGTGCAGCCTGGATGGCAGCCGACAGCTATATACGCTGCAAGAGTGTAACAGCGCAGATGGATGGTAAGGAGATAGTCCTTCCGGCAGCTCCTGCCAATAACGGGTATACGGGAGAAGAAACCTGTGGGGAAATCCGGCTGGTTTATACATTGGAGACGGCAACCATGCCAAGAACCCAGGTGCAGATAGCCTATCAGGTAACGGAGAATGGCAGAATCCATGTACAGGTGCACTATTATGGAAAAGAAGGACTGCCCCAGTTACCCGTATTCGGGATGCGCTTTATCATGCCTACCACAGCCGATAAGTTCTGCTATGAGGGACTTTCCGGGGAAACCTATCCGGACAGGATGGCGGGTGGAATCCCAGGAGTTTATGAGGTAGAAGGGTTACCGGTAACGCCTTATCTGGTGCCCCAGGACTGTGGCGTCCACATGGATACCAGGTGGCTTACCATATACCGCAGCAGTGTCCTGGATAATCGGACCCAGGAGAAGAAACAGACAGCCCTTCGTTTTGTGGCAGAGGAAGGGAAGAACTTTGCTTTTTCCTGCCTGCCCTATACCGCACTGGAACTGGAAAATGCCACCCATCAGGAGGAACTGCCGCCGGCGCGCAGAACTGTGGTATCTATTCTGGGAGCAGTACGCGGTGTGGGCGGTATCGACAGCTGGGGCGCAGATGTGGAACCGGCATACCACATCAGTGCCGGGGAAGATATAGAATATGGTTTCTTTATTGATAAATTGTAAGAATGTCTTATACAACCGACGGCTAGATCTGCAATCAGTCAGGAGTGCGGATTGGGAAGCAGCAGCTTTTTTGGAAAGACGTTTCGAGCCAATATCGGTATAACACCAAGGGAATACCGAAGAAAATGGTATGCGGTTGGAAATCCATGTAGAGTCATTCGTTATATAAAGGAGTAGAAAAGAAATGGATAAAGTTAAAATTGCTTTTTTTGATATAGATGGAACGTTGCTGGAGCTGGGAAAAACAGAGATAACAGCTAAGACAAGAAAGGCATTATGCTCGTTGAAACAAAATGGTATCAAAATAGGTATTGCAACAGGGCGTGCATTCGCAACCATACCGGTATTTGACGGAATTGTATTTGATGCGGTTTTAGCATTCAATGGTTCTTTCTGTGTTGCTGATAATCAGATAGTAGCGAAATATCCGATTCCGAAAGACGATGTACAAAAAATTATTGAAAATGCAAAGAGAATGGGAAGACCGGTTTCTATCGCAACAGCGGAAGACATTGTTGCAAATGGAAGTGATAAAGATTTAGAAGATTATTATGCGATTGCGCATCATAAAGTGAATGTGTCCGAAAAATTTGCAGAATATGTGAAAACAGATGTATTTCAAATTATGTTGGGATGTAATTTGGAAGAACGAAAGCATATATTAGAGGGAACAAAAAATACAAAATTAGCAGCATGGTGGGACAGAGCGGTCGATATTATTCCGAAAGATGGTGGAAAAGGAACTGCAATCGAACAGGTCCTCTCATATTATAATTTCTCAAAAGAAGAAGCCATTGCGTTTGGAGATGGAGAAAATGATATAGATATGTTATTGTCAGTCGGAAAAGGGATTGCAATGGGAAATGCCGCAGAAAAAGTGAAAGCTATTGCAAATGATATTTGCGGAAGTGTGACAGAGGATGGAATCTATCATTATCTGAAGAACCATAGAATCATAAATGCGTAAAGCGTTTCGGTTCAGGATTATCCGTCATCTTTCCGAGGTGCCACTTGTGAAAATCAGACAGTGATGATAGAATAAGAAAAATGGATGATTTGAATATAAAGAGGTAGACGAGAGAACCATGGAAGAGACGAAAGAAACTGCAAATACACAGGAAAAAGGCACAACGGATACCACAGGCAGCAGTAATCCACAGACAAACCAGGTTCCGGGTTATACGCTGGAATCCGGGGTAAAGATGAAGCCCTGTAAGTATTGTCGTGTGATGGTGCCGAAGAAAGCGAAGATTTGCCCGAACTGTAAGAAGAAAATCAAGAAAAACTGGCTTGGGCTTCTGGTATTTCTTCTGATAATCGCTTTGCTGGCAGGCGGCGGTGCTTACTATTATCTGTATCTGTATCAACCGGCACCGGCAATGAGCCCGGCGGCGACTACGGGAACAGAAACTGCCACCACCGATGGGGCAACGAAGGAGACTGTGACAGACACGGCAACGGAAGATACCACAGCAGATATGGGAACGGCAGATACGACAGCTGATGCGGCAGCCGAAGAAACAAAGGCGGATGTCACAGCAGCCAATACGGATACTGGTGTGGAGTCCACAGAAGGGAAAGATGCTTCCAAAGATATGGCAACGGATACTTCTGATGCGACAGAAGAAAACGCAGAGGTAAATTTATTAAATCAGCCTTTAACAGAGGAAACAGCCATCGAAAACGGTACGGATACGAATCAGAGCACGGCGAAGGATAAGGACAAGGAAGACAGTACCGACACCAAGGCAGATGCCCTGGAGAATCCACTGACTGTGGGTGATGAGGAAGCCGAAGAAGAAGCAGCACCGGAAGTGATTGACCCCACCGCATACAGTGAGGAAGAGTTCCGGGCAATGTGTGCCAACGTAGATTTTCGGAAACTGATGCGGACACCGGATACCTATCTGAACCAGTGTCTGACCCTGGAAGTAACCATTGTGGCACAGGTGGATGGGGGATTGTTCGATGAGAATACCTATTATCTGGTTTCAGCAGAAGATAAAAATGGTGTGGAACGTTACTATATCCTCCGGGATGACAGGGGAGAAGATGCCATGTTGTTATTTGAAGGGGACGTGATTACGGTATATGGTCAGATGTTTGCGACCTGCAAAGTGCCGGTAGAATATGGGATAAGAAATAACAAGGTTCCGGCAATCAGCATTGTGTATTGTGACCTGGAAGAAGAGTAGGAACAGCGAACCAGAACCTAAGATGAAATAGAGCAAATGCTAGAAACACCCTCGCGGAGATTCCACGAGGGTGTTCTTGTATGTTTTGTCAATGCGTTTTTACTTATTCCAATATTTCAATTTACTTAATCAGATTAACTTACCTTGAATTTGTCCAAATCCTGAACCAGTCCCTGGGACTGTAAAAATAATATTTTGAGAATCCAAATGACTATTTTGAACAAAAATAGTCAAAAAAATATGTAAAAAAATGTCGATTTATACAAAAACAAAGAACTGTATATTGTATTACTCTAATTTACAGTTGAAGACAAATTTTGCTCATGTTATAATTAATCGATTATGGACAAAATAGATGAAAGGACAGGTCATAAGATGAAATCATTTCTAATTTTGGAAGATGGTACTGTATTTGAAGGAATTCATATCGGTGCGCAGAAAGAAGTTATCAGCGAAATCGTTTTTAATACTTCTATGGCAGGATACCTGGAAGTGTTGACAGACCCCTCCTATGCGGGTCAGGCGGTATGTATGACATACCCGTTGATTGGTAATTACGGAGTGTGCAAGGAGGATATGGAGTCTAAACAGATATGGCCCGATGGCTTTATCGTAAGGGAACTGAGTAGAATACCAAGTAACTTCCGGTGTGATATTACTATCCAGCAGTTCTTAGAAGAGAGCGGTGTGCCTGGTATTGCAGGCATTGATACCAGAGCATTGACCAGAATCCTAAGGGATGAGGGAACCATGAATGGTATGATTACCACCAATGAAAATTATAACCTAGATGAAATTCTTCCAAAATTAAAAGCATATACAACCGGCAAAGTTGTGGAAAAAGTGACTTGTGAAAAGAAATATACACTGGCAGGAACCAGGGAACTTTCCGAAAATGGACCTATTTCCGGCAGTTCTGTTTTTAAGGCAGCCGATTATGCGGCAGGGATTCGTGAGAAGAAACCAAGCCTGGTAAAAGAATTAAATGGTAAGGGATTAAAGGTTGCCCTGTTAGATATGGGAGCCAAAGACAATATAGCCAAATCCCTGGCAGCAAGGGGCTGTGACGTGACCATATATCCGGCGCTGACAAGCGCGCAGGAGATTATGGAGGATGCACCGGACGGCATTATGTTAAGTAATGGACCTGGCGACCCGAAGGAATGTGAGAGCATTATTGCAGAAATCAAGAAGCTGTATGATACAGATATCCCGATTTTTGCTATCTGCCTGGGGCATCAGCTGATGGCACTTGCCACCGGAGCAGATACCTATAAGTTAAAATACGGACATCGTGGCGGAAACCATCCGGTAAAGGATTTGGAGACCGGAAGAGTTTATATTTCTTCCCAGAACCACGGCTATGTAGTAGATACCGATGCGTTAGACCCTAAGGTTGCCACACCGGCGTTTGTAAACGTCAATGATGGAACCAATGAGGGACTTGCCTATACGGGCAAGAATATCTTTACGGTACAGTTCCATCCGGAAGCCTGTGCAGGTCCGCAGGATTCCAGTTACCTGTTTGACCGTTTTATCAACATGATGTTATCCGAAAAGGAGGGAAACTAATATGCCTAAGAATCCGAATGTAAAAAGAGTATTGGTAATTGGTTCCGGTCCTATTGTTATCGGACAGGCAGCAGAATTTGACTATGCCGGTACCCAGGCATGCCGTTCCCTGAAAGAAGAGGGAATGGAGGTCATTCTGGTAAACTCGAATCCGGCAACTATTATGACAGACGGCGATATTGCGGATAAGGTATATATCGAGCCGCTGACAACCAAAGTATTAGAGCAGATTATTATCAAAGAAAAACCGGACTCCCTGCTACCTAACATGGGTGGTCAGGCTGGCTTGAACCTGGGTATGGAACTGGATGAATCCGGATTTCTCGCCGAGCATGGAGTAACCTTGCTGGGAACCACCGCAAAGACCATCCGGAAAGCAGAAGACCGTCTGGAATTCAAAGAAACCATGGAGAAAATTGGCGAGCCCTGTGCACCATCCTTAGTCGTAGAGAATATTGAGGATGGAGTGGAATTTGCCGCTAAGATTGGCTATCCGGTTGTACTTCGTCCGGCATATACCCTGGGTGGTTCCGGTGGTGGTATCGCCCATAACCAGGTAGAATTGGAAGAAATTCTGGCAAACGGACTTCGTCTTTCCCGTGTGGGACAGGTACTGGTAGAGCGTTGCATTGCAGGCTGGAAAGAAATCGAGTATGAGGTAATGCGTGATGGAGCCGGAAACTGTATTACCGTGTGTAATATGGAAAATATTGACCCGGTTGGTGTGCATACCGGTGACAGTATTGTAGTGGCACCTTCCCAGACACTGAGCGATAAGGAATACCAGATGTTAAGAAGCTCTGCCTTAAATATCATCAATGAGCTTGGTATTACCGGTGGATGTAACGTACAGTTCGCACTGCATCCGACCAGTTTTGAATATTGTGTTATCGAAGTAAATCCCCGTGTAAGCCGTTCTTCCGCATTGGCATCCAAGGCAACAGGTTATCCGATTGCCAAGGTAGCAGCCAAGATTGCGCTGGGTTACACCCTGGATGAGATTAAGAATGCCATTACCGGCAAGACTTATGCCAGCTTTGAGCCTACACTGGATTACTGCGTTGTCAAGATTCCGCGACTTCCGTTTGATAAGTTCATTACGGCAAAACGTACCCTGACAACCCAGATGAAGGCAACCGGTGAAGTTATGAGTATCGGTAATAACTTTGAAGGTGCCCTGATGAAAGCAATCCGTTCCCTGGAGCAGCATGTAGACTGCCTGCGCAGCTATGATTTTACCGCTCTTAATAAAGAGGAACTGATTGAACGCATGAAGATTGTGGACGACCAGAGAATCTACATCATCGCAGAGGCAATCCGGAAAGGGGTTGACTACGATACCATTCATGAAGTGACGATGGTAGACCACTGGTTTATTGATAAGCTTGCTATTTTAACAGAGATGGAGGCAGCTTTGGAAAAAGGATCTCTGACGGTAGAACTGTTAAAAGAGGCAAAGAGAATCGAGTTCCCGGATAATGTTATTGCAAGACTGACCGGCAAGACCGAAGAAGAAATCAAGAAGATGCGTTACGACAATGGTATCGTGGCTGCCTTTAAGATGGTTGATACCTGTGCCGCCGAGTTTGAGGCAAGTACACCATATTACTATTCCGTATTTGGTTCCCAGACAGAGGTAACAGAGTCCCATCCGAAGAAGAAAGTACTGGTTTTAGGCTCCGGACCTATCCGTATCGGTCAGGGTATTGAATTTGACTACTGTTCAGTTCATGCAACCTGGGCGTTTGCAAGAGAAGGATATGAGACGATTATCGTCAACAACAATCCGGAAACAGTAAGTACAGACTTTGATATTGCGGATAAGCTGTATTTTGAGCCACTGACACCGGAAGATGTGGAGAATATTGTAAATGTAGAGAAACCGGACGGCGCGGTAGTACAGTTCGGCGGACAGACTGCTATTAAGCTGACCGAAAGCCTTATGAAGATGGGTGTGCCGATACTTGGCACTAAGGCAGAGGATGTAGATGCGGCAGAGGACAGAGAACTTTTTGATAAGATTCTGGAAGAAACCCAGATACCAAGGGCAGCAGGCGGAACCGTATATACCGCAGAGGAAGCCAAAGAAGTAGCCAACCGGTTAGGTTATCCGGTGCTGGTACGTCCTTCCTATGTTCTGGGCGGACAGGGTATGCAGATTGCCTTTTCCGATGAAGAAATCGAGGAATTTATGGCAGTTATCAACCGCTATGAGCAGGACCACCCGATTCTGGTAGATAAGTATTTACAGGGAAAAGAGTTAGAGGTAGATGCGGTATGTGACGGAACGGATATCCTGATTCCGGGTATCATGGAGCATATCGAGAGAACCGGTGTCCATTCCGGAGACAGTATCTCCGTTTATCCGGCACCAACGGTCAGCGAGAAAGTAAAAGAGACGATTGCAGAATACTCCAGAAGACTGGCAAAGGCACTGCACGTTATCGGACTGATTAACATTCAGTTTATTGCGGTAGGCGAAGAGGTATATGTTATCGAGGTAAATCCACGTTCTTCCCGTACCGTTCCTTATATCAGTAAGGTAACCGGTATCCCGATTGTGGATTTGGCAACCGAGGTAATTATCGGTAAGAAGATTCGTGACCTTGGCTATGAGCCTGGCTTACAGCCGGCAGCCGATTATTTTGCCATCAAGATGCCGGTATTCTCCTTCGAGAAAATCCGTGGGGCAGAAATCAGCTTAGGACCGGAAATGAAGTCAACTGGTGAGTGTCTTGGTATTGCCAAGACCTTTAACGAAGCCCTGTACAAGGCATTCCTTGGTGCCGGTGTAAATCTGCCGAAATACAAGCAGATAATCATTACCGTAAAAGATGCCGATAAGGGAGAAGCCATTGATATTGCCCGCCGTTTCGAGAAACTGGGCTATACCATTTACGCAACCAGAAGTACCGCGGCGGCGTTAAACGATGCCGGGGTAAAAGCGCGTAAGGTCAATAAGATTTCCCAGGAATCCCCTACGGTTATGGACTTAATCCTTGGTCATAAGATTGATTTGGTTATCGATACACCGACCCAGGGACGTGATAAGAGCCGTGATGGTTTCTTAATCAGACGTACTGCAATCGAGACAGGTGTAAACTGTATCACTGCGATGGATACGGCAGCAGCACTTGTGACAAGCTTGGAAAATGCAGAGACAGAAGAAGAAATGACGTTAATCGATATTGCAACGATTGCGAAAAGAGGCAATTAAGTAACGGCAGATAACAGGAAATAAGAAGGACATGGGCAGGCAGTATCTTTTCCCATGTCCTTTTGAAATGGAGTAAGGATGAACCAACCAAAACGAAATTACCAGAAAGAACTGGATAAGCTGATAGCGGATGGGCAGATAATGGGAAAGAAGCTTCTGCTCCACAGCTGCTGTGCCCCCTGCAGCAGTTACTGCATGGAATATTTGCGGGAGTATTTTGACTTAACCGTGTTCTATTACAATCCAAACATTACCGAAGAAGCCGAATACCAGAAGCGGGTGGAGGAAGAAAAACGCCTGATTCGGCTGTTTAATGAAGCGTATTCCCAAAGGGAAAAGGACAGCAGCCGGGAGAACCGGATGCCTGGAACAGACTGGCACCGGATTAAAATCATCGAGGGAGATTATGAGGCTGGATGTTTCTATGATGCGGTAAAAGGGTTGGAACAGTGCAAGGAAGGCGGGGAACGATGTTTTCGCTGCTATGAACTGCGCCTGCGGGAAAGTGCCAGAGTGGCAAAAGAGCTTTCCTTTGACTATTTTACAACCACTCTTACCATCAGCCCTTTAAAAAATGCAGACAAGCTCAATGAAATCGGGGAACGGCTGGGACAGGAATATGGAGTTTCCTATCTGCCTTCGGATTTTAAAAAGAAAAATGGCTATCAAAGGTCCATTGCCCTGTCCAAAGAGTACGGATTGTACCGACAGGATTACTGTGGCTGCATCTATTCTAAAGTGGAAAGAGAGAAACAAAAGGCGGCGGCAGAGTGCCGGGAAGCTTGACTTTTAGCCAAACTTAGGTACAATGGAAACAGATTGTTGTTAATGAAAATGTGTGAGAAAGGCAATAGAAAAATGCAGAAAATATTAGATACGATTACAGAAAAGATGATGGAAGCCTTTGCAGCAGCCGGTTATGAAAAAACACTGGGTAAGGTAACCTTATCCAACAGACCCGACCTTTGCGAATTTCAGTGCAATGGTGCCATGGCAGGGGCAAAGCAGTATCATAAAGCACCACTTATGATTGCCCAGGATGTGGCTGCGCAGTTACAGGACAGCGACATTTTCCGTGAAGTAAATGTAGTGGCTCCCGGATTTTTGAATTTAAAGATAAAAGAAAGCTTTCTGGCAGGCTATATGAATGCTATGGAGCAGTCGGAAAAATTCGGCTTAAACATGCCGGAACACCCGAAAAAGATGATTATCGACTACGGCGGACCCAATGTAGCAAAGCCCCTTCATGTAGGACATCTGCGTTCTGCTATCATCGGTGAGAGTATCAAGAGAATCTGCCGCTATGCCGGACATGATATTATCGGTGATATCCATTTGGGAGACTGGGGACTTCAGATGGGACTGATTATCACAGAACTGAAGTTACGTCAGCCGGATTTGGTTTATTTTGACGAAAGCTATACCGGGGAGTATCCGGCAGAGGCACCCTTTACCATCTCCGAACTGGAAGAAATCTATCCAACAGCCAGCGCAAAATCCAAAGAGGATGTGGCATACAAAGCAGCTGCCATGGAGGCAACCTATAAATTACAGAGTGGTGTAAGGGGATATCGTGCCCTCTGGAATCACATCATTGCCGTATCCGTGTCCGATTTGAAGAAAAACTATGCTAACCTGAACGTAGAATTTGACCTCTGGAAAGGGGAATCCGATGTTCATGATATGATTCCCGGCATGGTAGAGAAAATGAAGCAGGACGGCTATGCCCATGAGAGCGAAGGAGCCTGGGTCGTAGACGTAAAAGAAGAAACGGATACGAAGGAAATTCCGCCCTGTATGATTCTGAAATCAGATGGAGCTTCCTTATATAATACAACAGACCTGGCAACCATTCAGGATCGTATGGAGACTTATCACCCCGATGAATTGATTTATCTGACCGATAAAAGGCAGGATTTATATTTCGAGCAGGTATTCCGCTGCGCAAGAAAGACCGGTCTGGTAACACCGGAGACTAAGTTAGTGCATATCGGCTTCGGTACGATGAACGGCAAAGACGGCAAACCTTTTAAGACAAGAGAAGGCGGTGTTATGCGTCTGGAGACCCTGATTCGTGAGATTAACGAAGAAATGATTCGTAAGATTCATGAAAACGCTGAAACAAAAGGCTATCAGGTAGAGGATAAAGAGGCAGAGGAAACGGCGAAAATAGTTGGTCTGGCGGCAATCAAGTACGGCGATTTGTCGAACCAGGCATCCAAAGACTATATTTTTGATATGGAACGGTTTACTTCTTTTGAGGGAGATACGGGTCCTTATATCCTGTATACCATTGTGCGCATTAAGTCCATCCTTCATAAGTATACCGAGCAGGGCGGCAGCCTGGAGCAGGTATCCATCAAAGAAGCCGTCAACGATGCAGAAAAGGCATTGATGTTAGAACTGTCCAAATTCCATGGCATGATGGAAGCTTCCTTTGAAGAGCTTGCACCACACAGAATCTGTGCTTATATCTATGACCTTGCCAATGCGTTCAACCATTTCTATCATGAGACAAAGATTCTGACAGAAGAGGATGAAACAAAGAAGGCAAGCTGGATTGCGCTGCTGAAACTGACCAGAGAGATTCTGGAAACCTGTATTGATTTATTAGGATTCTCTGCACCGGAAAGAATGTAAAATCGGTGCCAGGGAATGGCACGAATAAATAATTACAAAAAAGTGCAAAAAAGTTAAAAAAGCTATTGACAATTATACCTGATAGAGGTTATACTAGCAAAGTCGGTTGCGTCAGTAACCAAATGAAATGGGATCTTAGCTCAGCTGGGAGAGCATCTGCCTTACAAGCAGAGGGTCATAGGTTCGAGCCCTATAGGTCCCATGTTACAAAAGAATATGGCGAGATAGCTCAGTTGGCTAGAGCACACGGTTCATACCCGTGGTGTCGAGGGTTCGAATCCCCCTCTCGCTATTTCATTAGGAAGAGCAGGAAACGTTGTAAAATCAACATTTCCTGTTCTTTTTTTGCTTGTTGCTGTTGCTATTTTTTGCTCAAAATTGATGACAAATGATTACAGAGCACTTAAAGAAAGTATTTTCTCATCGTCATCATGTATGTCGTAGTTGTAAAACCTCTCGTTTGTGGTTTCCAGGTGCCCCAACATAGAAGCAACTGCCTTTTGGGGCAATATCTCGTTTAGGGAAGAGGAAACAGTCCTGCGGATACCGTGTATTGATGTCTTTTTAATCCCGGCTTCCCTTGCCCGACGGTCTATCTTTGTAATCAATCCGGTGCTCGCTAAAATCAACATGGATATGTTTGTTATCAATATCAGACCAATGTAAAGCTGCAATTTCGCCAACGCGCATACCAGTGAGCAGTGCAAGCTCTATTGCATAATCTGGCATATAATAAGCATAACTTCTATTTATTACCAAGGCTAATTAATAAATTTTTGTTGTGAATTAACATCTAATACATTATATTATATAGGTATAGAATAGATTTAAATCATTATACTATCTATAAAAGCATTGAAAAGGGTGGTATAATATGTGTGAAGAAAAAAACAAGAAGATAAAGGAGGATGATAATATGGCAATGGCAATCAAACCCAATGAGGCAAGTGTAATTAAAAAGGATAAGTTGTCCGCTTTTTTGAAAGAAGTGAGTGCTAACAAAGTTACGAAAGAGTATTGGAATGAATGCATAGCATCAAGAGATATTTTTTCATCTTCTGATATCGAACAAATGAAAAGAATGTGTAGTCGTGAGAGTAATTAATGAAATTAAAATACGTAGAATTGGCCAAAAGTAATGTGAATCAGGAGATTCTAAATGCTTTTGATTGTGGACATCCTGATTTTAATGATTTTTTAGCAAAAGATGCAATTGAATATACGAATAGTGGAAATGGTGTTACATACATTTTGATTGATAACGCAGAAGAGAACGAAAAAGTTACAACTATATTTGCATTTTGTACATTAAAAGCAACTGCATTATATTATTCAAGAGAAGATAGCGATAGTCTATTTAGTAATTCCTGTGTTGAAATTAAGTATTTTGGTATTGCAAAGGTATTTCAGAGAAATAGGACGGGAAAGCGGGGAGTTGAAAAATATTATAGTACACTTTTTTTCGAAATATTACTTGCTGATTTGTATGAAATGTCTACTTCGATTATTGGCTTTACAGGAATTTTTTTAAGAGCAAATGAAAACGGGGAAAAACTATATAGAAGAAAAAAATTTGTAGATGCAACTCAATATATGATTCCCTATGAAGAGGATGATGAATTGGGAAAATGTGTACCTATGTAT
>ERZ1026850.1127-NODE-1127-length-14779-cov-4.059155_pt1 | contig 14779 bp, 13 predicted proteins | sample MGYA00380155_ERZ1026850 | MGnify/ENA primary metagenome ERZ1026850 (study PRJEB33269, sample SAMEA4719791) | human gut metagenome | biome: human-associated habitat; feature: organic feature; material: feces | place: Cameroon | collected 2013-10 ... | reverse complement strand
GACGGCATCTGTCGCTTGCGTTCGTGAACCGCGACGTGCCGCGCGCCATCTGGTGGGGGCACGGCGGAAGGGCCGAGGATCTTCGCAAACATGCCGCGAGGCCGTATGACGTGTTCTTCACGCTCACGACATCCGGTTTCGACAGTGCCCTGCCGCACCTCGAACTGCGCGTGGTCGATCTGCGTCCCACGTCATTCAGCTGATGCACGTATCCAGACGATAACCCAGGATTGCCCTCTACTCGGCTCACACGGTGCGCGTTGTACCCGCGCCGCCTCGACGCGCGGCGCGCCGGGGACATGGGTGCGATTTTATTTTGTTGAAGAAGTAGTCGTCCATCGCGGCAGTCCTCATGCTGCGGAGCGCAGTCTGGCGATGATGGCGCAGACGCATGCGGCGTTGTGGTGGCGCCAGTGCATTCCCGCCTGCTTGCACCGGCGTGCGACGAGGATCCTTGCGGCCGCCTCGACGTGCGAAGAGGAGATGCAGTATCCGTTCCTGCGCAGCCATCCGTAGCGCATGTTTCCCCTGCGCTTGTCGAGGTCGTCGAGCGAGGCTCCCGCCTCCTTCGACGCCTCGAGCTCCTTCGGATAGAGCCGTCTGATTCTGTCGACCTCGGAGCCCGCCCCTGAAGGCGACCGACGACATGACCTCGCCCACATAGGCGGCCATGTCGTCGGTGACGGCGTCCCTGAGAGACGGGTCTTGGAGCCGACTGGCACACGAGAGCACGTTCGCGGGCCCGACGTGATTCCGACCGCCACGGTAAAGGGCGCGCGTGAAGGCGCGCGCGTCGGAATCATATCGGTGGGGTGCCCGCGAACTGCGGATCGAGCGACCAAGTCGGGACAAGACCCGAATCCCGTTGATGTCAGTTAGTGATCTCGTTGTTGCTCAAGAGGTCATGATTGATTAAAGAGGTCTAAAATGGTATAATGGCGGCGTCTAAGGAGATATTATATGCAAACGACGATGAGTGTTAATGAAGCCAAGGCGAATTTTTCGGGGATGCTCTCCGAGGTCGAGTTGGGGCTTGTCTCTTTTACGATTATGCGATACGGGCGCCCTATTGCCCGCATCGTCCCTATTGAGCAGACGCGTAAAATCCGGCCGATTTCAGACTATGGGCAGAAGATTGCTGTCAAAGGGGATATCTTCGCCGATGACTCTGAGCTTTGGGAGAATGCGTAATGAGGTATTTGCTTGATACGTGTGCGCTTATCTGGCTTGGAATGGGCGGCGGAGATTTGAGCGCTGATGCCAAGCGACGCATTACCGTAGCTTCCTCGCTTCACTACTCATCTATTTCCGTCTGGGAGATTGCCCGATTGCAGAAGGAAGGGAAAGTCGTTATCCCTGTTGATGCAGAGGAGTTTCTTGCTGACTTGACGGAACTTTATGGGCTCTCGGCAATTCCGCCCAATGACGATATTATGCTGCGCGCTGCGAATCTTCCGGATTTCCATAAGGATCCAGCCGATAGAATAATAATAGCAACAGCACTCATCAGAGGTATGCCCATAGTGACTGGGGATGGCAAATTCTCGCAATATGGCGTTAAGACTATTTGCTGACATGGATCAGTAGCTGGAACATGAGACATATGAAGAAAAAACTGATAACACAAAGTGACGATTTGATCGCCCAGGGAGTGGCGAAGAAGCTGATTCGTATTGGCGATGACGGGAAGCGGATTGAGTATCTTCGGCATGGAATTTCGCGCGACTGGACGAAGCCGGAGGCGATTATCGAGGCCAAGGCTTACTTGACGCTTGTCTTGCAGTATGAATATCCTGATGATCGCATTCGGCTGTTTGCGCCGGTTACGGTTGGATCGTCTTTGCGCGAAGCGGATATTGAGGTGTTTGCCGATGCCAAGCATGAGACGCCGATCATCATCGTCGAGTGTAAGAAGGTGGAGGTGACCGAGGCTGAATTTCGTCAGGCGGTCGAACAGGCGTTCAGCTATGCGGTGTCGGAAGGGGCGCGTTATGTCTGGACAACATCCGGAATCAAGAACGAGTATTACGAAGTCCCCGACAAGAAGCCCAAGGCGCGGAAGACGGTCGCGGACATCCCGCGTTTTGGGTCGATGTACATTTCGGAGTACCGCTATGGCGTCAATGGTGGCATCGGGAAGCAAGGACAGAAGACCTTTGCGCTGAAGCAAGTGACGGAAGATGAACTGACCCATCGTTTTGCCCAGGCGCATCAGGCGCTGTGGGGCGGCGGCGAGCTGAATCCGTCCGACGCATTTGACGAGTTTGACAAGTTGATCTTCTGCAAGATTTGGGACGAGCGCAAAGAAGATCGCGAAGACGGCGATCCTTATGCGTTTCAGGTGATTACCGAAGATACTCCGGAACAGACGAACGCGGCACTTTTGAAGCGACTAAAAGACCTCTATGCCGAGGGACGCAAGCAGGCCCCCGAAGTGTTCAAGGACGATATACGGCTTTCTCCGGCAAAGGTTCGTACTGTTGTTTCTTATCTTGAGGACGTCAACCTGACCGAGACGGATCTCGATTCGAAGGGGCGCGCATTTGAGACGTTCATGACGTCCTTCTTCCGCGGCAACTTCGGGCAGTTCTTCACGCCTCGGGCGGTGGTGAAGTTCATTGTTGATGTCCTGCCGATAGCGAGCAACTGGCGCGTCCTTGACACGTCCTGCGGGTCGGGCGGATTTCTCCTGCATGCGCTCGACAAGGTGCGCAAGGCGGCGGAGAAGAAATACGGCGCAACGACGATCGGTTGTTACAAGAGCTGGCATGGGTTCGCGCAGGAGCGGCTTTTTGGAATTGAGATCAATGAACAGATTGCGCGAACGGCGAAGATGAATATGATCATTCATGACGACGGTCATACGAACGTCGTGGCGGCTGATGGACTCCAACCGATTGGGGATATCGCGGCAAAGAGCGGGAACAGGGGCTTCAAGGACGAGAGCTTTGACTGCATCATCACCAATCCGCCGTTCGGTTCCACCATCAAGCAGACGGAGCATGCCTACTTGGGATTGTATGGGCTTGCGGAGCGCGGAGTGGACTGGCTTAATCCGAAGTCTAAGGCGGCTCAGCGTCCGGGTGTGTCGTCCGAAATACTGTTCATCGAACAGTGCTGGCACTTTCTCGTCGAAGGTGGTTATCTTGCAATCGTCATTCCGGATGGGATTCTTACCAATGCCTCCCTCCAGTACGTCCGCGACTGGATGATGGAGAAGTTCCGCGTCTTGGCGGTGGTGTCGCTTCCGCAGATCACGTTCATGAGCACGGGCGCGGGCGTGAAGAGTTCGGTGCTGTTCCTCCGCAAGCGCACGAAGCGCGAAACGGAGAAACTGCGGGCGGACAAGGAATCCCTTCAACGCAAGATCGCGGAGAGGGGACAGCTCGTTGAGCGCCTTGCCGAGATTGACAAGACCCGCAAGGTGGAGCTGGCGAAGCTCGACAAGAGGACGGAGTTTGCCGCGCTCAAGCCGAAGGAGCGCAAGGAAATTCCCGAATACAAGGCGGCGGCGGATCAGATTGCTGCGGTTGCGGAGAAGTCCGTCGCCGAGTTGCGCGACAAGCTTGATTCCGAATACAAGTCCGCCGCGGCAGAGGCCTTCCCGGACGAGGACATCTTCATGGCCATTGCCGATGACATTGGCTTTGATGCGACTGGCAAGCCGACCAAGGTCAACGAGCTGGACGAGATCGGCGCGGAGTTGGCGAAATTCATTTTTAAGGAGCGGGGCGATGAGTAAGTACGAGATTCTGGAGTTACCGCTAAAGTTTGATCTTGAGAACAAGACGATTCTCAAGCAGGCCAGTCTTGCTCATCGTCAGTTGGCTGAGCTGAAGGGTGTCGCCCGCACGATTCCGAACGAGAACATTCTTATCAGCACGCTGACACTTCAAGAGGCCAAGGATTCGTCCGAGGTCGAGAGCATTGTCACGACGCAAGACGATCTTTATCGGTATGAGATCAAGGCGGAGAATTTTGATAAGTCGCCGGCATCCAAGGAGGTGCTCAAATATCGTGAGGCGATTCGCACTGGCTTTGAAAAGCTCAGAAAGGGGCTGCCGCTTACTTCCAATCTGATTCAGGAAGTGCAGTCCGTTCTTATTGGAAATACGGCGGGGTTCCGCAAGGTGCCGGGTACGGAGCTGCGGGACAACTTCGGGAATGTGATTTACCAGCCGCCGCAGGACGGGAACGATGTTGTTCGGTACATGAGCAACCTCGAGGAGTTCGTCAATCGTCCGGAAATGGCGGATTGGGATCCTCTCGTCAAATTGGCGGTCATCCATCACCAGTTCGAAAGCATCCATCCGTTTTACGATGGCAACGGACGAACAGGACGAATCGTCTGTATTTTGTTTCTGGTTGTGAACGGCCTGTTGGACTTGCCGATTTTGTATTTAAGCCGTTATATCACCCAGAACAAGACAGAGTATTACCGTCTGCTGCAGGCGGTGAGAGACAGCAATGGTGCCGTCGCGGATTGGCAGGCGTGGGTCATGTTCATGCTGAAAAGTATCGAGGTGACGGCGGCGCACACGATTACGATTGTCAATGGCATCAATCGGCTGATGGCGGAGTATAAGGCCGTCCTACGACCAGAATTCGGTAAGAGCTATCGGCATGAATTGCTCAACCACCTGTTTTACCACCCCTATACCAAAATTGACCATACAACCGAAGCCTTGGGCGTGACAAGGATGACGGCATCGGCATATTTAGATAAAATCGTCAAACTTGGGTTATTAAGCAAGTTTAAGGTTGGCCGTGTAAATTATTACATAAACGAAAAACTTGTAGATTTGCTGGTTAATCACGGAAAACTTGCAGATAGTAAGTGATATGTATAGTGAAATGCCATTTTTTATACAGATCGCGTCGGATGTGCATAGCAAAACGGCTTTTGCTATACATATTCCAACTTTCATGCAAAGTAAAACACCATTTCCTTTACATGAGACGAGCGACATGTATAATAAAACGCAGATTTCTTTGCATGATAATGGAGACTTGCTGTGAGTGTTACCTTTAGAATCAAAGCATCGGAAGCTCAGGGCAGGCGACTGGATCCTGAGTATCATCATGCATTGAGGCGGACGCGAATCAGATCGACTTATCCGTCGGCAAAGTTGTTGTCATTGTCCTATTTCCGCACGGGCGGGACGCCGTCTACTGCCCATCCAGAATATTGGAACGGATCGATTCCGTGGGTGTCGGCAAAGGATTTCAAGGCATTTCGGTTTGAGGATTCAGAAGATCATGTTACCGAATTGGCGCTTGCCGAGTCCACGACTTGCTATGTGAATCGTCCGGCAGTACTCATGGTCAGCCGGAGTGGGATTTTGCAACACACATTGCCGGTAATGGTCACGCACAAGCCGACGACGATCAATCAAGACATCAAGGCGTTCTTTCCTGATGATCGCGTGAGTGTGGATTATCTGGGCGCATTCTTCGATGTCTTTGGCTCGCGGTTGCTGCCGCTGGTGTGCAAGAGCGGTGCGACGGTTCAAAGTCTCAATACCGAGCAGTTGATGGATTTGTCCATCCCCCTGCCGCCCTTGCCGGAGCAGCGGAAGATTGTTGCGGAGCTTGATGCGGCATACGCGGCAAAGCGCGCGGCGGACGAAAAGGCGACGAAGCTTCTCGCCTCCATCGACGACATGGTGCTGAACGAGCTCGGCATTGCCAAGCTTCCCAAGCCCGATACATCGCTTTCCTCTCGTATCTTCACCGTGCCCGCGAGGGAAGTTCATAATGGTCGTCTTGATCCCATTGCATATCAATCCATGCGACGACAGTTTTATAAGAATGTACGCGAGGGTACATACGAGATGGTTCGCCTGGGTAAAGTTGTTGATGTTGATCGTTGTCAGACGGATTCGTTGGATGGGCTGACATATGTGGGCTTGGAGAACATTAACGGATCAGATGGGACATATAGCCCAACAGGAGGCAAAGAATCAATATCGACTGCGGTGTTGTTCCGAAAGGGTGAAATTCTGTTCCCTAAGTTGCGCCCATATCTTAACAAGGTCTGGCTGGCTGATTTTGATGGCGCTGCCTCTACGGAATTTTTCCCGCTGATACCTACGGGCGCTTCTGCAGAATATCTGATTGTCTATTTGCGTTTGACGCAAGTCGCAAGTGTGATGACATTGCTAATGACGGGCAACACCCTGCCGCGCGTTCAATTGGAAGATGTCTTGTCCTTGCCGGTTCCGATTCCGCCGCGCCCCGTGCAGGATCATATCGCATCCACGGCATCATCCATCCGCGCTGAAGCCTGCAAGCTGAAAGCCGATGCAACCGCCGCGCTCGACGCGGCGAAGGGAAAGATAGAAGAAGAATTAATCAGAAAGGAGAGCTGAGATGGTACTGAGAGGTGTGTTGGATGCTGCCTTCGGCAATTATATTTCTATTCGTGGGTTTGCCCCCTTGAGGGATTTGGCGAAGTATTCAAAAATCGACGAATCTTATCAGCGTCGACCTGATGAGAGACATGTTAAGGAAGTCATTGATTTTATCAATCAGGGCGAATATCTGTATTCTCCGGAAATCCTTTTAGGGTTGCCCTGTGATAGATTTAAGAGTACGGAGAAGATACGTAGAGAGGAGATTAGTCTCTATGACGTTCTTAAGAATATGGTGTCGCCGAGGCATGAAACGTCTCCTGAAAAATGTCGTTTCTATGGTCGTCATTTCGGTGATTTGAAAGTGACTGTTGGACAACGGAAGAATTATTTTGACGGAAGCGAAAGAAAACGCGCCGTTGTGAACGAGGATGTCCAGCCGCTCTTCCTGAATGTTGCCATTTCCTGTATTGAAAAAGTGGATTGCGGGAGTCCAATTTATTGTATTGACGGGAACCATCGTCTTGAAACGGCGCGGAGGAATAATAATGTTCCAAATTACCTTGTACCTTTTTGCTTGATTCTGTTTGAGAATGAAGAAACCTGTAGGGAGCATGGGTCTATATTGTTTCACAATATCAATTATCATGCCTTGCAAGTGACTGACGAGCGAAATGCTCAGACCATAGTGACATCCAAGAAGGCAAGTGGCGAGGAGTATCTGTTGTCCGATGAGAGATTGCTGTCATTCCCTTCGCTGGGTCGAGGGGAATACTATTTTGTAAGGAAGACATGGGATGTTTTGTGTAAGGAGTGTGAAAATTATCATGGCCCAGATGAGTGTCGTGTCTCTGAGCTCTTTGAATCCGTTTTGTTCAAGAAGATTTTTAGTGAAAATGTGGATAAGCAGAGCATTGGGGCACTTACATTCTTGTTGAACATTTACAAAGCGTTGTTCGATCAGATTGAAATGAGTGATAAGGAAATTTCTAAAGATATAACGAGCTTGTTTAAGAATAGGTTGAAACATGATCAGATTGGCTATGAACCTTCGCTCTCTGAGGCTTACAAAAACGGCACAGATAAATTTATGAAAACCTTCGTTGGTAGTTTGCACGAGGCGGATGAGTTGGTGTGTAAAAGAGACGATTTGAAGAGCGAAAATCAGAACGCAGCGATTGCAGCGGCATTGGTTGCTTTCGCATTTTATGAGGATAAAAGATATCAATCCTACTTTCTGGATTATGTGGTCAAGCGTCGTTGGGGGTGTGTGAAAGATCTGGCGGTTCCAGAGGTCATGTCTCTTTTCAAAGAGCAGATGGATCGGAAGAAACGAACGATTTTTGTCTCGATGCCATTCCACAGATATGCTTGCGATTATCACTATCAGGTGATTGAAGAAGTCGTTAATGAGATCAATAGTAATTACAAGCAGGAGCTTGGCAACGTTCTGTTGGACTGTCACAAAGTCGATCGAAACGAGACGGGCAAGACGTTTGAGATTAATCAGAAGGTGGCAGATTCGATTGCCGAATGTGGATTGTTAATAGCAGACTTGACCTATAGTAATGTCAATGTGTTTCATGAGGTTGGTATGTTGATGGGGAGGGCGTTTGCCCAAAAAGGGCATACGAACGAATTCGACATGATTCTACTTTGTGACGAATCGGAGTCGTCGGTAAATGAGGTTGAATACAATCTTCATTCCTTACAAATGGTCTGCTTTAAGCAGCCAGTAGAACTGAAAGATCAATTGAAAGATCGATTGTTGAATTTCTACAAATTGGAACCGAAGACGAAAATTGGAACCGAAGACGAACAGGTGTAGCAATAAACCGAAAGGAGATTGGTATGGACGCTAAGGAGTACATGACCAGTGAGGGCGGAAGCAAATTGCAGAATGTCTTGCACAAAGAATTGGATTTGATTCAGGCGGTCATTACGCGCATGGCGCAGAATTCCTTCTATATGAAGGGCTGGTGCATTACGTTGGTCGCTGCGATTTTTTCACTTTCGAAGAAAGTGGGGACAGTCAAGGATGTAGCCATGCCGTTGGCGATTATGGCGGCTTTTTTCTGGGTGCTTGACACAAATTACCTGAGCTTGGAGAAGAAATATAGAGGTTTGTATACGTGGGTGCTAGAGCACAGACTTGCTAAAGATGACTACGTTAATCTTTATTCGTTAGACTACAATTTGGCGGAAAAGCCAGTGAATGGATGGGTGAAGAAACGAATCGTTTTAATTTTGAGATGGGTTAGGGTGTTTGTCTCGTGGTCTGAATCGTGTCTTTATGTCCCGTTAATTGTTTTATTGATTGGGTTGAATTTTGGTTGGTGGGCATCGACATCCAATTGGCTGTGTCGTCGAGCAAGCGAAAGCGCGGGGCAGGAGGTCCGCGCACATGAGACTGTCTTTATAGGCGACAAGGATATAAAACGGCAGGACGCCAATGAAGGGGTTGCGGATAAGAATGGGATGGATGTTGATAAGCAATGTCCGGGGGAAACAATCGTAATGCCACCGCAGGTGAATTTGGTGAATGGCAAGATGCCGCGTGGACGTCCGGTGATAAGAGCCGCAGAAGGTAGTACGGCTAAAAGCAAAAAATGATAAGGAGGAAAATATGTATAAAGGTTTTGATGTTAAGCTTGATGTGACGAAGTTCCGCCAGAGAGTCACAAATACGAAACCTGGACGATGGGAGGATTTTGTCCATCAAGGAAAGGCGTCTCGTAAGGACTTGCGAGATGTCATTGGCACTAAGATTGCCTCTGGAAAGTGGGTGCTAAGCGGGAGCGACATAGAGTCGAACTGGTTTCCAAATCTTATGAACCATGTTTTTATTTCGCATTCTCATCAGGATGAGGACTTGGCGCTGGCATTGGCGGGTGCTTTGAAGTACTGGATGGGACTGGATGCTTTCGTGGATTCGTCGGTGTGGGGATATTACGCCGATTTGCAGAAGTTGATCTATCGAAAGGTCACATCGTTGCGTGGAGAAGTGTATGGCGCGCAGCGGACGGAATTGGAGAATTCTATCGTTTCTCATGTTCATTGTATGTTGACGAAATCGCTTGTTCAAATGATGGATCAATGCGAATGCTTAATTTTCTTGAATACGCCATCTTCTATTGGGATTCGCGATGTGAGGGGAACGTCGCAAGAGACCTATTCGCCGTGGATATATACAGAGGTTGAGGTTTCACGTTTTCTTCGTACGCATGAAGATCCTCGGCGTCCTAAAATGCGGAAATTTGCCGAATCTGTCGAGGGATTGGCAATGAGGACTAAAGACATTATCAGTCATCCATTAAATCTTGATCACATGACAAAAGTTGATACGGATGGGGTTTGTAAGTGGATATGTGCAGGAAATAAAGCAGTGAGTGCGGAGAGTGATCTGTTGCGAAGGCCATTTGTTGCTTTGGATAAATTGTACGAACTGACTTAAAAGGCGTGGGTGGTTTATGGGCCACAAAATCTTCGTTTCGTACAAGTATTCCGATACGAATGTTGCGGCGCTCCCGGGGCAGGTGTTTTCGTCTGCACGCGACTATGTGACGGTCTTGGAACATAAGCTTGACTGGTCTAGTCAGATTTACAAAGGGGAAAGCGACGGAGAGGATCTGAGTCATCTTACAGAGGAGCAGATATGGGCGAAGCTGCGTGATCGGATTTACGATACGAGCGTAACGATTGTGTTTATATCTCGTGGGATGAAGGAGCCGAAGCCAGAATGGTGGCAGTGGATTCCATGAGAAATTTCCTATTCGTTAAAGGAAATTCCGCGCGGAGATCGGGTCAGTCGGACGAATGCTGTCTTTGCAGTTGTTCTTCCAGATGCCGCTGGATCGTATGAGTACTTTATGCATTCGCAGATTTTGACAAATGGGCAGTTTGTTACCACCTATATGACAGATGTGCTTTTCCCAATCTTGCGGTTGAACATGTTTAATCGTAAGGACAATACAGGACGGCAAACACAACTTGCTGATGGGAGCGTTTTTTACACGGGGGAGTTTTCCTACATTTTTGCAGTCCCATGGGGCTCGTTTATAAACAATGTTGCAACCAACATTGATCGGGCTTTGCGCATCCAGACAGATGTATCCTCTTACAAGATTACAAAAACGGTTTCATTTGATTATTAAGGAGTTCTTGAATGTACAAAGGTTATGGGTTGAAGCTTTCGGATTGGTTCGTCCAAAGCAGGGTTTTGGCAGCGTATGGAAAATCCGTTGACCAGATGTATTCTTTCGGACAGTCCGAGTATAAGCAAGTGGTTGAAGCGGCAAAGGCGGGTATTGCGGGATTTTCACCATATGATAGTAAAGACAATATTGATGGCAATCAAATTGAGACAAGTTGGTTCCCCAAGCGACGGTGCCATGTGTTTTTGTCGCACTCGCATAAGGATGAAGCCCTGGCCGTCTCAATCGCAGGTGCCTTGAAATATTTAATGGGGCTTGATGTGTTTGTTGATTCGTTAGTTTGGAGATTTAGGGATGATTTAATTAATCAGCTTTTGAACAGGCTGCACATTCCATATGAAGAGAAAGATTATCGATATCGGCAAGTAATCGCACATGTTGATTGTATGTTGAATAAGTCGTTGATAGAAATGGAGGATGGGTGTGAATGCCTTCTTTTCCTTAATACACCAAATTCTGTTTCAACATATGGGATTGTTCAGCGGACGAATTCGCCATGGATATATTCGGAACTAGAGACATCGAGATTCCTGCGTGTGCACATGGATGATAGAAGAACGAAGATCAAACTCGCTAATGAGGCAATGGATTCGGCGGTTACGAATTCCCGTTTTGGGGCAATAAGTTATGCCGTCCCTAATCATTTGCTTGATCTGAGTGGAGAAGCATTTGCGCTGTGGTGTGTTTCTTGTTGTCGAGAGGGACGCAAGTCTTTTGATGCGTTGGATAAGTTGTATTCTATTTCAAGCTAAAATCGGTATCAATGCGGAAAAACAGCACCGTTGAAAGTCGTTATAGAAGAGGTAACCGTGGAAATCGCGGAAAGAGAGGAGTGTAATGAAAGTATGGGTAATCGCACCAAGTGCGGCTGAAGCAAATACATCAGATCGGTATTTGCCGGATATAGAAAAATATCAGGTCGCAATCACAGGAAGGCCGGAGGTTCCGTCCAATCCTGCAGATGACAGAAAACAAATTGGCAGACGATTCGCTTCGATTCAAACTGGTGATTTGATTATTCTGGCCAATGGGATGAATAGAAGCAAAACGTGCTATTTTGCCGGATTTGCAGGTGATGTCGGGAGCACAGCACTTGCACAGAAAATAGGTGCGGCACAAGTTCGCCATATTACGGATTTTGTATCTCTTAAAGGCAAGAAGATTCCGTTCAATTCGAGTTGCAAGCATGGCGATTCGGCAGGCAACATAATTGATGGGTGTTATGCTCTTGATGTTGAAAGAAATCCTGCTGATAAAGCGGTTGCGGATACGGTTTTGGCTTTCATTTATGATGAGAAAGGCAAAAAGATGATTACACAGGCCACGAAGCTGCTGAAGAGCAAGAAGAGTGTCATTCTGCAGGGGGCGCCGGGAACCGGCAAGACCTACGCGACGGCGGCGCTTGCACTGTCCGTTCTTGGTGTCACGGATGTCGATTTCAATGACCATGCGGCGGTGATGCGGAAGTACGAGGAGCTGCGCGGACAGAAGCGCATTTTCTTCACGACGTTCCACCAGTCGATGGATTACGAGGATTTTGTGGAGGGAATCAAGCCGCAGGTGGAGGACGGGCAGGTTGGGTATTCCGTCGAGGACGGGATCTTCAAGAATGTCTGCTCGGTCGTGTCGAATTACAATATTATCGCTTGCATCGATAAGTTTCTACAGTCGATTAAGGGAATTGAGAATAAGAAAGTCATTCCAACCGTAAGTGGACGATCCAGTTTCTACGCCTGGTGGGAAGAAGGCAATAAGACTATCAGCATCAGAAGTACAAGATCTGAAGCCGGTGAAGATGAGCGCTATGTACCATCTCCGATCAATATTGAGAAGGTCAAGCGGCAGGCATTAGGCGAGGGCGAGGAAAACAATTGGCGTCAGTATGCGCAGGCGTTCATTGATGCGGTCAAGGCGGAGTATCGCAACGAGGTGCAGGGCCAGCCTCGTCCCGTCGTGCTGATCATCGACGAGATCAACCGTGGGAATGTCGCTCGGATTTTCGGCGAACTGATTTCTCTGCTGGAGGCCGACAAGCGGAGCGATGCGGCACACCCCCTGACGGTGACGTTGCCGTATTCCAAGGAGGAGTTCTCTGTCCCGGACGAGGTCTATATCATCGGGACGATGAATACGACGGATCGGAGCGCAGGATCGCTCGATTACGCGGTCCGCCGCCGCTTTGCATTCGTGACGCTGAGGTCTGACCGCGAGGCGGTGCGGAGGGCGTATGCGGATTCGTCACTGGGCGAGAAGGCCGTCGCTGTGTTTGATGATGTCCTGAAGTTCATCAAGGAACACAATGCCGGTGATTTGGACATTGAGGACCTGATGGTCGGACACAGCTATTTCATGGCACCGGATGAGGATGGCCTTAAGCTGAAGATCGAGTACGAAGTGCTGCCGCTCATTCGCGAATATGCGAAGGATGGTTTGCTGGCGGTCGCGTCGGACGAACTGGAGAGATGTGGCGCGGCGTGGCGTGAGTTGTCCGTTTCGCTGATTCCTGCAGAGACAGCCGAGTAATATGGAAGTCCATCGGATACAAGAGCACGACCGATTGCCGGAGTGCTTCCGTCCCGACTGTTGGACGGAAGCCTTCGGGAACAAAAACTTGTTCAAGTGGGCGGTCTCGTCCGAAGGGCGGCGTGGGGAGTATTTGGCCTATTATCGGATCGGTGTGGAATGGGTGGACGACGAACGGGCCTTGGTTGTCGCGCCCAAGGTCGGGATGGAAGAGATTGATTGGCCGGCCATGTTGATGCGGTGCTTCGACACCGAAGAAGGCTGCGCCGATGGCTTGGGAAAGATTTACGATATTGATTTCGCCGTACCGCCGATCAGGGATGCGACACTGCAGAACATCCTGACGCCATTGCTGGTCGTCCATTTTGTGGGAATAGTCAGGCGTATCGTCAATCGGGGGTTGAAGCGTGACTATGTGCAACAGGAGGGCGACTTGTCGCGCGTTCGCGGGCGGATCGGATTCTTGCAGAACTTCCGGCGGAATATCATCATTGGACGGGCGGATCGCGTCTTTTGCAGATACTCCGAGCTTTCGGTGAATACATGCGAGAACCGGCTGATCAAACGGGCGTTGCTGTTTGCGGAGCGGATTGTCGGCAGGATGCTGGCTCAGGGACAGCGAAGCGCGGTCATGCTGCAGGGGCGTCTCAACGGCTGTCTTGCCGCGTTTGCAGAGGTCGATGATCGGGTTGAGCTTTGGGAAGTGCGTCGCTGCAAGCGGAATAAGCTCTACCGGGAATATGAGGAGGCTGTAAAGCTGGCGAAGATGATTCTTCGGCGTTATGACAACAGCATTGACCGAGCATCTGCGGAAGAGCATGCGATCCCAGCGTTTTGGATTGACATGTCCTTGCTCTATGAGCACTATGTCTTGGGCGCGATGCGAAAGGAGTATGGGTCAAAAATCGTCTATCAGGCGAACGTGACAATGGGCAAGCCGGATTTCCTGTATGTTGACGCGGAGTGTCCGTTGATATTGGATACAAAGTACAAACCCAGATACGGCACCGGAACATTTGATAAGGATGACATTCGACAGCTTGCGGGTTATGCGCGGGATCGTAAGGTCTTGAAGAGGCTTGGGATCCCAAAAACTGAAGAGCAGGATTTGGCAGCCGTGCCTTGTGTCATTATCTATCCAGAGGTGCGGGGCATTGGTGCCAAATTTGATGGAGCGCATTCGCCGATTGATCAGGTGATGTTGAAAGTTGCACCGATAGGGGAGCTTGTTGGGTTTTATCGCATGGGGTTCTCGTTGCCAGTTCTAAAATTCAACCGCCAAATTTAGGATTGCATTCCTTAAAAACATAATAAAACAGGATTGTTATTCCGTTTTATTGCGTGAAGTTCTGAGGCGCGTCCTGTGCTGGCTGTCAATAACTATTATTTTTCTTAAAAATATCGTCAGTTATCTTGTTTCGTCTGAGAAAATGAGAATCTTGTGCGGAAAATTCTAAAGGGCAATCAAAGCAGTGTTTCAGCGTCTATCCATTCGGGTCATCCATGCAAACAGCCACAGGAAAGCAAACTATGGCCAATGACGAATGCGATTAAGGATTCTGTGGCTACTATCGAGCTGTAGTTACCACCGCATGTTGCAAAAAGCGATGGCAACTGACGAAAGTTATACATCCGGGTGCAACGAGATTTTTCTGCATTGGTCACGCGGCGAAGCTGACGACTTGCCGC
>ERZ1026850.1124-NODE-1124-length-14818-cov-4.607126_pt1 | contig 14818 bp, 15 predicted proteins | sample MGYA00380155_ERZ1026850 | MGnify/ENA primary metagenome ERZ1026850 (study PRJEB33269, sample SAMEA4719791) | human gut metagenome | biome: human-associated habitat; feature: organic feature; material: feces | place: Cameroon | collected 2013-10 ... | reverse complement strand
CTATGATGCTTACCGGGAGAGACTTTCTGCCCAGGCAAAGGAAGGAAAGAAGGAACTGTTACAGTGCTGTGAAGAGATTTCTGCCTTGCGTAAGGCAAATGCCCTGACCCTTGGGGAGAAAATGAAACAGGCACTGGTGGATTTGAATTTCCAGGAAGTAAAGTTTGCCATAGAAGTAATCTCAGACGAGGAGAATATCAGTGCAGAAGGTTATGATAAGGTTACCTTTATGATTTCCACCAATGCGGGGGAAGCGATGCGGGAACTGGCACAGGTTGCCAGCGGCGGTGAGTTATCCCGTATCATGCTGGCGTTAAAGACGGTGCTGGCAGATAAGGACGAAATCGAAACGTTGATTTTTGATGAAATTGATACCGGTATCAGCGGAAAAACAGCCTGGAAAGTTTCGGAAAAGATGGGAATTCTTGGAAAGAACCATCAGATTATCTGTATTACCCATCTGCCACAGATTGCAGCCATGGCAGACTGGCATTATTGTATTGAGAAAAAAGTGGTAGACAATCGTTCTGTTACAAGCATTACGCGGTTAACCGAAGAAGAGTCCGTTGCAGAACTTGCCAGAATGTTAGGCGCTGACACGATAACCGAAAATATGATAAATAATGCCAGAGAAATGAAAGATTTGGCAAGAAAATCAAAGTAAATAAAATGCGTGATTTTTCACATACTAGAAAGGACATACTTTTGTATGTTCTTTTTTTACGGAATAGAAATGGAGTTTCTTTAGAGAGGAATGTGGAGAATTGAACAAGGCATTATATATGACGGAAAAAAAACAGCGCGCTTACCGTGTTTTATTATATAGTATCCTGCTGTGTGCTCTGGCGGCACTTTGCGTGACAGTTTATTTAAGCTATTGGGATAAAATACCATCTACCATAAAAATCCGTGTGGGTGTGGAACAGGAACTGAATTTTAATGTGCCGGTAACGGGAGAAATTCACAGAATTGTGGAGGAGGATGCCAGGCAGGTCACCACGTTAAGCAGTCAGAATCCGGATGGCATGACTGCGGAGAGTCTGCCCGGAGCAGTGACAAGTGTCCCGGTGGACTTCCATCATAAGGTAAAGGTGAGGGCAAATCAGATTGACAATTACCAGATGAATCTGAAACTGTTCGGGGTCATTCCCTATAAAAATGTAGATGTGCAGATTATTCAGGATAAGATGTTAATTCCCTCCGGAATGCCTATTGGCATTTATGTAAAGACCCAGGGTGTTCTAGTGGTGGGAATTGGTTCTTTTGACACAGAGCAAGGCAAAGAGGTGTCTCCTGCCAGATATGTCCTGCAGAAGGGGGATTATATTCTCAAGGTAGATGAGGAAAAGGTAGAGAACAAGAAGCATTTTATCGAGCTGATAGAGCAGTCTGCTGGTCAGGAAATGGTACTTACCATCAAACGAAACGAAGAGATTACCCAGGTAATGGCAAAAGCACAGCAGAATCAGAACCGGGAGTGGAAACTGGGAATTTGGATTCGGGATAATGCCCAGGGAATCGGCACACTGACCTATGAAGATACGGATAACACCTTCGGAGCTCTAGGACATGGTATCAATGATGTGGATACCTCGATTCTCATGAATCTGGAGGAAGGCACCTTATATAAAACAGAAATTGTGGGCATTACCAGAGGAGTCAATGGAACGCCGGGGGAGATGACCGGCTATATCGAATACAGCAATGACAATGTTATCGGAGAGATTACCCAGAATACTTCGGAAGGCATCTTTGGCACCTGCGAAGAGAAACTGGTAGAGGTTGCCAGCATGGAGCCCATTCCCATAGCCTTAAAACAGGAAATCATACCGGGTGCGGCGCAGATTATCTGTTCGGTAACCGGGGAACCGGAATTTTATGATGTGGAAATTGTAGAGATTAACCTGGAACAGAACAATGTAAACCGGGGACTGGTTATACAGGTAGTGGATGAGAAGTTACTTACTTTAACCGGTGGGATTATCCAGGGAATGAGCGGAAGTCCTATTATTCAGAATGGTAAGCTGGCAGGGGCGGTAACCCATGTTTTTGTTAATGACCCAACCAGGGGATATGGTATTTTTATCGAAAGCATGCTGGAATGAGGCGATGCCTAACGGCTTCATACAGAATCTTCTGTGGAGTATAATATATCACGTCAATAGAAACTGTAAAAAGGGGAATATGGAGGAATTCTATGGAAACATTAAACGTGATGGCCGCAAGAGATGAAGAACAGGTAAGTGAAATACTGCATAAACTTATCAATGCCAATAAGGAATTTCAGATTATGATAACGGTAACCTCCGGTAAAAAGGAGGATTCTGGAGATACGCAGGAGATTATTGTAAAACCGCAGACAAAGAGGGATTTGGAAAAAGACGTAACCGACATGATACATGAAATAGGTGTGCCGGCGCATATCAAAGGATATCAATATTTAAGGGAGGCCATTATGATGGCAGTGGAGGATATTGACATGCTGGCATCTATTACAAAGGTTCTATATCCTACCATTGCGAAAAAATATCAGACAACACCAAGCCGTGTAGAACGGGCTATCCGGCATGCCATAGAGGTAGCCTGGTCGAGAGGACGCATGGAGACTTTAGATTCCCTGTTTGGTTATACCATCAATACTGGAAAAGGAAAACCCACCAATTCGGAATTCATTGCCCTGATTGCAGATAAAATCCGTTTGCAATATCGTAGGTAATATAAATTTATCCTTTTATTGGCAGACAAAATAGTGTACAATGTTAAAAAAGCATAATGACTGTTGTAAGGTCAATATGTGGCACGTATCTGGAGGGTTAGCATGAAAAATATTTTGTTTGTTGCATCAGAGGGTGTGCCCTTTATCAAAACGGGTGGATTAGCAGATGTAGTGGGCTCCTTACCGAAGTGTATTGATAAGGAATACTTTGATGTCAGAGTCATTCTTCCGAAGTATACCTGTATAAAACAGGAAATGAAGGACAAGATGACTTACAAGACACATTTTTACATGGATTTTCACTGGAAAGAAGAGTACGTGGGAATCATGGAAGCCGAAGTAGATGGGGTAAAATATTATTTCATTGACAACGAATATTATTTTAACGGCTTTAAACCTTATGGTGACAATGCATTGTATGAGATTGAGAAATTTGCTTTCTTCTGCAAGGCAGCATTATCCATATTACCGGTTATTGATTTCAGACCGGATTTGATTCACTGCCATGACTGGCAGACAGGCTTGATACCGGTATATCTGAAAGAAAGATTTCAGGGTGGAGATTTCTATCGCGGTATTAAAACGGTAATGACCATACATAACCTGAAGTTCCAGGGAAAATGGAGTGTGAAGGAAGTGCAGGAGATTACCGGACTGCCAGATTATTTCTTTACCTCAGATAAATTGGAGGCCTATAAGGATGCTAACCTGTTAAAGGGTGGACTGGTATATGCAGATGCCATTACTACGGTAAGCAATACCTATGCGGAAGAGATTAAGACCGCGTTTTATGGAGAAGGCTTAAACGGATTGTTATGTGCAAGGGCAGGTGACCTTCGAGGTATTGTAAATGGTATTGACTATGATGAGTTCAATCCGGAAACAGATAAGAATATTGATTTCCATTATAATGCAATCAATTTCCGCAAGGAAAAAATTAAGAACAAACGTGCATTGCAGGAGCAACTGGGACTAAACAAGGATGACAAGGCAATGCTGATTGGTATTGTATCCCGTCTGACCGGTCAGAAGGGATTTGACCTGATTGCTTATGTGATGGATGAGTTATGTCAGGATAACATACAACTTGTTATCCTTGGTACTGGTGAAGAACAGTATGAGAATATGTTCCGTCACTTTGATTGGAAATATCATGGCAAGGTGTCTGCGAATATTTATTATTCTGAGCCATTGTCCCATAAGATATATGCGGCAAGCGATGCCTTTTTAATGCCGTCTTTGTTTGAACCCTGTGGTCTTAGCCAGCTGATGTCTCTTCGTTACGGAACGGTACCAATTGTAAGGGAGACAGGTGGACTGAAAGATACGGTAGTTCCTTATAATGAATACGAAGGAATGGGAACCGGCTTTAGTTTCACGAATTATAATGCCCATGAGATGCTTGGCACAATCCGTTACGCAGAACGGATTTATTACGATAAGAAGCGTGAATGGAATAAGATTGTGGACAGAGCCATGGCAGCGGATTTCTCATGGAATGTATCAGCCAGGAAGTATCAGGAAATGTATGACTGGTTGATTGGTTAGAAGAAGGAATAGGATAATTAAGACGGAAATAACTCATGCAAATGGGTTGTTTCCGTTTTGTGTGATGGCGATGAAGAAAAGATAGAAACCAAAGAGAAAGGAGCGGAGGACAGAATATGAGTGAACAGAAGAAATCGAATAGTTTCGTGCTTCAGGCTGGTATTCTTGCGGCAGCCGGAATGCTGGTAAAAGTCATCAGCCTGATATACCGAAGTCCCCTGCTCAGTATTCTTGGTCTGGAAGGCAATGGATATTACACGGCAGCCATCAATATTTATACCATTATTCTGCTGATTTCTTCCTACAGTATTCCGTCTGCAATTTCCAAAGTAATAGCCCAACGGTTGGCATTTAAGGAATATCGGAATGCCCAGAAGGTATTTCAGTGCGCGCTATTGTATGTGTTGATAGTGGGAGGGATTGCTTCTCTGTTTACTTTTGCGGCAGCCCCATTTCTGGTCAGTAAGAATCCCAATGCGGTAGTAGCCCTGCGGGTTCTGGCACCGACCATATTTTTTTCTGGCTTTCTGGGAGTGCTGCGTGGATATTTCCAGGCACATAATTCTATGTTGCATACGTCTATCTCCCAGATATTAGAGCAGATAGCCAATGCCGGCATCAGTATTCTGGCCGCCTGGCTTTTGATTCGGTCTGTGGCGGACAAGGATACTACTACGCAGGCAATTTACGGCTCGGCGGGAAGCGCCATCGGTACAGGAGCCGGTGTTCTGACGGGATTGATTTTCATGTTTGGCATGTATCTGTTAAATCGTAAGATAATCAGCCGCAGGATGAGACGGGACCATTCTGCCCATGAGGAGTCTTATAAAGAGATATTTAAGGTAATTTTTACTATAGTAACGCCATTTATTTTAAGTACCTTTATTTATAATTGTTCTACGGTAGTCAATATGAATATTTACTACACCATGATGGACCGAAAAGGGGTAGATGCGGTTACCTATGCCAGCAATTATGGTATTTTTGCAACCCAGGCGGTTTCTGTGGTTAACATTCCGATTGCCATAGCCTCTGCCATGTCATCGGCAACCATTCCGGGTGTTGCGGCTTCCTTTGTCAAGAAGGAGTATGACCAGACCTGCAGACTGGTAACGAAGGCAATCCAGATGACGATGCTGATTTCTATCCCGGCGATGGTGGGAATGGCAGTGCTTGCCAAACCAATTATGCAGTTTATTTTTCCGCAGAAGGATTCGTTGGATACGGCATCCGGGCTTTTGATGGTACTTGCCATAACGATAGTGCTTTATGGATTGTCCACCCTGACCAATGCGGTATTGCAGGGAATCGGCAAGGTAAACACCCCCGTGATTCATTCCGTGATTGCACTGGTAATTCAGATAGCAGGACTGATAGCCATGCTGGAGTATACCCAGATGGACTTATACGCCTTGGTGGGAGCCAATATTCTGTATTCCCTGGTGATGTGCCTGTTAAACCAGTGGTCGGTACGAAAACACCTGGGTTATGCCATGGATGGCATGAAGATTTTTGTGAAACCGGGCTTTGCTGCCCTGATTATGGGAGCGGTAGCTTATGGGGTATACCACGGTCTGTACTTGATTTTACCGGTAAGCCGGATTGTATTGCTGATTGCCATGGGCATAGGAGCCTGTGTTTATTTCGTGGTGCTGTTATTAACTGGTGGCGTAAGTGAAGCCGAGTTAAAAGCATTTCCGAAAGGCACAATGCTTGTCAGTGTAGCAAAAAGACTGCATCTGTTAAGAGAAGAAAAGCCAAAGAAACCCAGAAAGAAAAAGAGAAGACGCAAAAAACGAAAAAAAGTAAAGAAAAAAAGATAAGTGTGAAGGAATAAATGATTGTCCAAAGGCAGATACTGTTTAGGACAATCATTTTTTTAGTCAGGAGGAAAAATTATGGCAAACTTATCAGAACTTGAATTACAGAATCTTCGTCACCTCATGGGCGGCTATGATGTGACACACTGCAAGATGAAAGAGTATGCATCCTGTGCAACGGATACCAAGGTAAAACAGTTTTTTGAAAAGGGGGCACAGTCCGCCATGCAGAACAAAAAGCAGTTAATGGAGTTCTTACGTTAGGCAAGCTGCAGGAAAAGGTGCAGGTCAGAAAAGAAAACAGAAAGGAATCAGGAAAATGCAGATGGAAGAAAAGACAATGGTAGCAGATACCTTAAATGGAATCAATGGAGAACTGGTGCGGTTTGGTGAAATGATTGCCCAGACAGAGAACAAGGAATTAAAACAGACTTTAAAGCAGATTCGGAATGCCTGTGAACAGTCTCAGGAAGAGTTATACCAGATTGCCAGGGACAAATCCTATTATGTGCCGGCAGCCAAGGCAACCCAGACAGAAATCGACCATGTGAAATCCCTGTTTACGTCCAGCACGTTATAAGAATATCCGGTCAGGGAAAATGCTCATCTGTGGAAACACAAATGAGCATTTTGTGTTATGGCAACGAGGAAAATGCACGCACTTGTGCAGGTACAGTTGACGACCGCTAATCAGAGCGAGATTCGCAAAGCGCATCTCGTCTCTGTTATGGCTGCAAAGAAGAGGGTCAGGATAGCTGTTGCAGTGCGGAAATATCAGAATCAATCATCATGGAGTAATTGGTGTAATAGACCACAAACCCGGGCTTTGCACCGGCAGGCTTTTTCACATGTTTTTTCTGGATATAGTCGATTTCTACTTTGTCCTGTTGTCTGCCTTTGGAATAGTAGGCAGCAAGACGGGCGGCTTCCTCAAAGGTCCGGTCGGGCAGTTCCTGTCCTTCCGTTTTTACGATTACATGGGAACCAGGAGTACCTTTGGCATGAAACCACCAGTCATTTCCAGTAGCAAACTTGAAAGTCAGTTCATCGTTCTGGAAGTTATTCTTTCCTACATAGATATGAAAACCATCACTGCTTAAGTAATGGAAAGGTTTGCTTGTAATTTTTACTTTTTTAGAACCACCTTTCCGGCGGATATAGCCGCTTTCAATGAGTTCTTCTTTAATCTGAACCAAATCTTCTTCCTGCATGGCGATGTCCAAAGCGGCAGAAATGGATTCCAAATGTTCGATTTCTTCCTTTACCTGTATGGTCAGTTCCGACAGTGCCTCGTAGGTACGTTTCAGCTTGCCGTATTTGTCGAAGTATTTCTTGGCATTTTCCTGTGGAGTCATGGTATTGTCCAGGGGAATGGTAATCATTTCGTTGGTATAGTAGTTTAAGGCTTCCAGGGATTTTGCACCTGGTTCCACGTTGTAGCCATAGGTATTCAACAGTTCGCCGTATACCTTGTATTTTTCTCGTTTTTCGGTATCCTGCATCTGCCGTATCTGTAAATCATACTTTTTTATGTTACGCTCCAGGGCGGTTTGGACGATTTTACGAAGGTCTACGGATTTCTGACGGATTCTCGTGACCATATTTCGCTCGGCATAGTAATGTTCCAAAACTGCACTGATAGAGTCAAAGGGCTGTATTTCCTTATCCTGATACAGACGAAGGGGAACTGCAGCAAATTCGATGGGGACCTTTTTCTCATAGATAATGCAAGGCGCAAAGGCTTCTTCCTGAACCATGGTAAGAAGGGTAAGAAAGGATTCGAATACGTGATACAGCATGGAAGCCGTGTCCTCCGGCGTGGTATCGGCAGCCAGCGTATTGGCAGGTAGATCGGAATCCACACTTGCACGATAACAGATTTCCTGGGCGATTACCGGGGAAAGTCCCGTATAGGAACTGTAGATTGCCTTGTAAATGGGCATTGGATTGGTTGACATAACATCGTAAAAAGAAGCATAAGAAAGAACTTCTTTTATCGGGTCTGTTTTATCCTGGGTATGTGGAATGAAATAGTCCCTGCCCGGTAAAACCTCCCGGACGGAACTAATCATTCCGGAAATATGCTTGATGCTGTCGATGATTTTGTCATTGTCATCACAGAAGATAATATTGCTATGTTTTCCCATGATTTCAACAATCAGTTTTTTGTGGCAGATATCACCCAGTTCGTTCAGATGCTCCAGCTCCAAATGCAGGATACGCTCCAAGCCAGGCTGGGTAATGTTGACAATTCTTGCATTCTGCAAGTGCTTTCGCAACAGCATACAAAAACCCGGAGCAGTCAGAGGACTCTGCTTGTTATTCTGGGTCAGATACACCAGGGGGAGAGAGGCATCGGCAGAAAGGAGAAGCCGATACTGGGTGCTATTGTTCTTTATCGTAAGAAGTAACTCGTCATTTTCCGGTTGGGCAATCTTATAGATACGGCCTCCCAACAGAGTGTGATTTAATTCAGATACAATATTTGCAATGGTAATCCCATCAAAAGCCATAATAAATCCCTGTCTTTCTATTATTTTCTATCCTATCATACAATAAGGAAGCTGGTATTTCAACGAAAATCAGACGCCTGTCAGCCAAAAATCAGACTGTCTGTTTTTGCAACTTTCTTGACTATGTTACGGCTTTCTACTATAATAAAAACTGTACGCGTGGGTCTAGAGGCACGTACTCATACTAATAGAAGAAAGAAGAAAACGACTATGATAAAGAGCATGACCGGCTTTGGCAGATGTGAAGCAGCAGAAGGAAAACGCAAAATCACAGTTGAGATGAAATCTGTAAATCACAGATATCTGGATGTGAACATCAAGATGCCAAAGAAACTGAACTTTTTTGAGGCAGCAATTCGTAGCGAGTTAAAGAACTATATCCAGAGAGGCAAGGTAGATATCTTTATTGTATATGAGGATTTGACAGAATCCAATGTGTGTGTGAAATACAATAAGGAACTTGCAGCAGAGTACATGAAGTATCTGGAACAGATGTCAGCAGATTTCGAACTGGACAATGATATTCGTGTTTCTACTCTTTCCAGATATCCGGAAGTCTTCAGCATGGAAGAGCAGACAGTAGATGAAGAAGAACTGTGGCAGCTTCTGAATAAGGCAATCAAAGGCGCAGCAGAAGGTTTTGTGGAAACAAGAATCAAAGAAGGCGAGAACCTGAAAAATGATTTGATTACCAAGCTGGACGGCATGTTGGAGCACGTCGATTTTATTACAGAACGCTCTCCACAGATTATTGCGGAATATAAACAGAAACTGGAAGAGAAGGTAAAAGAATTACTGGAAGACACGAAAGTAGATGAAAGTCGTCTACTGATGGAGGTTACTATTTTTGCAGATAAGGTATGCGTGGATGAAGAATTGGTACGTCTGCGCAGCCATATTGAAACCACCAGGGAGAATCTGATTCAGGGAGGCAGCATCGGACGGAAACTTGATTTTATTGCACAAGAGATGAATCGGGAGGCAAATACGATTTTATTCAAAGCCAATGATTTGGAGATTTCCAACCGGGCAATCGAATTGAAAACAGAGATTGAGAAAGTACGGGAACAGATTCAGAATATTGAATAACAATATGAAGGAAACAATATGGGAAAACTGATTCATATCGGATTTGGAAATGTAGTAAACACGGGGAAGATTATAGCGATTGTCAGTCCGGATTCTGCACCTATCAAGAGAATGGTTCAGAAAGCGAAGGAAACAGGCACCGCCATAGATGCGACCCAGGGACGAAAGACAAAGGCTGTGTTAGTAATGGAGAACAGTCAGATTGTCTTATCGGCACTTCTGCCGGAGACTATCTCCAACAGAGCACAGACAGAAGGCGGTGAAACAGAAGATGCGTAAAGGTATATTGATAGTAGTTTCCGGCTTTTCAGGAGCCGGAAAAGGAACGCTTATGAAGAAACTGGTACAGGAGTATGACAATTATGCACTGTCGATTTCTGCAACAACCAGGAATCCAAGACCGGGTGAAGAAGACGGCAGAGAATACTTTTTCCTGAAAAAGGAACAGTTTGAAGAAAAGATTGCAAGGAATGGGCTGATAGAGTATGCTTGCTACTGTGACAATTATTATGGAACTCCCAGGGAATATGTGGAGAGCCAGCTGGCACAGGGCAAAGATGTGATTCTGGAAATCGAGATTCAGGGAGCTTTAAAGGTAAAGGAACAGTATCCGGATGCCCTGTTACTTTTCGTAATGCCGCCCAGTGCCACAGAACTGCGCCGCAGGCTGGTAGGCAGAGGAACCGAGACAGAAGAAGTTATCAACAAGAGAATGCATCGTGCCATGGAAGAGGCAGAGGGCATTGAAGAATATGAATATATTGTAGTGAATGATGATTTGGACACCTGTGTTAAGGAACTTCACTCAATTATAACAGCAGCTCATAATACTCCGCTAAGGAATGAGGATTTTATAGAAAAAATGAGAACAGAATTGGAAGGAGAAAAATAATGTTACATCCATCATACGCAGATTTGATTAAAGTGGTAAACAGTGAGGTAGAGGCAGGGGAAGACCCGGTAGTAAGCAGCAGATATTCTATCGTTATGGCAACCTCCAAAAGAGCAAGACAGATTATTGCAGGCGATGAACCGCTGGTAAATGGCAGAGGAAAGAAACCTTTATCCGTAGCCGTAGAAGAATTAAACCAGGGCAAATTAAAGATTCTTGGTGAAAATGAAGAAACAGAAACCGAAGAGACAGAGGCTATTGCGGCAGAACAGGAATAAGGACAGAAAGATTAAGTAAAGGGAAAGCAGCCAGCCGGCTGGAGGCTGGTAAGAAGAATTATATTATATGAAGAAAAAGATATTATTTGTATCACTCGGATGTGACAAGAATCTGGTAGACTCCGAGATGATGCTTGGGCTGCTGGCAAAGAACGGCTACGAATTCACGGATGATGAAAGAGAAGCTGATATTGTAGTGGTCAATACCTGCTGCTTTATCGGGGATGCCAAGGAAGAGAGTATCAATACCATTCTGGAGATGGCAGAACTGAAAAAGAGCGGCGATATCGAGGCACTGATTGTGACTGGATGTCTGGCACAGCGGTATCGGGAAGAGATTCAGACAGAGATAGAAGAAGTAGATGCGATTCTGGGAACCATGGCGATTGACGAGATAGTAAAGGCATTGGAAGAAGTCTATCGCGGCGAGAAGGAGAACCACTACAAGAGTCTGGATACCAAGCCACTTACCGGGGTAGAACGTGTGATGACAACGGGTGGTCATTATGCCTATCTGAAAATTGCAGAAGGATGTAATAAGCATTGTACCTACTGCATTATCCCAAAAGTCCGTGGAGATTACAGAAGCGTTCCCATGGAGAATCTGGTGGAAGAAGCCAGACAGCTTGCTGACAAGGGAGTCAAAGAACTGATTCTGGTAGCCCAGGAGACAACCCTGTACGGTGTGGATTTATATGGAAAGAAGTCTTTGCCGGATTTACTGCGGAAACTGTGTGAGATTTCCGGTATTTACTGGATTCGGATTCTGTATTGCTATCCGGAGGAGATTGATGATGCCCTCATACAGGTGATGAAAGAAGAAAAGAAAATCTGCCATTACCTGGATTTGCCGATTCAGCATGCATCTGACAGAATTTTGCAGAGAATGGGTAGAAAGACAAGCAAAGAGGAACTGACCCGCATCGTAAGGAAACTGAGGCAGGAAATACCGGATATTTGTCTTCGTACCACCTTGATTACCGGATTCCCCGGAGAAACCGAAGAAGACCACGAAGAACTGATGGCTTTTGTGGACGAAATGGAATTTGATCGGCTGGGTGTCTTTACCTATTCCCAGGAAGAGGATACTCCGGCAGCGGATATGCCGAATCAGGTACCGGAGGAGGTAAAGAAGGAAAGACAGGCAGAGCTGATGGAATTACAGCAGGAGATTGCCTTTGAAGCAGCCGAAGAGATGACTGGTAAGATGGTAACAGCCATGATTGAGGGAAAGGTTGCTGATGAGAATGCTTATGTGGCAAGAACCTACAAAGACGCCCCCAATGTAGATGGCTTTATGTTTATCAATACAAGCAGAGAGCTGATGACAGGTGATTTCGTGAAAGCGAAAGTAACCGGTTCTTATGAATATGATTTGATAGGAGAATTAGAAGATGAATCTGCCCAATAAATTAACAATGTTCCGCGTTGTTCTGATTCCGTTTTTTGTACTGTTTATGCTGGTTCCCATTACTTCCGTTGACAAATGGATTGCACTGGGTATCTTTATTGTGGCAAGCCTGACAGACCTTCTGGACGGGAAAATAGCAAGGAAATATAATCTGGTAACAAATTTTGGTAAGTTCATGGATCCTCTGGCAGACAAATTATTGGTGTGTTCCGCATTGATTTGTCTCGTAGCACTTAGCAAGATTCCGGCATGGATTGTTATTGTGATTATTGCCAGAGAATTTATTATCAGTGGTTTCCGGCTGATTGCATCGGATAATGGTGTAGTTATCGCAGCAAGCTACTGGGGAAAATTTAAGACAACATTCCAGATGATTATGATATGTCTTATGATTGCCGATATTCAGGCAATCCAGATTGTGACAGATGTGGTTATGTGGATTGCTTTGATTCTGACTGTGGTATCTTTGGTAGATTACCTTGTAAAAAATAAGGATGTTATGAAGGATACCAAGTAAGTAACGGACAATACATAAGATAATAGTGGTTGGAGAAATGGAGCGAAGACAATGGTTGTTGAATTAATTTCGGTAGGAACAGAGATATTATTAGGAAATATCGTGAATACCAATGCAGCATTTCTGGCAGAAAAATGCGCGGGACTTGGCTTATCCTGTTATTATCAGGATGTGGTAGGAGATAACGAAGAAAGGCTGTCTGAGACAATCAGGCTGGCATTGTCCAGAGCCGATATCCTTTTACTCTCTGGGGGACTGGGACCTACACAGGATGATTTAACCAAGGAAGTAGCAGCAAAAGTTATGGGAAAACCCCTATATCTGCATGAGGAAAGCAAAACTGCCATACAGCAGTATTTTGAGAGAAAAGGAATGGAAATCACAGACAACAACTGGAAGCAGGCCATGGTTCCGGAAGGCTGCATTGTGGTAGACAATCCGAATGGAACAGCACCCGGTATCATTATGGCGCAAGAGGGAAAACATGTAATTCTGATGCCCGGACCGCCCAACGAAATGATTCCTATGTTTGAGACATCCATTATGCCTTATTTAAGTGAACTGCAATCCTGTGTCATCTATTCCCAGACCGTTAAGATATGCGGTATAGGAGAGAGTAAGGCAGAAACCATGGTAGCAGACCTGATAGAACAGCAGACCAACCCGACCATAGCAACCTATGCGAAAACCGGTGAAGTGCATCTGAGGGTTACTGCCAGGGCAGAAGATGAAAAGGCAGCGAAGAAGCTGGTCAAGCCAATGGTAAAAGAACTAAAAGGACGCTTTGGCAACAATATCTATACCACAGATTCCGAGGTAACTTTAGAGAAGTCGGTTGTAGATTTATTACAGGCAAACGGACTGACTGCCTGTACCGTAGAATCCTGTACCGGTGGTATGCTGTCAGCAAGACTTATCAATGTACCGGGCGTATCCGAGGTATTTAAGTCGGGTTACATAACTTATTCCAACAAATCCAAGAGAAGCCTGTTGGGAATTAAGAAAAATATTCTGTTAAAGCATGGTGCAGTCAGTGATAAGATAGCCAGAGAAATGGCAAAGGGCGCAGCCATGTTAGCCAAGACAGATGTATCCGTTTCCACCACCGGAATTGCAGGTCCCGATGGTGGTAGCGAAGAAAAACCGGTAGGACTGGTTTATATTGCCTGTAATGTGCGGGGAACGATAGAAGTGAGAGAATGTCATTTCAGTGGAAACCGCACAAAAATCAGGGAAAGTACCGTATCTGCAGCCTTGTCATTGATGCGGGAATGTATTCTGAAATATTATAGTGAAGTAACCTTTGGCAACAAAGAAAAATAAAATCGAAAATTAATGAAAACAGAAGAAAATAAAGAGAAAAATATTGTGAAAGCAGGGGGGAAATACCAATGAGTGATTGGGAACCATTCAATACCATGGAAAATGGTGTGGAAAGCAACACAGAGAATTCTGTTGAGAATCCGGAAGATGCTGCAGTGACAAAAGGAAGCCCTTCCAGTATTGATGCGGTAGCACAGAAAACGGCAGAAGATACTTACCGGGCAGAAAGTACAGAAGCGATTTATAATACGCCCAGTACAGAGCATACACCTGCAGGGGATAACAATACCCATGGAGTGTTCTCCGGCATTCCACAGGAAAATAGTCATGGTACAGCCAGGACATGGCAGGAGCAACCGGTAAATGATCGGGTTTATGAGAGCGGGCAGGCGGTTAACAGCCAGTCTTATGAGACGAAACAGGTAGAAAGTGGTCAGGCTTATCAAACAGAACAGGCAGAAAATGGTCAGCCTTATGGAAACGGACAGTGGCAGGGACAGCCAGGTAATGGTCAGCCTTATGGAAATGGACAGTGGCAGGGACAGGCAGGTAACGGTCAGCCTTATGGAAATGGACAGTGGCAGGGACAGCCAGGTAACGGTCAGCCTTATGGAAACGGACAGTGGCAGGGACAGCCAGGTAACGGTCAGCCTTACGGAAACGGACAGTGGCAGGGACAGCCAGGTAATGGTCAGCCTTATGGAAATGGAC
>ERZ1026850.1123-NODE-1123-length-14826-cov-5.866224_pt1 | contig 14826 bp, 11 predicted proteins | sample MGYA00380155_ERZ1026850 | MGnify/ENA primary metagenome ERZ1026850 (study PRJEB33269, sample SAMEA4719791) | human gut metagenome | biome: human-associated habitat; feature: organic feature; material: feces | place: Cameroon | collected 2013-10 ... | reverse complement strand
AAGCGTGTTCAGGTCTTCCTCAATCGCAGGAGGTTTTCGCAATGACCTCCGTAACCTTGATTCGCTTTGCTGGAGAATCCGGTATAAGAAAACACAATGAAGCTCTGAGGGTTAAATATTCTGGAAGTAACGCTCCATTCCCTCAGGGCTTCTCCCCCCTTTCTTCGGCCTGTTTATACCTTAGAACGCAAAGTTCGACCCCGTGCGCCATGCTGGAAAAATCCCGGGATTCCACCTTGGATTTCAGATATTCGATTATCTCTTCAGGAAGGGAGACCGTGAGTGAGATTTTCCTTGAACCTCTTGACATACAAGGAAAATCAAGTAAGTTACTTTTAAATATCTCCAAGTATGTTAAAGCAACATCAAGTAAATTACTTGATGGAGCGTTACAAAATGACGGAGATCAACCAATCAGCGGAAGCTATGGCGGAGATCAGGACGATAAGGAAATCCGTGGAGATCCAAGCGGAGGGAAGCAGGATCCAGATAGCGTATCTGGAGCTGAACATCCCCGCAGCTCTCTCGGATGCGCAGATCCATTCCTTGGAGCTGGAGTCGGCTTCACTCATGAGGAAGGTCGCTTCTGCGGCGGAGTCTATCCTGTTCAGTTGTCGATTCAGAGGACGATTACATGAGCCGCCGTCCTACAACTCCCATGTCCAGCGTGGAATGCATGATCCGCGAATTCAAAGCCAAGTCGTGGCGTGCGCCTAGGACTCTGAGGTTCTATCGCGATGAGCTGTCTACGATAATCAGGACGTTGGAGAGGGGAGGAAGGCACACATTTCCATGGGATATCACCGAGGAGGATGTGAAGTGGCTGCTCGACGATTACATCAAGCGCAATCTGACGGTATCCACCAGACGCGGGTACATTTCGGCTCTCAGGACTTGGACGGAATACTACGACAACGATGTCGTCCGGAGAATGAAGATCCGGTGGCCAGCAGACATGCGCCCCAATGTGGATTGGATCACACAGGCACAGGCCAAGGAACTGCTGGCCATTCCCAAGACTCCTGCACAGGACCTCGTGGTGCATTGCGAGCTCTGTCTCGGAATGCGTCGCGTGGAGATCCTCCGGCTGAGGCCGGACAGCTTCCGCGGATCCCATGTGGAGATACTCGGGAAAGGATCGCAGGGAGGCAAGCCAAGGTCGATGCCCTATCACAGGGATACCGACCGCGTTGTTGACAGGTATCTGAGATACCGGAAAGCCCTCATCGAAACGGTGAGGATGCAAAGACCGAACGCAGTTGTTCCGGAGTCCCTGATGATCTGGGCACGCGGATCCAAGCTGCATGAGTACGGAGTCAAGGGCAGCGGCATCGACGAGATGCTGAAGCCCCTGGGCGAGGAGATCGGTGTGAGGTTCTCGAACCACACGCTGAGGAGGACCTTCGGACGCACGATGTACCGTTCCGGTGTGGAGGTGGCCACGATATCCAAGATGATGGGCCACGAATCCATCGATCAGACCCTGAAGTACATCGGTGTGGACCTGGACGACATGAACAGCGCGATGCAGACATTTTCGCTATGAAACACCGATTGCAATGGCATACGAAAACAAAGAGGTAGATTAAAATGGATGTACAAAAAAGTGAATTGAGGGGGCCGGACGAGATGTCTGGCCATGCAAGAGTGGGCCCGCCCGGATTTGAACCGGAGTCAATGGCTCCCGAAGCCACAAGGATACCAAGCTACCCCACGGGCCCACAGGAGCACCCAACAGCTTGTCGGATAAAAAGTCATCGGCATGTTCTTATCAGGCGTACCCGATGCGACTGGCATGTCAATGCTGATCGCCTATGACGGCAGGGAGAACACCGAGAAGGCGCTCGACTACGCCATAAGGAACTCGGTGGTCTACGGCGAGAGGCTGATCATCCTCTCGGTCGTCGTCAAGGGGGCCGATGCCGATGTGCAGAAGGTCCACGGATACGCGGAATCCGCGCTCGAGAAGGCCAAGGCCCAGGGCGCCGACGCCCAGAGCATCGTGGAGTCGGGTCAGCCCGACAGGGTCATCCTGGAGACGGCGGCCCGTTTCGACTGCGGCACCATCATCGTCGGGAGATCCGGGAAGACGACCCTCGACAGGGTCATCATGGGCAGCGTGTCCAATTCCATCGTGGCCAACGCCAAGTGCACCGTGATCGTGGTTCAGTGAAGGCCGAGCGCCTTCACCAGGGTCCTTATCACGCGGTCCGGCGACGGCGGGCATCCGGGGATGTATATCGAGGGCTTCAGAACGCATCCGATCCCTTCTCCGACCACGTCCCCTTCCACGAACATCCCTCCGGATATGGCGCAGGTCCCCGAGGCGATGACCAGCTTCGGCTCCGGTACGGCGCCGTAGGTCCTCTCCGCGGCTTCGCGCATATTGGTGCACATGGGTCCGGTGACGATCAGGCCGTCCGCATGCCTGGGGGATGCCACGACCTTGATCCCGAATCTGTGCATGTCGTAGAACTGGTTGGACATGCAGTTGAGATCCACTTCGCAGGCGTTGCAGGACCCCGTGTCCAGCTCCCTGAGCGACACGGACCTTCCGAACATCCTACGGGTCTTCTCGTCGAGCTGCTCCTCCAAGGAGGAGACGTCTGTTCCGAGGCCTATGACCAACCCCTCCCTGGTGAGGGAGTAGTCCGGTGCGGGGGCCTCCCCGATGCACCCGTCCGGGCACACCATGGCGCAGTCCATGCAGAATATGCATCTTCCGAGGTCCACCTTCCATCCGTCGTCGATGGTTATCGCCCTGGTCGGGCAGTTCCCGGCGCATCTCCCGCACCCCTTGCACGAGGAGGAGGCCATGGGCATGCCCTCTCTGGCCTCCAGCACGACGGATGCGGGTTCGGTGTTGCGGTCGCCGGCGATGAGATTGCTTAGACTCCTGTTGAACATGCATCACACCTCACAGGTCGTTCCCGCTGTACGACAGCCCGAAGCTCTTGTTGATCAGCGGGAAGTCGGGCACGACGTTCCCGGGGACGGCATGGCACATGCCGAACCAGTTCACGAACGATGGATCGCGCACGTGGTATCTCCAGACGCGTCCGTCCCTTATCTCGGCGCAGTGGACCAGCTCCCCGCGGGGGGCCTCCACCACCGATACGTGGGATCCGTCCTCGGCGACGGGTCTGATGCGGGTCTCGCCGGGTTCCATGGATTGGATGCACTGATGGATCAGGCTGAGGGACTCGGTGATCTCCCCCAATCTCACCAGGGTCCTGGAGTGGACGTCGCCTCTGTCGGAGGTGACGACCTTCATGCCGAGCCTGTCGTACAGGCCGTATCCCATGTCCTTCCTGGCGTCGTCGGCCACGCCGGATGCGCGGGCGATGGGTCCGACCGCGGCGATCTCCTCCGCCTTCTCCTTCTTCAGTATCCCCGTTCCGTCGAGACGGTCCAGGAGAGCGGGGCTGTCGAGCATCGATGCCAGGTCCTCGACCTCGAACTTGATCGAGATGAGGAAGTCATCCAGCTCCTTCAGCTTGGAGTCGGGGATGTCCCTTCTGACCCCTCCGGGGACCACGCTGTTCATAAGCTGGCGGTGGCCGGTGAGCCCGACGTTCATCCTGAAGACCTTCTCCTGTATCCCTCCGCCCACGGCGGACGGGACGTTGAAGGCGGTGTCCGTGCAGACCCCGGACACGCTTCCGATGTGGTTGTAGAGCCTCTCCATCTCGGCGAGGACGGTGCGGATGTGCTCCGCACGCTCGGGGATCTCGCATCCCGACTCCATTATGTGCGAGTACGCCAGGCAGTTGGCGACGCAGGTGTCTCCCGATATCCTCTCCACGAGGCGGGAGTTGTCCCGGGATGCGGGGGTCTCGAGCAGCTTCTCGATGCCGCGGTGGGTGTATCCGAGGGACGGATTGAGCTCGATCACCGGCTCGCCGGCGACGCTGAATCTGAAATGGCCGGGTTCGATGATCCCGGCGTGCACCGGGCCGACGGGTATCTCGAACACGTCGTCACCGACGGTGTGGTTGCTCCTGAGGGGGATGCGGGCCTCGGTGGACCTGTCGTAGGGGGTCTTCTGCAGCGGATACCCGTCGCCGATCCTCCTGTAGATGATGGGATCGCGGGGACCGTCCTCGAAGCGGATGCCGCTCATCTCGAACATGAGCCTCTCGAACGGCATCGCCGCAGGGACGTGCTTGGATATCGGAACGGCGAGGTTCCCGGGGATGTAGCGCATGCGTACGATCTCGGATCCCTTCCTGAACAGGGCCTCTATCGTTCTCGGATCGCCCTCGACCGCGAACATGGTCATCAGACGGTATCCCTTGGAATACAGGTCCCTGGATTGGGCCAGGACCTCGTTCCTTCCGAGAGGGAGCTCGGTGATGCTCACAGCGACACCCCCATGCATGAGAGGATGTTCTCCAGCCAGTCCTTCAGGGTGTCCGGCATGAACAGTCCGAGGAACAGGGATGCGACGAGCAGCACCGCCAGGGGCGCATGCCTGGAGAACGATGCATGAGCGTCGATCTCCCTTCCGGCATCGCCGGTTATCATGGGGAACACGTTCCTGACGAATCCTGCGAAGACTATCGCCAGCAGGACGATCATCGCCGCCGCGGTCCAGTACATCCCGGTACCGACGGCTCCGGAGAGCAGGGTGAGCTCTCCGACGAACACGGCGAAAGGAGGCGCTCCTACGATCGCCAGGGTGCCCGTGGTGAGCATGAACGATGTGAACGGCATGCTTCTGCCTACTCCCCTGATGGCCTTCATGTCGCGGGTGCCGTAGGATTGGACGATGTTCCCTGCGGAGAAGAACAGGATGGGCTTGGTGACGGAGTGGGCCACGATCTGCATGACCGCACCGGCTATGGCTATCGGCGAACCGATCCCGAATCCGATGGCGATCAGCCCCATGTTCTCTATGCTCGAGTAGGCGAGCATCCTCTTGAGGTCCCTGGCGGAGACGATGAAGAACGCCGCCACCGCGAGGGAGAGCAGTCCGAAGGCAAGCAGTATGGTGGATGCGAACCCGGGATTGACGATCTCCGAGACGCAGTAGAATCTGAGGATCCCGTACAGGGCGCAGTTGAGCAGGACAGCCGAGAGCAGTCCGCTGACCGGGCTGGGGGCCTGGCTGTGGGCGTCCGGGAGCCATGTGTGCATGGGGACGAATCCGACCTTCGTTCCGAATCCCACGATGATGAGCACCATGGCCATCCTCATCATGGTCGGATCGAGGCTGTTGGCAGCCGCCATGAGGGCGGGCCAATCGAGGGACGATCCGGAATCGATCACTCCAACGGTGGAGGCGTACACCAGGGTGAATCCCGCAAGGGCGATGGTTATTCCCACGGAGCACAGGATGATGTACTTCCAGGCGGCCTCGGTGGACTCCTCCTTGGTATAGAATCCCACAAGGAACGTGGAGACGAGGGTGGTGGCGCCGATGCCGAGCCATACGATCGCCATGGAGCGGACTGTGAAGGTGAGCATCATGACCGATATGAACACGATGAGGAGCGAGTAGTACTGCCCCTGCTCCCTGTGGTTGACCGTCCCTTCCGATACCTCCAGGCCGATGTACGCCCTCGAGTAGACGGAGGCCATCAGGCCGATGAAGGCCACCAGGAGCATGAAGACGGCCGACATGGCATCGATGTAGAACATCCCGTCGTCGATCGTCTCCCCTCCGAGGACTGGTACGCACAGCGCGGCTCCGATCGCCAGAAGGATCGCGGAGCACGCAGGCATCGCAACGGTGACGACGGGCTTCGAGCGGACGAGGATGCACAGGATGGACGATGCGAGCATCGCCAGCAGGAGCAGTGCGATCATCCCGTTCATTCCCTCAGCCTCCTGAGGAACGTGGTGTCCACCGAATTGAACGACCTGTTGATCCTGTATGCGAAGATGCCGATGATGATCACGGCGACCATTACATCGAAGAACGCCCCGATCTCGACGATGAGAGGCATCCCGTGGGACAGCGCAATCGCTCCGAGGAACAGTCCGTTCTCCATCATCAGGAGTCCGACCGTCTCGGTGATGGCCTTCCTGCGGGTGCACATCATCAGCAGCCCGATGAGGATGATCGACACCGAGAGCGCGAGGCAGTTCCTCTCCACCGTCTCGATGGAGGTGAGCAGGGGCTCCGTGATGTAATATGATAATATGATCAGCAGTCCGGAGATCAGGAGCGATCCCGGGATGCCTATGCTGAGCTCCACCTCCTTGTCCACGTTGATCCTGCTCATGATGTAGAGCAGCATCCTCGGCATGACGACGACCTTCAGAGCGATCGTCAGGACGCACATGATGTAGATGTGCGGGGTGTCCGAGGTCCATGCGATGATGAACGCCAGGGCTGCTAGGAACACGGATTGGATGGAGAACAGGTTGATCAGCGGCTTCATGCGGGTCGTGGCGATCGCCATCACGGACGTGAGTAGCATCAGCACGGCGCAGAGGTCGATCAGGTTCCCGGTAATCATCTCGTCCATTTTCGATTCCTCAGAGGATATAGAGCGATATCATCGCCATCAGGGACAGCGTGAAGGAGGCGGTCAGCAGGTTGGGCGTCTTGAACAGTCTTGATTTGCACAGGACCGATTCCACCAGGGACAGCACGAATGCGACGGCCATGATCTTGACGGCGGCTATCGCGATCGAGAGCACCACGGAACCGACGGTGAGCTGGTCCGCTATGCCCCAGGGGAAGAAGAGGGACCCCAGCATGGCCATGAATATGGTCAGCCTGAGCATGCTGGAGTACTCCATGAACGCCAGTCCGCGTCCGGAGTACTCGAGCATCATGGCCTCGTGGACCATGGTGAGCTCCAGGTGGGTGGTGGGGTTGTCGAAGGGGATCCTGGCGTTCTCCGCCAGGAGCGTGATCATGAACGATGCCCCCGCAAGGATGAGCGCAGGCCCCACCGCTGCGAGACCCATGGCGGATATGGCCGAGGAGATGTCGCCCATATCGGTTCCGGCTCCGGAGAGCACCGCGAGGGTCGCGATCGCCAGGAGGAGGGCTGGTTCTATCAGCACGGACATCATCATCTCCCTGCTGCTCCCCATGCCGCCGAAGGCGGAGCCCCCTTCGAGTCCTCCCAGGACCATGGCGAAGCGGAACATTGTGAACAGATAGACCACTGTAACCAGGTCCCCGAACGGCGCCAGGACGCCGGTGTAGATGAACGGCGTCATCATGGCGAGGACGATCATCGACGCCATGCACACGTACGGAACCCCGCGGAACAGCCACGAGCAGCTCCTGGATGTCACAGCATCCTTCTTGATCAGCTTGCGCAGGTCGCGGTAGGGCTGGAATATGCTCGCTCCCACACGGCCCTGCATCAGGGCCTTGAACTTCGATACGATCCCCGACATAAGGGGGGCCAAGGCGATCAGGAGGACCGCCTGGAGCAGTTCTACAGCGATCTCGGCGAACGTCATAGGAGCCTCACCGCCATGAGGGCGACCACCAGTGTGATCAGGATGTATCCCAGATAGGATTGGATGTTGCCCGTCTGCAGCCTGGTGATCTGCTTGGACAGGTATGTGAGGAGGGCCCCGAAGGGCCTGTAGATGTACTTCACGAAGGGCTCCACGAACTGGGTGCTGTACCTGTCGCCCTTCTTCACGGAGACCTCCTGGTAGATCGGATGGAACACGCGGACGATCGGCTGGGAGAATCCCTCGGACGAGTACTGCATGCGCTCGTCGAGACCTCCTCCGCATCCCCAGGTCTCGTAGATGGTCCTGTTCCTCCTGAAGAGGCGGGTGAGCACGAACAGCACGACGACGCAGCCTACCAGGAGGATCCCCAGCGTGAGGGGCTCCAGGCTTCCGGCGAGGGCGTCGCCGTAGGATGAAGGGGAGCCGGTGAGCTCGGCCATGCCGTCCGCCATGGCATCCATCAGAGGGAATGCGAACAACCCCATCCCGACGCAGGATGCGGCCAGAACGGCCATGGGCGCCAGGGAGCCCTTCCTGAGCGGTCTGGGCTCCGCAGCGCCCTGGGACCTGGGCCTTCCCAGGAATATGAACGCGTAGAGTCTCGCGTATGAGGTGGCCACGATCATCCCGCAGACGCCCATCATCGCGACGAGCAGGGGCATGGCCACTCTGAGGTCGGATGCCATCGCATCGGTCCCCAGGAGGGATTGGAGCATCATCCATTCGCTGACGAATCCGTTCATGGGAGGGATGGCCGCCAGGGCCAGGATCCCCACCAGGGCGATGGCGGAAAGCGCAGGGAGGACGCATGCGATGCCTCCCATCCTGTCTATCCCCTTCTCCCCGGTCACATCCTCGATGGAATCGACGGTGAGCATCATCAGCGACTTGAACATGCCGTGGTTCAGCGCGTGGAGCAGGGCGGCGGTTGTTACAAGAGCCTCCAATCCCGGGAGCCTTCCGGCGAAGAGCATCCCGAGGGACAGGCACATCGTCACCAGGGCCATGTTCTCCATGCTGGAGTAGGCGAGGATCCTCTTCGGTTCGGTCTGGACCATCGATTCCATGGCGCCCCACATGGCCGTGATCGCCGAGAGGGCGCACAGCACCGCGGCGGCAGCTGCGACCCCTCCGTCGACGCCGATCCAGGAGAACACGCTCTTGTACAGTACGAGGACGGCGGCGCTGGAGCATACGGTGGTCAGGAGAGCGGTGGCATGGGTGGGGGATCTGGCGTACATGTCCGGCATCCATGCATGGAACGGGACCGTCCCCAGCTTGGTGCCGAATCCGATGAACAGCAGCACCGCGAGGATCGATTCCTGCTTGGAGGTCATGAGCGAGCCCAGGTCCCTCCAGGCTCCGATGTCCCCGGTGCCTGCCAGGAGCCACATGTATCCGAAGGCGGCCATCAGCACCAGGCCTCCGATGTGGGTGATGGCGAAGAACCTCCACCTGGGGGCGTTGTCCCTGTCCTCGGCCATGAGGAACGTAACCATGGAGACGATCTCCCAGGAGATCAGGAGGAGGATGACCGAATCGGCCATCATGAACAGCGTGCAGGATACGTACAGCGCGCACGCGAGCGCGGAGAACCTGGAGGGATGGCCGTGTCCCGAATGGGACATGTGGACCATCACCATGAGGAACACGAGGGACGACAGCGATACGAACACCGCCGTGAGCTGATCCACGGCGACGGAGTAGTCTCCGAAGAAGGTCCCTACGGGGAAGGTGGCGGAGAGATCGGATACGATCATCCACATCGGATAGCACAGGATCCCGGCGATGCATGATGCCGAGCCGAGGATGTTGACGATCACGGTGGTCGGTCTCCTCGAAGGGAGGAACCCGATGACGATCCCCGCTATGGCCGGCAGAAGAACGGCCAGCATGTAGATTGATGAGATGAAGCCGTCTTCCATGCCTGCTACCATATTACGACCTGAATAGGCCCGCGTACACGGATAATGTCTTAAACTTTGGCTTGTGCAGACGGCCGTTCCGAAGGAAAAGGCCTGTTTTCTTAGCGATTCTCGACCTCGATGGGTGTTTTCCTGTTCCTGGCCGTATACATATTCTATATAAGTGTATCTCATGCAAACCCCGGGTATCATGAACAAGAAGGTATTGGCCGTCGCGATGGCGACGGTCTTCCTGATGTCCGTTGCTCTCGGTGTCGTCCCGTACATGGACGATTCCGAGGCGGGTTCACGTACGCTCGTGGTGGAGACGAGTCCCGACTTCGCTCCATACGACTACTACTATGGAACCCAGTTCGCGGGCATCGATATGGACATCCTGCGTGCCATCGCCAAAGACACAGGATACAACATTGAATTCCGCCAGAACAACTTCGACTCCATTCTTCTCTCCGTGGCTGCAGGGAAGTGCGATTTCGGTGCCTCCGGATTCACGATAAGCGAAGAAAGGAAGATGAGCGTCGATTTCACCGAGCCCTACTCCAAGATCAAGCAGGTCGTCGTGACGCAGATCAGCAACAGCAGCATCACATCCGAGAAGGATCTTCACGGAAAGAAGATCGCTGCTCAGACCGGTACCTCCGGATATGACTATGCCGAGGGGATCGACGGTGCGATTCTCGTCCCCCAGAAAGGATATCCCGAGATCGTTCTCGACCTTCTCAACAAGAAGGTCGATTGCGAGATCGTCGATGATGCCGTCGCAGCTGCTCAGGTGGCCGCCCATCCCAACGAGCTCAAGATCCTGAACATCCTCGATGCCGAACCCGAGTATTATGGATTCGCATTCAAGAAGGGCAACTCGCTCTACAGCGAGATCAACGAGTCTCTGAAGAGACTCAAGGCCGACGGTACCGTCGATATGATCCTCGAATACTACGCGGATCACGGCTACAGTCCCGATACGCCACCTTACCCGTTCGACCGCAGGACCCTTGTCGTCGAGACGAGTCCCGACTTCGCACCCTATGAATACCTCTATGGAACGGAATACGCCGGAATCGATATGGACATCGTTCGTGCCATCGGGAAGGATATCGGTTGCGACATCGTGTTCAAGCAGAACAGCTTCGATTCCGTCATCCTCTCCGTTGCACAAGGGAAGAGCGACTTCGGAGCGTCAGGATTCTCCTACAGCGATGATAGGGCCAAGATGGTCAATTTCTCCAGGTTCTATGCGGAGAATAAACTGGTCGTCGTCGCGAAAGCAGGATTGGATCTTCAATCCGAGAGCGATGTACGCGATAAGCAGATCTCTGTGCAGACAGGTACGACCGGCGAAGAATATGCTAACGGTCTTTCCAAGGATGTCACCCATCAGAAGAGCTACAACGAGGTGGTTCTGGATCTTCTCACCGGCAAGTCCTTCTGCGAGATCGTGGACAAGCCGGTCGGTATAGCACAGGTCACAGCACATCCAGAACTCAAAGTGTATGATATCCTGGATTCAGATACCGAGTATTACGGGCTCATATTCAGCAAGGAAAACACCGCGTTGTTGAATGAGATCAATGCATCTCTGGAGAGGCTGCAGAACAACGGCACCCTTGATAACATCATCCGTTATTACGCCGACAATTCCTTCAAGCCCGATACCCCGTCCTACTACAATCAGGTCAAGACCCTCTTCGTCCTGACATCCGATGATGCGCCCTACGGATACTCCCAGAACGGGAACAGGTATGCCGGCATGGATGTCGACATCGTGAACGCGGTCGGAAAGGAGATGGGATACAAGGTACGTTTCATCTCGACGCCTCTGGAGAGCATCGTAGGCAAGGTCCATGAGAACGGGACCTATATCGGGATCTCCGGATTGGCCATCAACGATGCCGATGCAACCCTGGTGGATTTCACCGGAAGCATCTCCTACGGTGCGGATCAGAAGCCCGTCATCGTCGCATCCAAGGACGCCCCCGGATTCAAGGATCTCGCAGGAATGACGATCGCCATCGTCTCCGGAAGCCCCTTCGCCGAGTACCTCGAGTCCAAAGGAGCTTCCGTGGAGAGCTACGAGAATCTGATATTGGCCTGCGCGGCGGTCGGAGAGGGATCCGCCGACGGTCTGATGGTCGACGGACTCACAGCCAAATCCCTGCTCTTCGAGCACAACTCGTTCGCGATCTACGACGACCTCGCCGATGCGGTCGCCCCGGTCTACGGATACGTGTTCAACAAGGAGGCCGAGGATCTCAGGAAGGCCTTCGAGGACGCCTACGGCAAGTTGAAGGCCGATGGAACGATCTCGTCCATCACCAGCTACTATGCTCAGAACAAATACAACCCCAGCACCTCGTCGATGTACGACGAGTCCGACGACCTCTCCTTCTTCGAGAGCCTCTGGAACAGGTTCAAGAAGGACTTCCTCGAGAACGACAGATACCAGTACATCTTCACCGGACTCGGGAACACCCTGAAGATTGCGGTTCTCGCACTGATCATCGGTCTCGCGATCGGAGTCGTCGTTGCCGCCGTCATGAGCATGCACGCCATGACCGGGAAGCTCCGCATCCCGCACGCCCTGTGCAGATTCTACGTGACCGTGGTCCGTGGAACACCTGTGATGGTCCAGCTGCTGCTGATCTACTACGTGGTCTTCGCATCGGTCAATCTCAATCAGATCCTGATAGCGTCCGTGGCCTTCGGTATCAACTCCGGAGCATACGTCGCGGAGATCGTGCGTTCCGGAATCAATGCGGTCCCCAAGGGACAGATGGAGGCTGCCAGATGCCTCGGTCTCAACACGCGCGAGTCGATGACGAGCGTCATCGTCCCCCAGGCCATCAGGAACATCCTGCCCGCTCTCGGTAACGAGGGTATCTCCCTGATCAAGGAGACCTCCATCGCGGGATTCATCGGAGTCATGGACCTCACGAGGGCCGCCGATATCATCAGAGGACAGACCTACGATGCGCTGTTCCCGCTCCTCGTCGTCGCGGTGATCTATCTCGCGATCGTCCTGGTCCTGCAGTATTTCGTCGGAAGAATGGAAAAGAGGTTGAACAATGCCTACTGACAACGACGTTCTGATAGAGGTCGAGCACCTCGCCAAGTCCTTCGGGGACAACCAGGTCCTCAAGGACATCAGCCTGACCGTCCGCAAGGGGGAGGTCATATCCATAATCGGGCCCTCCGGATGCGGAAAATCCACATTCATCCGCACGCTCATCAGTCTGGAGAAGGCCGACAGCGGCAGCATCGTGCTAGATGGGATGGATGTCCTCTCGCCCGACACGGACATAAACAAGGTCCGTCAGAGGATCGGGATGGTGTTCCAGAGCTTCAACCTCTTCCCCCACATGACGGTGAAGGAGAACATCATGCTCGCTCCCGTCAAGCTCGGTCTGATGACAGAGGAGGAGGCCTCTGCGAAAGCGGACGACCTCCTGAACAGGATCGGTCTCACGGACAAGGCCGACCAGCACCCCTCCAGGCTCTCCGGCGGACAGCAGCAGCGTATCGCCATCATCAGGGCTCTGGCCATGAATCCGGATGTCATGCTCTTCGATGAGCCGACGTCCGCGCTGGACCCCGAGATGGTCGGAGAGGTCCTGAGTCTCATCAGGAGCCTCGCCGACAGCGGCATGACGATGATCGTCGTGACGCACGAGATGGGATTCGCCAAGGAGATCTCGGACAGGGTCCTGTTCTTCGACGGCGGATACATCATGGAGGAGGCTCCTCCCGCTGAGTTCTTCGGTTCTCCCAAGAACGAACGTCTCAAAGAGTTCCTTTCGAAGGTCCTTTGACAAATATCGGGGGAGCGATCCCCCGTTTCCCAAACACAGGAGCGATGGGTCGCTCCTCTCCTTCTTCATTATAACTATCGGGTCGTCGGGCACGGCCCTCTCGATCCGGACCGTCCGATCCTCGAAGGGATCGCACGTCCCTCCATGATCCCGCGGTAGAATTCCGATCCCTGAAGAATACATCCCCGGAAGGGGAGTAGGGGTTTGGAGGGGCAGGGCGAACGCCCCGCCCGCTCGTGATCACTCGGCCATCCTTCTCAGGACGTATTGGAGGATACCGCCGTTGGCGATGTAGTCCACTTCCGCGGGCACATCGACGCGGCAGATCGTGTCGAACTCGAGCTTCTGTCCGTCCCTGTACGCGGTGACGCGGACGGTGCATCCGGGCTCGAGGTCGCTCAGATCGATGTCGAAGGTCTCCTTGCCGGTGAGGCCGAGGGTCTCGGCGTTCTGTCCGGGCAGGTACTGGAGCGGGACGATGCCCATTCCGACCAGGTTGGACCTGTGGATCCTCTCGAACGATTCCGCGATGACGGAACGGACTCCCAGGAGGAGCGGACCCTTGGCGGCCCAGTCCCTGGAGCTTCCGGTCCCGTACTCCTTGCCGGCGAGGACGATCAGAGGGGTCATGTCCTCGTAGTACCTCTCCGACGTCTCGAATATGGTTCCGACGGTTCCGTCCGGAAGGTACACGGAGCAGCTGCCTTCGCTTCCGGGAACGAGGATGTTCCTGAGGCGGACGTTGGCGAAGGTTCCGCGGACCATGACCTCGTGGTTGGCCCTGCGGGATCCGTAGGAGTTGAAGTCGGCGGGCTTGACGCCCCTCGCTGTGAGGTACTTCCCCGCATCGGTCTTCTCTCCGAAGGCTCCGGCGGGGGAGATGTGGTCCGTCGTGATGGAGTCGCCCAGCTTGGCCAGGACCCTCGCCCTCTTGATGCTCCTGATCTCCGGCTCCTCGTCGATATCGTCGAAGAACGGGGGGTTGCGGATGTACGTGGAGTTCGGATCCCACTTGAACAGAGGGGAGTCCTCGCAGGGGATGGCGTCCCATCTGGCGGATCCCTTGAAGATGTCCTTGTACTTCGACACGTACACGGCGCGGGTGACGAACTGCTCGGTGAGCTCCTGGATCTCCCAGTCGGAGGGCCAGATGTCCCTGAGGTAGACGTCCTTCCCGTCCACGTTGGCCAGGGGCTCCCTGTCGAGGTCGATGTCGACCCTTCCGGCGATGGAGTAGGCGACGACCAGGGGAGGGGAGGCCAGGTAGTTGGCCTTGACCAGGGGGTGGATCCTCCCTTCGAAGTTCCTGTTGCTCGAAGCGACCGCGGCCACGACCAGGTCGTTGGCCCTGATCGAGTTGGAGACCTCGTCGGACAGGGGTCCGCTGTTCCCGATGCAGGTCATGCATCCGTATCCGCAGACCTGATAGCCCATCTTCTGGAGGTAGACCAGCAGTCCGGAGTCCTGGAGGTACTGGGTGACGGCCTTGGATCCCGGGGACAGGGAGGTCTTGACCCACTCCTTGGGCCTGAGGCCCAGGTCGTAGGCCTTCTTGGCCACGAGTCCCGCGGCGAGCATGACCGAGGGGTTGGCCGTGTTCGTGCAGGATGTGATCGATGCGATGACGAGGGATCCGTCCCCGAGGGTTCCCGCGACGGGCT
>ERZ1026850.1120-NODE-1120-length-14860-cov-8.080176_pt1 | contig 14860 bp, 13 predicted proteins | sample MGYA00380155_ERZ1026850 | MGnify/ENA primary metagenome ERZ1026850 (study PRJEB33269, sample SAMEA4719791) | human gut metagenome | biome: human-associated habitat; feature: organic feature; material: feces | place: Cameroon | collected 2013-10 ... | reverse complement strand
CTATCCTCTTCGTCGGCAGCGTCAGATGTGTATAAGAGACAGAATCAGAATAATTCCACGCACAAAGCCTCTTCCCTTAAAATTTTGATTCAGCAATAATGCTGTAAGTGTTCCCAATATAATCTGAATTATCACTGATACAACTGAAAAATATAAAGTAATTTTTAAAGAATTCCAAAATGCATGGGTACTCATAACTTCTGCATAATTCTTTAATCCAACAAATTTCGTTGCAAGACTACCTGGATTTACATCATTTAAGCTGAACCACAATGTAAACAAAACAGGAAATAATCCTAATCCCATGATAATCAGCATGGCAGGAGTAATCATTCCATAAGCAGTTCTTGCTTGTGATATACTTGATTTATTCTTCCTCTTCATATTCTTACCCTCATATTAAAAATGGCAGGCAGTTTACCTACCTGCCATTCTCTATTTAATTCACAAAACTTTCTGATACTTCTTCTGCCTGATTTAGTGCATCCTCTATTGAAGTTGAACCTGACAGTGCTGCCGAAAATAATGGTTGTACTGTATTAGACCACTCACTATAATCAGCAAGCTGAGGTCTTGGATGTGCTGTTGCAAACTGCGGATAAAACTTAGCCAACTCTTCATGTTCAGCCACCAGATTCTCATCTTTATATAATGCATCAATTGTCGGCAGTACATTATAATTCTCATATGCATATTTCTGAATATCCTCACTAGTAAATAACTCAATATATTTATATGCATACTCCGGATATTTTGAGGTAGATAATACTCCGAAGCCACCGCCACCAGTTACTGAAGCACTTTCTGCTTTATCAGTTCCAGGCATTAAACATACATCTACATTTCCTGCAACAGTAGAATTTTCTGGATTATTTGCATATCCATACACATAAGCCCAATTCATAACAAATGCTGTATCTCCTGCCATGAACGGATCCAGGCAATCTCTGTCCGTGTAGGTAATTGATGCTGGATCTGCCCATCCATCCTGCATAGAATCATACATAAACTGTACTGCATTATTTGCACTTTCACTGTTGATGTCAAATGAGCCATCTTCTTTCTGCCATGTTCCGCCAAAACTGTAAATCATGGTTGTCAAATCACAAATCAAACCTTCTGCCTGGGATGCCCCCCACGCAATACCATACTTGCAAATGCCTTTATCCATCATATCCTGAGACATTTCTTTTAATTCATCCCATGTTTTTGGTGGCTCCTCATATCCAGCATCCGCTAACATCTGCTTATTATAAAACATCCATTTTCCACCATTTGCAAACGGAATTGCTTCTGTTTTTCCATTATAAATCATCTGATTTAACGAACTCTCAATCAAACTGTTTTTTACATCTTCATCCATATATTCACTTAAGTCTATGGTTACTCCCTTACTTTCAAATTCTGCAACCCAAGGAATATCTACATAGCAAACATCCGCATCTCCTCCACCGGTCCATGTTGTAGTAATTTTTTCGTGTGTACTATCATAGGACTGACAAATCAGATTCACTTTTACACCATACATTTCTTCGTACTTCTTTCCAGCATACTCATAAAGTCCTTCTTCGTCGGTTGTACAAATAACGCTAATGCTTTCCGGTTTATCTCCGGCTTCTGTTCCTGCTACTTTGTTATTTTCTGTTTCAGAGTTACCACAAGCTGTAATTGATACTGCCATTGTCATACACAACAGTACTGCAACTAATCTCTTCATTCTTTTTCCTCCTTTTACACTAATACTTTTTTGTTCTTCTCCCCTGGTGCCTTTTACTTTATTCTCCTTGCTTTTTGTAGTTTAAATATAACGATTTTATATTCATGATTCAATTTCATTCTTGCTTTATTTTTGCACTATTTTGCGCAAGACATTTTTAATTAAAAAAAGACGAAATATACTAATCACATTTTGTATATTTCGTCTCCTTTATATACTACTATATTTTAAATTCTGGAATGAAGATAACCCTCACCGTTTAATTCTTCATTTCCACTTATTTTACGGTATCTGCTTGGTCCCATAGAATATACTTCCTTAAACTTCCGATTAAAATAACTCAATCCCGAAAAACCAGATTCATATGCCACTTCACTGATGGGGAGTTTTGTGGAAAGTAATAATTTTTCTGCAGATTTTAATCGGATATGATTTAAATACTCTACAAATGTATAATCTGTTGCCTGTTTAAACACTCTGCAAAATGTATACATACTCATGCAACACAATTCTGCCACATTTTGTAACTCTATATGATTTTGATAATTTTCTTCTATGTAAGACAACGCAGGTCTGATTTTTTCCAAGGCTATCATAACTTCTGTCGCAGGTCTTCTGGCACAAATATAATCATTTCGCATAAAGTATACCATTAGTTCCATAATATACGCAGGTATCCGAATCTCATATCCCAAAATCTTCTTTTTATACTCTTCCTCTATTTTCCACATAATGGATTCTACTTTTTTACTTCTCAAATTAAAATGTCCAACTTTTCGAAACGGATCTAATAATATGCTTGGAATGTGTTGATATTCCTTTGCCACAGAAAAATAGGGTAAAACAGGTTCCATTTGAAACTGTAACAACAATATTTTATGTCGCTTTGTAATTTTTTCCGTTTCATGTGGTTCTTCCCCAGAAATGACCGTGATGTCGCCTGGTCTTGAAATAATCTTCTCCCCACCAAATCTTACATATGCTTCACCCTCTAACTGGCACAAAATTTCCCACGAATGATGCCAGTGCATCGCACACCCCGCTAAAGTATAAATTCCTGCTGAGAACGGTAATTTTGCCTCTTCAATATAAAAAAGCTCTGAAGAGTGAAACTTATTTGCAGTTGATATGGATTCTTTGATTTTTATAATTTCTTTCCTGTCTTCCATTTTTTCTCCTGTTAATCTCTCCCATTCAAGCTATAATTTTTTTGTCAAATCCACCAATTTTTCTACTCTGTAATCTGCCTGCTGCTCTAACTCTTTTAATTTTTCATTGGTTGTGGCTTCTGCTGGATGATACCAGCAGGTTTTAAGTCCTGCAGCATGCCCTCCTGCAATATCTGCTGTCAGGGAATCACCTATCATCAGACATTCTTCCGGTGCAATTCCCGGCAATTCTTCCATACATTTTTCAAAGAAACGAAGGGCTGGTTTCTCCACACCAACCCTTTCTGATACGAAGCAATGTGTAAAATATTTACGCATGCCGCCTCGTTCCAGGCGGTTTAGCTGCTGCTCATAAGGTCCGTTGCTTGCCGCACAGAATATGTATTTTCCTGCTAAAGCTTCCAATGTTTCCAAGGCACCGCTCACCAGCACTGCACTATTATGAAGATAACTTCGGAACACATGATCCATAGCCACACCATCGGCTTTTAATCCCAGCCGTTTTAATATAATCTGCCAGCGGACATAGGGAATATCTTCCCTTGATAATTCACCCTTTTCGATTTTGTCCCAGATAATATGATTTTCTTCCTGAAAAACATCAAACATTTCCGGTTTAAACTCCAGCCCAAAATCTGCAAATGCCTGTTTCATGGAATCTTCTGCTCCGGCATCAAAATCAAGCAGTGTATTATCAATATCCCAAAAAAGGACTTTTATATTCTGTATTTTATTCATCCTTTATTTCCTCGTCATCCTAAGGTTTTATGCTATGCAAAATGTAATACATCTATCAGCAGCAGCCAGACTAATCCATAATAGGTTACTACTGCTACCAGGTCATTAATTGTGGTAATCAACGGACCGGATGCCACTGCCGGATCAATCTTAATCTTATGAAAAAGCATTGGAATCAATGTTCCCACAAGGCTTGATATTACCATTGCTATCATCAGTGCAAGACCCACACATCCTGAAATAATAAATGCATGACTCACCGGATTATTCTTTAACAGCCAGACATATAATCCGATAAAGAAAAATGCCAGTATCCCCAGAAAAAGTCCGTTCATAAATCCAACACGCATTTCTTTTCCTACCAGATGACGCTTCTGTTTTGATGTAAGATTTTCATCTACCAGTACACGAATGGTTACAGCCAGCGACTGTGTTCCGACATTTCCTGCCATGTCAAGTATCAGTGACTGAAAACACATGACAATTGGAATTACAGCTACAACGGTCTCAAAAATTCCCACTACAGAAGATACGCCCATGCCAAGTACCAGTAAGATAATCAGCCATGGCAGACGTTTCTTCATACTCTCTACCAGCGTTTCCTGTAAATCTTCTTCGGCGGTCAGACCTGCTAACTTTGCGTAATCATCACCCATCTCATCATCCACAACTTCTACGATATCCTGAGATGTGATAACGCCTAAGATTTCATCATTTTCATCCAGTACCGGAATGGAGTCCTCTGCGTAGTCCTTCATTCGCTCGATACACTCACTGATTTGTTCATGATCACGCAAATACGGATAGGATGTACTGATAATATCTTCCAGTGCATTATTTTCACGGGCAATGATTAAGTCCTTTAAATCGATGGCTCCATAGAATTTGCCTGCTTCATCAGTAACATAAACTGTCAAAATGTTATCATTTTCTCCCGCCTGACGAATCAGCTCCCGCATGGCCTGCCGGATGGTAAGATCATTCTTAATCACGATGAAGTTCGTAGTCATCTTACTACCGATTTCATCATCCTCATAGGACTGAATCATCTTAATGTCATGACTGGATTCCTCGTCCAGCAACTCTACCAGCTGTGCCTGTTTGGAATCGTCCAGTTCGTCTAAGACATCTACCGCATCATCGGAGTCCATGTAGGAAATAACCCGTGCTGCTTTATCCAGATCCAATTCATTCAGATATAAATCCGGGTCATCAATATAAGTAAAGATTTCCGCAACCTGTTCCGCTCCCAGGATTGGGTATAATCTCTTTCGTTCTTCTTCATCCAGACGCACAAATGCATCCGCAATATCATTTTCATGATAATCGGATAATTTATCCCGCAGTTCCTCATTGCTCTTCGCACTACGGATTATCTCTATTAACTCTTCTACATAATTCTGCTCTTTTAATTTCTCGTCCACTGCTTCTGCCTCCTTATATCATTTTCCTGCGGCAGCAGTCCCGATGATACCCACACAATTACAGGAAACACATATCGCATTTCCAGCGTAAAAAGAGCAATTGTCCTGTATGGATTCTTACCTGAAATCCATGGCCAATTGCGCCAAAATCATCTTCTGTCTGCCACCGCAGATACTACTTCGCCCAGTACTATCGCAACTGTCCATGCATTTCACCTCCTGATTCATTCTCTTTTTCCATTCTAATCCTCGGAATGAATCAAGTCAAGATTTGCTTTGTCTGATATTTGTATAATCTTTGTAAAATATATATTTTTTATTCTATTTCTTCCATAAATATTCCAGGCAATTGTGAATAAGGGATTGAGAAGAGTTGCCACAATAATATTACGCCGATTCGCAGTGGATTTTCTTTCGCTACGAAATACCACAGTTCTAAAATGCGGGGTTTTCTTTTTGTTATAAAAACAGTCTTTCCAATGTTTGTCAGAATCGCTGTACGGTTCGTCGAAGTACAGATGCCTGATAAGGGCTGTTAGGGGCACTGGGAATTTCGTCTGGCAACAGGCAACGCTGGTACAGGGATGTACCAGCGAGGCACAATTGAACATGGATGTGAATTTGTGCCGGTTGCCAGATGAAATTAAAATGATATCGAAATTCCCAGTGCCCCTTGCAGGCTTTATGTTGCATCTGCTCTCGACGGACAGTGCAGCGATTCTGACAAAGCAAGTGGAAAGACAGTTTACAAGCAAGAAAACCCCGCATTATAAGAACTGTTGGCATTTCATACCGGATAAAGAAAATCCTCTGTGAATCAACATAATATTTTCCGTGCAAAATCTATCTCTCTTTCGCAATTGCCTGCTATATTTATCGAATATTTGTATAGTCTAAGAAAAAGCACATACAGCTTGCCCTCTCATTTCCTTCATTCCGGTAAATGTGCGGCTGGTCTGTTTCGAATTTGTAGACCTGGCTCTTTTCCACCTTCTGGCTGTGGTCATGGCATTCTATGGTCAGCGTGCCGTCGATTACCGTAATATATTCTCTCGTCCGCTCGCCGTGGCTTCCACTGGTGTATACACCGCCCGGCTCTACGTCAATCCGGTAGATTTCTACGGACTGGGAGTCCTCAAATGGGAAACAGGTAAAGACCTTATACTGTCCCTCCAGTTCCTTGGTTGGAATCATTTCTTCCGGCTTCACCAGACAGAAATCCACACGGGGAGCTTCAATTAAAGTCTGAAATTCAATTCGCAGTCCGCTTGTAATCTTTCCAAGCACACCCAATGATGGATTTGCCGTTCCCTTTTCAATCTGCGCCAGCATACTCTTACTTACACCGGTCTGCTCTGCCACCTGATCAAGACTCATTCCCTTGGACTGACGCAGTCTCTTTAAATTTTCCGATACATTGTGTGACAGGTAATCCATACATTTTCCTCGCTTTCCATTTGAAACTTCCACTTCAAATTTTTTACATCAAACTTTTCGCATCAAATTTTTATGATATTAACCGATGTTTTTAATAAAGATATCTGTTTTACAGTGCCTTGCGGTATAACATTTCTATATCACACTGACGGGATGACCGTGGGTTCACTGCAATATTGCCGCTCTTCATGGCATCTGCTGCCATTGCTTCTATTTTCTCTTCGATGGCTTCCCGGCTGATGCTTCCTGTTTTGCCTGCCTGATTGATGGCTTCCGTAAGATTTGCCGGAATTCCGATGGCTTCACATAAAGAACGGATGGCATCCACTAACATCATCGGTTCAAACTCATCTTCATAAGCCGGGATTTCACTGATGTAGTTATAAATTTTATAATACCTTCCATGGTCAGCTAAGGCATTATACTCCGCTACTACCGGAAGCAATACTGCATTGGCAACTCCGTGTGGCACATCGAAAAATGCGCTGACCGGATGGCTCATGGCATGTACATTTCCAAGTCTTGCAAAAGAAAATGCAATTCCTGCAAACAGTGAACCTACCATCATTGCCTCTGCTGCTTCCACATCGGTGCGGTTTGCCACAAATCTCCGGATATTTTCTCCGATGAGTTCCATTGCTTTTTCTGCCATGGCATCGGAAAATGGAGAAGCCGCAGTCGAAATATACGCCTCTTCTGCATGGATAAAGGCATCAATTCCGCAGGCTGCCGCCACACTGGCTGGTGCCGTTGTAATCAGCTCTGCGTCCAGAATAGCATATGCCGGCAGCAGTTCATAAGAAAATACCGTCAGTTTATAGTCTCTGCTGTGGTCGGTAATTACAGAAAATGCTGTTACCTCAGAACCGGTTCCTGCTGTAGTCGGCAGCGCCACCAATGGAATAATTTTGCCCGGCACTTTATGTGCTCCTTCATATTCGGTAATGCTTCCACCGTATTTTGCTACTACGCCGACTGCCTTTGCTACATCCATCGGAGAACCGCCGCCAAAAGCTACGATAAAGTCTGCCCCGGAAGCCTGAAATGCTTCTGTCGCTGCTTCCACGGTTGTAACGGAAGGATTTCCTTCGATATCCGTAAAGTCATCCACCAGAATTCCTTCGGCTCTTAAAGATTCTGCAGCTTTCTCCACCAGTCCCATCTTCTTAAGATGCGGTCCGGATATGATAAACGCATGCTTTCCACCCATTTTTTTTGCAACTTCCGGAAGTTTTGCCATAGAGCCTCTTCCTACGATAATATTCTGCGGTACTGAAAAATTAAATTCGTTCATAGCTTTTTCCTCTCATTTTCTGTCGGTATTTTCAAAACTTCCTACTCGACTTCTCTATATTTTGACTTTTCTATATTCTGCTTTCTTTACTCTATACATTCCATTATCCTGCCAGCCGTGCCAGTACACGGTCGATTGCCACATCGATTACCTGATCCAGCTCCACATCATCTGCCTCCGGCATCAACGTTGCTGCATCTTCATCTGAAATAAGCTGTACCAGACTGCCAAAGGACTCTTTGTATTTCTTCTTACAGACTACAAAGAATACAACTCCAAGTAAGCTCCATGCGCCTACCATCAGCCATTCCGGAAGAATCAGGCTGCCGCCGGTTCCCGGAATGCAGTACATACATACCATAAATCCTGACATTACGACTGCCATTACACCCACAAATTTATAACCAGGCACTTTATACGGACGAGGCATATCCGGTTCTTTCTTTCTTAAAATCAGAAATGAAATGGATACCATACTATAGGCAAGACAGCATCCAAAGTTACCTGCATCACAAATCCATACCATCATGACACGTCCCGCAAACGGTGCTAACATCGTAAGAATTCCCATCAGGATTAATGCATTTAACGGGGTCTTATGCTTTGGATGAAGTTTTGCAAAAGTTCTTGGAATCATATAGGATTCTGCCATGGAATATAAAGCACGGGAACCACCAATCATAAAGGAGTTCCATGAAGTAATGATTCCGCACATTCCACCAACAATAATTACTTTTGCCATGACCGATGTTTTAAATGCTACTGCCATGGCATCTGCGGTTACAAGACCGGTTCCTGCCTGTGACGCTGCAATGGCATCCGGCTTTAATACCAGACCTACTGCAATGATAACCAGCGAGTAAAACAGCACTGCCAGTACAACAGATAATATCAGCATTTTTCCAATTTTCTTTGGTGGAACATTGATTTCTTCTGCTGCCTGCGGGATAACATCAAATCCGATAAAATAAAATGGAGATAATACCGCAACACTAAGCACTGCCTTGATTCCACCTCCGGTTGATGTGCCGGCAAACATCTGTCCGTTAAGATTATCCACACTTCCATTGATGACGGATGCAACAATCAGCAAAATTCCTGCTCCACCAATGATAATAGTAAGAATGGTCTGTAAAATAGCTGCTGTTTTGGCTCCAAAAATGTTTATTATCATAATTAAAAATGCAACGATAATTGCTACAATCAGCCAGGAAGCATAGATATCAAATCCAGCTACCGTATAAAGATATCCCTTTAAAAATCCCGGCCAGAGATAGGTCAGAATCGTTGGAAATGCACATGCTTCAAAGCAGGTAACTCCGACATATCCCAGGACGATTGCCCAGGTACAGATAAAGGAACCATTCGAGCCCATTGCCCGGTAACTGAACACATGCTCACCACCACACTGTGGCATGGCTGCTGTAAGTTCTGCATAAGTCAATCCCACAAAGAATATCATGATTCCACCAAGAACCAATCCGATAGCTGCTCCAAGAACTCCGCCTTTCTGAATCCAGCCACCGGAGGATACGACCCAGCCCCATCCAATCATGGCACCAAATGCAATGACAAGAATATCCCAGGCATTAAATACTTTATTGAATTCTGTTTTCTTCTGTTCCATATTTACTACCTCCTATTCCTGAAATACTTTTCCGGCTACTTCTTCAATCAACTGTGCAGTTCCATCCACACCCAGCAAATCGCTGTTAATCAGCATATCCCTGTTATGTCTGTCTCCACGGTTGCTTCCGGTCAGTGCCATATGTCTTTTGTGATAACGTTTATCTTTTTCCACAATCAGTAATTTCGCATCATCTGCCGAAAGATTGTGACTTTCCATTACATTCTTTATCCGGATTTCGTCCGGTGCATAAATGAAAATGCGTAATATTGGTTTCTGTTCTTTTAAAATATAATCAGCAGAACGTCCTATAATCACACAGGACTCTCTTGCTGCGAGTTTTCGAATAATTGTTTTCTGGACGTGAATTGCACGTTCTGTCAAATCAGCGTATTTGGAGAAAGAGCCCCTGACATCGCCTTCTGCTCCTTTACCGGCAATGGTCACTCCTTCTTCTACCTTTTCCATAATATCCTTGGGAATTCCTACTTCTTTGATAATCTCATCTACCGTTTCACGGTCATAAAACTTAATGCCTAAATCCTGTGCAACCTTTTTCCCAATCTGATTTCCTTTTGCGCCATATTCGCATCCTATTGTAATAACAAGATGTTCCATTTTGCTTCCCTTCCTTAGTGTATATACATGCGTTTTTTCTCATCTGCAGAACCTGCCACTGGCAGCTTCGTATGGATGCCTGACAACTATCTGCATAAAAAAGACGAGGGCGCACTTATTTTCTGTGACATCCTCGTCTTTTCTGTTTCTTATCTTTTTTATTCTATTCTTATCTTTCCGTTATTCTTCCGGTGTCCACTTTGTAGGACACGGATTCCTAAAATTCTTATTTTTCCAGTGATTTTACCGTCTCTTCAATGATTGCATATGCCTTGTCGCATTCTTCTGCAGATACGATAAGTGGTGGTACCATACGAATGACATGTGCACCAATGGCTGTAATCAGAAGTTTTCTGTCTAAGCAGCCATGTTTTACTTCTACACCGGAAATGGTATCATCAAATTCTACACCAACTAATAAGCCCTGATGTCTTACTTCTTTGACATGTGGTAATTTTTCTAATTTTGCTGAGAAATAGTCTCCCATCTTCTTTGCATTTCCAGCCAGGTCATTGTCTAAGAGCTCTCCTACCTCAGCTAAAGCTGCTGCACAGCTGATTGGGTGTCCACCAAAGGTTGTTCCATGGGAACCAGGAGTAAATGCTTTGGCAACCTCTTCTGTTGCACAGATTGCACCGATTGGCATTCCGCCGCCAAGACCTTTTGCCATAGATACGATATCCGGTTTTACGCCATAGTTCATATAGGACATTACCGCACCGGTTCTGCACCATCCGGTCTGTACCTCATCTAATAATAAGAGCATTCCTTTCTCATCACAGAACTCTCTTAAGCCTTTCATGAATTCCATGGTTGCCGGATGTACTCCACCTTCACCCTGTACCGGTTCAATCATGATTGCAATTGTATTTTCGGTACATGCATTTTTAAATGCCTCCAGGTCATTGTATGGTGCATAGGAGAATCCGTAAGTCATTGGTCCGAATCCTACCTGACAGCCATTTCCCGGCTGACCGGTTGCTGACATTGCTCCAAATGTTCTTCCATGGAATCCCATTTTAGCAGTTACGATATGATATTTGTTTGGACCGTATTTTTCAATTCCATATTTACGAGCCATTTTAATCATTGCTTCGTTTGCTTCTGTACCGGAGTTCTGGTAGAAAATTTTGTCCATGCCAAGGGTCTTACAAACTTTTTCTGCTAACAGTGCCTGTGGAATGGTATATGGATAGTTGAAGGTATGCATGATATCGTCTACCTGATCTTTGACTGCTGCTACTACCTTCGGATTACGGTTTCCTGCATTATTTACAGCGATTCCTGCATAGAAGTCAAGATACGGTGTTCCTTTCTCATCATAGAGGTACATGCCCTCTGCTGTCTCAGCCAGAAAATCGAAACGCTCATATGTTTCAATCATATATTTATTTACTTTATCTTTAATGTCCTGTACGCTTAATCCTGTGTCTTTTAATTTCATAATTGAATCCTCCTTGACATATTCTTTACTCTTTTTTGTTTTCTCTTTAAACCGGTTTGTTTGGTTCAATAGACGGAACAAAGAATGTGCCTCGGCACATTCTCGCGCCTGCGGCGGTCGCTTGCGACATCTACCTTATACGCCGCAGTGCGCATCCTCGCGGAGCGTTTTTTGCTTTACAGGAAATTGCTTTCCTATAAAGTAAAAAAGGCACTTACCGATTGGTAAGCGCCTTCGCTTTTGTTTGTCTATTATTTTGAACAGTTATACAATATCACGTCTTTTTTGCTCTGTCAATATTTTTTTACAAAAAGTTATATTCTCCTGTTTTTTCTGCTTTTTTCAGTCTATTCGTTAGAATTAATAGAATATATTGTGTTATTTTGTGTATTATATTGCACATTTGTATTATCCATTCGTACACTATAGTATCGTTTTGTCTTTATACACTCTCCGCTCCGATATATGCTTCGATTCTATCCCGCTGTAACTGCTCTCCGATTACAATAATAACTTCCTGTCCTTCCTGAATCGGTTCCATCCGCACTCCGTTGTGGGTAGCATTGAGCTGTATCCAGGAATTATCTGCTGCCTTTATAAATCCCTTAATCCGAAATACTGCTCCGCAGGAACTGTCTTCTAAGATTTCTTTTGCGACTTTCTGCATTTTTTCTGCTGTCATAGGTACATTCATAAAATACTGGGACTCGAAACCGGAGTGTTCCTCCAGATCCATTTTTTCATAATTTTCCATTACATAGCCACTGCTCATAATCCGATGCAAATCTTCCGAAGTAAGCTGCGGTGTACTCTTACGCAGAATCTCTTTTTCCAGTCTTCTCTTACAGTGAATCTTCTCCAAGGCTTCGTTGATGTGTGCAACCGTTGCATCCATTTCTTCTTCTGTAGCTTCATCGGCATGGCTTAATAAAATACAGCCTGCATCTGCCACCTCCGATGCCAGAATAAAATCTGCCTCATCGGACAGCTCCTTTTCCAGTTTTGCATCTACGATTGCAATTACATTTCCAATCTCGTACCATTGATCCAGTGGTTCTTCCCGCAGTGCATCAAAGAATTCGTCCACATCAAAAATTCCGGATGGCTCCACCAGCACCCTGTCATATCCACACATGCCCATGGCGATTAACTTCGTCTTAAAACGTCTTCTGTGGCAGTCCTTATCACAGCCTCCGGCTACCATTTCCAACTCACAGTTATCTCCCATCAAATCCTGCAGCAGCATCATGTCCACATTTACTGCGCCATAATCGTTCTCCAAGATTCCAATATTCATGCCCTGTTCCATCAGATACTGGGCGTATTTTCTTATAAAGGTTGTTTTACCGGAACCTAAAAAGCCGGTAATTAAGTCGATTTTTACCATGTTTGTCTGTTCCTCTCCCTGCAGTCACATATATTCTTTGAACTGTCCTTATTCTATCACGGGAGTGGAATCTTGAAAATAGTTTTGCTTTTTATTATCTACCCTTTGATTTTATTTGCAGCAAGATTCCGGAAGAAATTCATTGCCACAAGCAACAGTACAATTGCTCCTCCCAACTCAAACATAGCTCCATAATTAAGAAGAAAAGAAAAAGCTATCGGTAATATTCCACTGCCTGCTGCAATTGCATAATCCATATACTCTGCTTCTCTCTTTTTCAAAGTGGATGCAGAAATAATCAATATAATAATCGTAAATAACTGCATCATGGAACTATTGGCACCAGTTAAATCCATACATAATGATGCCGTCATCAATACAGCACCTATTATTACGCCTATATTTTTCTGGAATAAGCCAATCATCCTTCTTCTATTCCGCTCCGAATCGGCACTATCTAATCGCTCTATCGTTTCATTATATAATTTCTGAATCCGGTTCCACTCCCGGTCACCTGCAAGTACCATTTTTGCTTTCTGGTACCCTTGCATAAATTTTGTTACCCATGCATCTTCATATGCTTCATCCATCTTATTCTTCTGTTCCGTATAACCAATATTAGAAGATGCTAATATCATAAATTCTATAATATCTTCTTTTGAATTTGGAATTGGAAATGTTTTTATCATTTCAAGTTTCTGTCCGAATTCATCTGTATTAAGCAAATTGTTTGAAAATTCCTTCATTGTTTTTGATGCATCTATATTATAAAATTCTGTTCCACAAGATTTGCACTTTCCTGTAAATGAATTAATTACATCTCCACAACGAGGGCAAATCAAAACCTTAGCCTGCTTTGCTTCATCCTCTATTCTTGTTCCACATGCTTCGCAAAATTTTGCATTATCATTTAATTTGTTTCCACAAATTCTACAATATTTCATAATACCCTCCAATAAAGCGGATTAAGATATTCTCAACCCGCTTTATCATAATCATTTATTCAATTTCTGTCAGTTTCTGTGTTATTCTGGTCTGTGCATCCAGATAATATTTCCAGTCATCTACTGAATAATCACTTTCATTTAACTCATCCGTCGTCTTTATAAATTCTGCATATTCTTCTGCAAGTTTGGCATACTGTTTTAACTGTGTTACATTAGTTCCATCATAAGTTTTCATGAACTCTACATATTCATTCATGAATTCTTCATAAGAATCTACCCAATCGCGGAAACTTGTATCATTTCCCGCTGTTTCTTCCTGTGTATTTTCATCGTCAATACCCGATGGATTTTCTGTTTCTGTCTCATTATCTTCTGTACTGATTTCAGTATTGCCCTGCTCTGTTTCTTCTGTTGTTTCCCTAAATGCATATAAGGTAACATCCATTGTCTTTTCTTTCGCCTCATATGTAATATCCAGACTATTTCCACTTGCATCATCTGCCATATATGAAGAATCAAAGTTCATATAATCAACTGTAAAACCATTGTCTTTACATTCTTTTACATAATCCTGAAAATCACTTTCCGTCACATAATAGAATTCTGCTGTAAAGTATTTTTCCGAATCCTCTGTTATCTTTCCGTACTTTGTATCTGGTTCTGGTATTAACTTTGCAAGTTCTGATGTCGGCCAGGTATATGTCACCCTTTTCTCACTGTTTTTCTTCATCATTCCACATATAGCTGCAATAATAACAACCAATACAATTATTCCGAATACAACAAGTCCTACTGGACCTTTATTCTTCTTTCCACATTGCGGACATCTTTTCATTCCCTTGTACATTTCCGCTCCACATCTTTTACATTGAATCACTTTTGTCATAATTTTCTCCCTTCGCACTCTACAAGTGTCCCTTTCTCATTTTTTAGTAGTTATAAATCACCCAAATAACTATTTGTATCCCATTTTAACATTTATGTGTTGTTTTATCAATAAATATATCATTTTTGTGTAGGCTATTTAATATGATATGTCAATTAAAATATATCTATAG
>ERZ1026850.1119-NODE-1119-length-14862-cov-3.361045_pt1 | contig 14862 bp, 10 predicted proteins | sample MGYA00380155_ERZ1026850 | MGnify/ENA primary metagenome ERZ1026850 (study PRJEB33269, sample SAMEA4719791) | human gut metagenome | biome: human-associated habitat; feature: organic feature; material: feces | place: Cameroon | collected 2013-10 ... | reverse complement strand
CCGGAAGGCGGTCCTTTGCGCCTTCGAGCACCGCCGCGAACGCATCGAGCGTCGAGCCGACGATTTCGGCGTTCGGGTAGGCTTTCTGCATCTCCTCGATAAAGGCGGTGACTTCTTCCGGCGCCGGGGGGCCTTCGTTGTCGTGCGAGTGCAGGAACACCATCACTTCGTCCAAACCCTCGACCGCCGTCGTTTCGCCGTACCATGCGGCGTAGTTTACGATGATTTCATCGTCGCCGAGCTTCCAGCGGAACAGCTGCGGCACATCAACGACCTTGGAGGAGGAGTTGATGCCGATATGCAGGTAGGTCATGCCCGCCTCGCGCAGCAGCGGCACGAGCGCAATCGTGTGACCCGGCACGTCGCTCATCTTGGCGGCGATGGTCTTTTTGCCGAATCGCTCGTCAAGGCGGCGGCTGATCGATAGGCCATAGCGGAACAGCAAATCGTCCATCAGCTCGGTGTGCGTCGTAAACGGCAGACCGTGCCAGGTGATCCAGCCACGGCGGATGGCCTCTTCGAGCTTCTCGCGCTCAGGAGCCGGTGCGGTTCCCAGATAGCGGTCGATGACAAACGAGCCGACTGTCCAGATGAACTGCGTCTTTTCCGGGGTGTTGAGCGTCTCGGCGGTCGCGAGCGCCTTCGGGATGAACTTTTCGTCGTACTTGCGGAAGATGTTGGCCGAAAGGTCGGTAAATCCAACATCAAGATGGGTTTTGTAAATAATATGTACTTTTTTAACCGTTGTATTATCCATAGTCGTTTAACCTTTCAGACCGCTCTTGGCGACGCTCTCGATGAAGTTTTTCTGGAAAATCAGATAGATGATAAGAACCGGCGCCATCACGAGCACACCGCCGGCCGTCAGCGCGGCGTAGTTGATGTAGTTGTCCGTGCCGGCCGCGAGCTGCGTCAGCGACAGAGCAAGCGTCTTTGCGTTATCCTGCGTGATGATGGAACGCGCCCATGCGAATTCGCTCCAGATAAAGGTGAACGCCAGAATCATCAGGCCGGAGACCGCACCCTTGAGCATCGGAAGCGCAACGCTGAAGAAGGTGCGGATATGGCCGCAGCCGTCGATGCGGGCCGCCTCCAGAATTTCGTTCGGGATGTAGGTCGAGAACTGACGCATATAGATGATGCCAAAGCCCGAATAGATGAACGGAAAAATCAGTCCGAGCGTCGAGTTTGTGATGTGCAGATGCTTTACGATATCGAACAGCGGAAAATAGGTCAGCTCCGGCGGAACCATCAGCGTCATCATGATGAAGATGAACGCTGCGTTCTTGAAGCGGAAGTTATACTTGCACATGACGTAGCCGGTGATTGTCGATAGCGATACCTGAATAAGAACCAGTGCCGCTGCCGCCTTGATGGAGTTCATGAATGCCGGGAGCATCTGGCCGTTCGTCAGCGCGAAGCGGTAGCTGTTCAGCGTGCCCTCTTTAATCGGCAGCCAGTTGAACGGAATTTTGAAAATCTCGCCCTCGCCCTGGAAGGACGCTGCGATCATCCACACGATCGGCAGCAGATAGAACAGCGCGATTACGAGCAGAATCGCCGCTACGATCGCCTCACGGAGACGCGGCGCGTTTGCTTTCCTTTTCATAAGTGTGTCTACCTCCTCAATCCTCGCCGCTCATACGTTTGGACGCCGCCATCTGGATGCCCGTAACGCCCAGAATGATCAGGAACAGTGCAATCGCGAGCACGGATGCGTAGCCTACGTTTCTCGAAGTGAAGCCCTGGTCGAAAATCAGCTTAATCGCGGTTTCGGTCGCGCCATAGGGACCGCCCTCGGTCAGCACCTGCACGATAACGTAGGTCTTGAGGTAGCTGATAGTCGCGTAAAGCGCCGAGAAGATGATAGTCGGCTTGAGCTGCGGCAGAGTTACGTGGAAGAACTGCGAAATCGTGCCTGCACCGTCCACACGCGCCGCCTCATACAGCTGAAAGTCCACGTTAGACAGGCCCGCGAAGAAAATCAGCATATAGTAGCCGGTGCCGTTCCAGATATGTACAATAACAATACACAGCTTCGCGAGCAACGGCTTGGAGAGCCACGCGATTTTTCCGATGCCCATGCCGCCGAGGACCGAGTTGACAAAGCCGAGCTCGGTGCCGAACATCAGCTTGAAAATGACCGATGCAACGACGCTCGGAACGAGATAGGTCGTAAAGAACGCGCTTTTAAGAAAATTCTTGCCGAATCGCACGTTGAACACGGAAATCGCGAGCACGAGCGACACGAACAGCACGAGCGGCACGGAAATGACCGTGATCTGGAATGTATTCATAAATGCGCGCGCCGCCGAGGCATCTCCGAACAGCTGCTTGATATTATCAAGGCCGACGAACTGCGGTTTGCTGACGTAGTTGTATTTATGAAACATGAAGTAAATATTCTTGAAGAACGGGTAGTAGAATACTGTTCCCAGGAAAATGATTGCCGGAAGCATGACGCTCGCGGCAAAGATACGATCCGAGGACAGCTTTTTCTTCTTCATACCTTGCAACCTCCTCTGTCTGCATAAAAAGAAGGGGCAGCAGCCTGCGCCGCTGCCCCTTTCTCAGTTGTTCGGTCTGTGCTCAGGAATTTGCCGCGATGCCCTCGGTGATGCGGGCCGCCGCGTCGGTAAGCACGGTCTGCGGGTCCTCGGAGTTTACGAGAATGCGCTCAAGCGCTTCCTGATAAATCTTCGCGCCGTCCGGGTATTTGTAGCAGCACTCCATGAAGTTGTAGCGGGTGTGCTGAAGCTGCTCCTGCTGCTTCTTCTTGGCCTCGATAACGCCGTTTTCCGTCCACTTCTTGATCTTCTCCGGGTTGTCGTAGATCGCCATGTCGGTAACGCCGCGGTCGGCCTCGATCTGGAACTCATCCGAGTACATCAGCTGGAGGAATTCGAGCGCCTTGTCCTTGTTCGGCGCGTCCTTGAAGATGGCCCAGTTGCAGCCGCCGAGCGAGGACCAGCCGATGCCGTCCTTGCCGGCCGGAACGGTCATGAAGCCGTAATCCATGCCTGCGTCGTCCGAAGCCTCCTGCGACCATTCACCGGCGAAGTAGACCGCCAGCTGTCCGTTCAGCCACAGCTGATTCTGCGTGCCGTCCGGAACCGGCGCATAGCCGTTCTTGACGAACTCCTGCATCTTGGTGTGCGCCGCGACGCTCTCGGGGGAGTCGATGATGCACTTGGTGTAATCCTCGTTCATGTAATCGCCGCCGAGCGTCCAGACCCAGCTGCCCTCGCCCCAGATGCCCGTGGGCACGTAGGTCGCAAAGACCTGATTGCCGTCCGGCGTTTTGAGGTTCTTTTCCTTGATGAGCTTGCCGAGGTCCTCGAGTTCGTCGAAGGTCTTGGGCGGCTCTACGCCCAGCTCGTTCAGAATCGTCTTGTTGTAGAGCGCGAGCGTGGTGTTGTTGTTGAAGGTGATGGCGCTCATCACGCCGTCGGCGGTCATGCGCTCAAGCTGCGCGTCGGTCAGCTTGTCTTTCAGGCCCCATTTCTCAACGTAGGGACCCATGTCAATCACGAGGTCGTCCTTGTAGAACTCCTTGTTCCAGTCCTTCATCTTGCCGATGTCCGGGATGTCGTCCATGCTCAGCAGCATCAGTTGCTTGTTGCGCAGCTCTTCGAGCGGGCTAGTGATGATTTCGTACTCAACGTTCGGATATTTCTCCTTGAACATGCGCATTGCGATGTCCAGACCGTCGTCGCTCTCGCCGGTTGTAGAGATACGCAGCTTGAACGATTCGTTCGGATCAGAGGAAGCGCTGTCGCCGCCGCTTGTGCCTCCGTTTCCGCCGCAGGCGGTCAGCATCGTCAGCGCCAGTGCCGCAGCACCCAGTCGAAGCCATGCTTTTTTCATTTTTTCTTTCTCCTTTCAATCTTCCTTCTTTGTGAAACCTGTTTGTCTCTGTGCTTCTCATTATACGAATCCAATGCCTTCGGAGCAATATCAATAAATTATCATTCGTATCGTAATAAATCCCAATCCCTCATGGGTGCTTGTGTTCGAGAGGCGCCGCGTGCTATACTGAATAGCAGAAAGAAGGTGCATCTGTTCCATGATCTCTGCATTTATCAAGCGTATTCGGCTGCTTGCGGGTTCGTTCTGGTTCAGCCTTATCCTGTTTTATTCTCTTCTGCTGTGCATCAGCCTCGCGGTCGCGGGCGGCGCAAGCTCAGCACTCTTTTCGCACACCATGTATGAGCAGTCCATCCATCAGGTGGACGCCGCAGCCGAACAGTTCGAAAACAGTATGACCGTCTATTTCGACGATGTGTCCGGCTACATCAAGTCCTTTCTCGCCGACGAGCGCGTTTGCAAGGACATCCGGGATTACAGCTCGCTCACCGGCTACGCCAAGCACAGCGCCTACACCTCAATTTCGGCGCAGATTGGCCGCGTACTCAACGGCAACGACAACATTTCCGATGTGCTGATTTTCAATGATGCGCTCCAGCTCAACTGCGTGCGCGACTCGCAGGGCATCACAGCAAAGTTCAATTCTCCGTTTCTGCAAGGGCTGAAAGATGACATCATGTCCTCGCAGCGCTTTTCCGTCCGTTTTCTCGTCGCGCAGCAGAGCGATTACATTTACAGTGGCTCACCCGACAGCCATCTTCTCGTGTGCTTTCCGCTGCGGGATTACCGCTACGCCGAAGGCATCCCGCTCGCGGCGGTCATCTTCGAGTACAAGCTCGACCGTCTGGAAAAGATGTTCCACTCGTTTGCGATGAGCGACCAGTGCCGCTCGTTCCTGTTCGACGCGGACAACAACCTCATTCTGGGCGCACTGGACGAAAACGAGTCGCTGATACCGAAAAATCATACGTTCAGCCTCGTGGAGAACGACGGAAAGTCGGTTCCCCTTACGCGCATCGACATCCCGGACACCGACTGGCATCTGGAATACATGATACGCACAGATGTGATCCATTCCCATATCCATACCTATCTGCGCATTCTGCTGTGCATCCTGCTCGCGATGATTTTGCTTTCGGTCGTGGTTTCCGTCCTTCTCGGCAACTTTTTCAGCAAACCGTTCAACCGCCTGCAAGGCGTGATGGAGCGTCTCGCGAGCGGCGACCTTTCCGCACGTTTCCACCATCCGGAACGCTACTACTCCGAGTTTATCGCCCTCGGCAACGGCTTCAACGACATGGCCGAGCAGCTGGAATCGCTTCTCGATGATATGTACGAGGCGAGCCTGCTGCAAAATCAGGCCGAGCTTTCCGCCATCCGCTCGAAAATCAACCCGCATTTCTTCTATAACGCCTTGCAGACCATTTCCTCCTTCGCCATGCTCGACGACTGCGACCATGTGCAGCAGGCGGTGCAACTGCTCGGCAAGCAGTTCGAGTACATCGTCTACGGCGACAAGGAGCTCGTGCCGCTTTCGCTCGAAATCGCGCATATCAACAACTACATGGAATACCGGAACCTGCGGCGCGAGCACGCGGTTGCGCTCGAATATCATATCCCGCCCGAACTGATGACGGAGCGCATTTCTAAGCTCATCGTGCAGCCGCTTATCGAAAACTGCATCAAGCACGCCTTCGCGCCCGACTTCCGGAACGGCCGCATCTTTATCAACGCGGAGCGCCGGGGCGAAACGCTTCATATCGAGGTCGCGGACAACGGCTGCGGCATTTCTCCCGAGCAGCTTTCCGCCATCCGCGAAAGCCTGCACATCACCCGTCCCGACCGCCACATCGGCCTGTCGAGCATCCACAACCGCCTGCATCTCCGCTGGGGAAACCAGTACGGCCTTTCGGTGGACAGCACGCTCGGACGCGGTACGGTCTGCACCCTGATACTTCCGATTTTAGGAGAGGAACCTGACGATGAAAATACGAACGCTGATCGTTGACGATGAATATCTGATTGTAAAATCCCTCGTCCATATTCTTTCTTCCATGACGGACCGCTTCGAGGTCATCGGGACCGGCACGGACGGCGAACAGGCGTACAGTCAGATCTGCTCGCTCGCGCCCGACCTCGTGCTGCTCGACATCTCGATGCCCCGTCTGGACGGACTGGAGCTGTTAAAGCGCCTGCACGACAACGCCATTCCGATGCCGACCGTTATCATTCTGTCCGCCTACCGAAACTTTTCCTACGCGCAGCAGGCGCTGCATTACGGCTGCCGCGAGTATCTGCTCAAACCCTTCGTCAAACGCGAGCTCATCGAGCAGCTGACGCGCATCGCGGACCAGATCGAGCAGCACCGCGCCTCCGCTGCCGAGGACCAGTACGCGCTTCTGCCCGAGCTGCTCGCGAGCCGGGTCGGTGCGCTGCTCGCCGGGGCGGAGGACAACGGCTTCGAGGCATTTCTCACCTCGCACGAACTCATCACGTTTCCCGTGCGGCTCGGCATCGCTCACCGTCCGGAGAAATGGTCGTGCCTGCCGCGGGATATTCAGCGCTTTTCCGCGCTTCTTCCGTCCTCCACCGGTATTTTCTGCTTTTCGCTGGGCGGTCTGCCGGCTTTCTGGATGCAACGCAGCTATTGCTCGATGCATGCGGACACACTGGCGCGGGCAGCGCGTGAAATCGGCGGCGCACACTGCGTTCTCGGTGTTTCCGAGCCAGTTTCCTCCACGGAAGAGCTTGCACAGCAGTGCGAAAATATCCGCCGCTCATTCAGCCGGATGTTTTACAGCCACGAGCTGTCCTCGCCCCTACTGTACATTCACGGCCAGCCGTCTGCGCTCGCCGCGTCGCCGCTTTTCCCTCTGCACGACGGATTTTCCGACGCGCTGCGCCGCCACCATTCGCAGGACGCACTCGCGATTATTTACGCTTATTTCTCGCTTCTCGACGAAAAGCAGTACTATGACCCGGACGACATCCGCCGCATCGTCTACGACTGCATCGTGTATCTCCGCTCGCTCCCCGACTCGCTTTCACCGCGTCTGACCGAAAAGCTCAAGCGTATCGAACTGAGCGATTTGAGCCGCTGTCAGACCCTCGACGACCTGTTTCTGTTCTTTTACAGTCTGGTGCTCGATGTGACCGAGGACCTGCGCACACTTTCGGATACCGGCGACCACTGCATCATGCTCGCGCAGAATTACTGCCGCACCCACCTCGCGGACGTCACGCTGTCCGATGCCGCGTCCTGCGTCAATATGTCGAAAAACTACTTCTGCCGCTATTTCAAGCAGCATACCGGGGAGAATTTCTCGGATTATCTCACTTCTCTGCGCGTCCAGACCGCGCAGGATCTGCTGCACACGACAAATCTCCGCATCGCGGACATCGCGGCACGTGTCGGCTACGGCACCGCCAGCCACTTCATCAGTGTGTTCAAGTCCGCTTGCGGCGTCACCCCGACCGAGTACCGCGCGGATGCGGGGAAAGGTTCAAGCATGGTGACAGATTGAATAGTGTGTTGAGCTTTACAAATCCTATTCTCAATCTATAAAATGCATTGGTACGTAGGATTTATAGCAAAAACTGCGAAGTACAGTCCTTTATGTTACGGTGATGGACCAACCAATGTCATCGCTATTAACCATTGTATTAAACTCACGTTTTCCAGAATACAAGGAGGGATTTCATCTATGTCGTATAGTCAAAAAGATAACAGCCTCACTGCGCAATTCTGCTATAGCTCTACCGTTGACGAGCTCGTCAACAAATTGCGCAACAACTACGCTTGGGATGATGCGGAAGTGCTTCCGAAATGGATTTCCGCTCCACTGGCTAAATATCCGCAGCTCCAAGCATATACTCGAAAATTTATGTACTTTTTGCGTTCGACAACAACTTCGTTCGGGAATACAAAACTTAACTACTATGATGTTCTAATTAATTGCATGATTACAGATCAAATTATGGGGGCATTAAAACAATTTGAAGCACGCTATCGTGCTGCTCACTCAGCATTCGATAGCGAATCTTCAGCAAATACTTCCAGAACATCCTATCTCCGCTGGCTATTTTCTGTGTCAAGGCGATGGGATGACGCAGCGTCTTCCAAAGGGGCAGTAGCGCCTAAACCTAGCAATTTGGAACGTTCGCCGCTGTATCGTTATTTCACTGACACTGACTTTATCCCTTGTGAAACTGATCGCGAATTTATGCAGGTGCTCGCTTTGCTTTATCCTTATGCTATCTGCAGTGATGATGGGTTGCCAATGTTGCCACACGCCTGCTTTACACCTCTCATGCATAAGCATCCATACTTCATGTACACGATTGAGCAAAAATGGCATTTATATTTTGACTCTCATCTGACGCGATCCACTATAATGCAGCATATTCTCGATAGCCTCTTTCGAACTTATCGTGATCCTAAATCATTCATGGAATTCCAGCAGGAGTGGTTTTCTTTTACCCATCACGCTTTCAATCGCACCAAAGCCGATATGTTTGAACTCGACTCTGCCTGCTCTGAACTCTTTGATATCGTAAAGCCTCGCAAGCCGCGTGAAGCTGATGTCAAAGTCATAGACGATATTCTACCAGATGACCAACAGTTATACTGGTCTGATTTTCTCGCGGGAAAACGTTACAATGTCTTATTTGCCGCTATGCGATTCTTCTTTGGATCTGACTCCAAACAAGAGCCGACTTTTCCTTTGCAGCTTCTTCGTGCTTCTATCGGCTCTGAAGATATTGAGAGGCATTTAAATTTCACTTTGACAAGGAGTTCAAAGCACGATTTGGCGCAATACGCCAAAGGCTTTGGAGAATTATTGGAAGAACTGAAAACCAGCTGTCAATGGGATTTGCTCTTCGAGTATCTTGAGCGGTTATTTTCAAAGACCGATTGCCTGCTGTCCAAGACCAATATCCGAGATCCAGCCAACCGAAATACGGTTGTGATACACAATCTAGTGGAGCAGCAAAAGCGAACCGAACGAACCGTCGCACGCAGCACCTACCCCGATGACTGTCGTCTGTTATCTGCAATTTACGCCTCGCTGATCAATGCGGCTCACGTCCTGCTTCCTGATTCTTCACATACTCTTTGCAAGGTATCCAACGGCTCTGATCACCCGATTGATTTCTATGCGCCATACGAATACCACGAGTCTTATGCGATTAACTCTCTTTGTTCATCCGATACACACCATTTTCTCGTACCCACCGATTATGTCGCTACCCCTTGCACAAGAATGATGTTCTCTTTAATTTATTCTCTGGGGGGTGACGCTATAAACAATGGCTCTAGCGATAGGACGGACTATGAGAACTGTCTGGGCGCTTATATCCTCGCTTTTTTATCCGACAGGGAAGTACATCGCGAGTATTTTCTCGATGACGAACAGACCTGTGATATGCGCCTGTGGCGTTGGGCACACAGACTGCTTCATACTTCTGAGGTGAAACAGCGAGAATTCAAAGATCCTGTTGTATTTCCCCTTGATTCTTCTGGAAACGAGTTCTCACTGCTCAAAAATACAATGGAGTGGTTTTGGCAAATGGACGAGTTATGTATTTTAGTCTATGACAGCGACCCAGATTTCGAAAGCCATTTGCAGCATTCGATCAGAAATCACGACCATATATCCTTTAACATTCCAGAAGGAATCATAAATGAGGGGATTCGCTATTGGGAACAGCTTCAGCAAGGAAACATTGCAGACTATAAGCTATTTCTCAAAGAAAATCTGCATATATCCCTGCGGAACACTGTCAAGTAATCTATATAACATATAAAAATAACATATAAAATTGGCCGCGGATGGAAGATATCCTGTCCACGACCAATTTTTTTCGTTTTGTGGGTGAATTTTTTTCACGTTTTCCTAGCGCTAAGCAAGCAATTCCCTGTAAATTGTTCAATTATTCTCGTTTTTCCCACATTTTGCTGCATCTATATGCAATAATAGTTTTGTTTTCCTTCTGAGCTGATTTTTTCGAACTTTTTCCTCTTGTGCGGTATCATCATACCATCGAAACGAAAAGTCGTTTCGAAATCAAATTTTTCTTACAAAAGGAGAACCCCAAAATGAAAAAATTCGAAATCCGCAAACTTTCTGCATCTACTTCCACGCAGGTTGTACCGCTCGGCACGCGCTGGCGCGATGACGAGGCATGGCCTGCGCATCTGCGCAGGCGCGCCAACGCGAGCGTCAGCTTTCTTCTCACGAAGCATGGTTCCGTGATGTGCGATGGCCTTACCGTCGGGTTCCTCGCCGAGCGCATCGAAACGGCCTGCATCTCTGTGTCTGATCGGTATGCGCGGTGGAATATTCTTGCCGTTTACGTCGGTGACAGCGTGCACCGCTATGCTGTCCGTGCGGCCGCGTGGGACAAAAAACCGCCCTTACCCGGTCTCGACCTCAGCAACCATGAAACTGACTTAGTTTACCTGATGTGCGACGAGCTTTCGCGAAAACAAGCATACATCGAGCACGTATACGAAATCGACCGCCAGATTTCTCTCGATTTGGTGTCAAATGTACATCGCGCTAAGGAACTCGGCGAGTTCGATGAGAACCGCTTCATCGCTCTTCTGACGACCGACCCGCTCGTTCTACCGGTTCTTGAAGCTACGCTGTTTGCCGCCGTTTGGGGCGAGGCTGCACTTGAAAACGCACCGCAGTTCATTCTGAACTTCATACTCCCCAGTGCGCAGGCTGCCACGGTGCGCGAGTATGTCGCGGAACATTTTCATGCGGTTGACCTTCTGCGCTCCCCTGCCGCACCGTTCAGCCACCCGATGACCCTTCGTCTCGAAAAGAGTCAGGAACCAATCTACGCACCTGCCGCCAGCGGCCGTCTCGTCCTGCTCAATCCGGTCGGTGATGCCATCAGCAGACTCGTAAACGAGATCGAACGCCGTGCGCATGAACAGCTGCTTTCCGGCGAAGCCGAGGATCGCCCGTTCGCAGCGTTCCCCATCACAATCACCACCCGTGCTTTACCCTCCGCTTACGCATACAACGTGCCTGTATCTGCGGACACGCACTCTCTCCGTGAAGAAGATGCCGACTGTCTGCGACTGGCTGCCGCCGAACTTCTGCGGTATGTACCGGATGCCGCGCGCACGCTGAGCGACGCCATTGATGATCTCGCTTGTCATCCCCGGGCTTACAGAATGAGTTTGCCCGAGCGCTGGGTTATTCTCGTCAGGCGGTTCGTTCGCCACTTTCTTTTGACCTCCGAGTCCGCACGCGATACGTTCGACCGCATCAGTGGAGAAGCCGAACGCTTACACAAAGAAGATGAGCTGCGGCGCGCGGAAACAATCGACTGCAGCGTAGCGTTTCTCCTTGACCCTGAGCGCTACAAAGATGCCATCTCGCCGCGTCCGAAGACTCTCGAGCAGCTCGATGAAACGATCGCGTTTCCGTACACAAGTCAAGGTGTCCCGGTACTCGCTTACAACACACCGCAGTTCGGACGGCTGCTTCAGCGCGCCGGTGTCGGCCCTGAGCTTGTCCCGGATGTCGTGCAGAAGCTCAAGGATCTCTCCATCTTTAAGAGTGAAAATATCAAGATCAACATCGATGGGACCTCTCGGCGCTATTATGCGATACCCGCGAAAATGTTCAAGAATTCCGTCATTCCGGCTATTCCGGCGGGTCAGGAGGAAAATAATGACGTATAATTATAATGTATACGCCGCCATGCATCAGCTCGGCGTGACCCAGCTTCACACGGAACAGAGCAAGGTTCTCTCCTGCATTCTCCAGAACCGCGACGTTCTCGTGCGCCTCTGCACCGGCGGCGGCAAATCGCTCCTTTTCCAGCTCCCGGCTCTCCTCGACGAGCCGGGACAGCTGACGCTTGTGTTCTCCCCTCTGCTGGCCTTGCAGCACGACCAAGTGCAATCCCTCCAAAAGAAAGACATCAGCGCTGCCCTGTTGAATTCAGAGCTGCGCAAGGGCTGCCATGCGGAAACGCTGCACAGCTTTGCACAGAAGGGCGGCCTGCTGTACCTTGCCCCCGAGCAGCTTCGCCGCGAGGACGTCCGCACCGCGCTCAGCACCGCACGGGTGCGCCGCGTTGTCGTGGACGAGGTGCACATCCTGCCGCAGGTCGACCGCGGTTTTCGCCCGGCTTACGCCGAAATCGGCGCGTTCATCAAGTCGCTTCGCATACCGCCGCAAATCCTTGCGTTCACGGCGACGGCGACCGCTTCGGACTTCAGCTATATCGCGCAAAGCCTGCATATGGTTGAACCAAAACGTTTCTTTTTCTCCGTAAAACGTTCGAATATTAAGCTTTCCATCAAGGAATTCAACGTTCGCGGCAAAGACAATGTGAAGCGCCGCAAGCGCATGCAGCGGCTCAAAATGCTTGACGCTGTGCTCCGGCAGCACCGGCCCAGGAACGGCGCGACCATCGTCTACTGCCCGACGGTCAACGATGTCAAGCGCACGACGAAATACCTGCGCGGGGAGAAGTACTCGGCGAAAGCGTACTACAGCGAGCTCCCGAAGGGCAGGAAAAAGCGTGTGCACCGGTATTTCCTCACGAAAAAGCGTCCGATCGTCGTTGCGACGAACGCATTCGGTCTCGGCATCGACCGGCCGGATGTCCGGCTCGTCGTGCACGCCGGTCTGCCGCTCGGCATCGATGCCTACGCGCAGGAAATCGGTCGAGCGGGCCGCGACGGCAAAAAGGCGCGCGCCGTTCTGCTTTACACCCCGACGGACTTCGCAGACGCCAGCCGTATCATTCGTCAGAACAACAATGACACAACCGACTATCGCGGCGAAAAGCGCCTTGACGCGCTCAAAAAGGTCATCGCCGAGCCGAAAAAGGCATGGAAGGGCATCGCGAAGTACTTCGGTTGAGCGTATCAACCGCGCATCTCGTTGATATACTATATCTGTATATATATGGTATTCACCCGTATGACAAAGGAGGAATTTTCATGAATAACGAATTGGAACGCGCGCAGGTATACCAGATTTTAGCGCTCAACGACGAGATGCTCCGCAGCGGCTGCATCACCCGTGACGAGCACGATTTCGTCCGCCATTTGCAGACGGACAAGCTGACAAGGCTCCACGGCCGCGACAGCGCACACCCCCGAGGCACCGCACTGAACTGAGGGAGGCGGCTGCATGGACGTCCGCAGACTGGACGAAATGCAGGCGCAGGGCCGCAGCATCTTCGACACCGCGCTTGCTGTGGCCTACTACGCCCGTGTTTCGACCGACAAAGACGAGCAGATCAACAGTCTCGGCAATCAGAAACGCTATTTCGAGGATTACATCGCCGCCAATCCCCACTGGACGTTTGCCGGCGGCTATGTCGATGAGGGCATCAGCGGCACTTCGGTCGAGGGGCGTGAGCAGTTTCTCCGCATGATCGAGGACGCGAAGCGCGGCCGCTTTGACCTCATCATCACCAAAGAGATCAGCCGTTTCGCCCGAAACACCCTTGACAGCCTCAGCTACACGCGCGAGCTGCTGCGGTTCGGCGTCGGCGTGTACTTCCAGAACGACAATATCAACACCTTTGACAAGGATGCCGAGCTGCGCCTCACCATCATGTCCTCCATCGCGCAGGACGAGGTGCGCAAGCTGTCCGAACGCACCCGCTTCGGCTTCAAGCGTGCGCAGGAAAACAGCGTCCTGCTCGGTCAGAACAACCTGTTCGGCTATAACAAGGTCGATGGACGGCTTGAAATCGTCGAGCACGAGGCCGCCATAGTCCGCGAGGTGTTCGAGCGCTACACCGCAGGCGACCTCGGTCTGCGCGCCATCGCGAACGACCTTGAGCGGCGCGGCATTCGCGGACGGCAGGGCAGGCCGCTCACCTACTCCACGCTGTACGGCATGATCCGCAACCCGAAATACAAGGGCTGCTACGCCGGTCGGCGCTATGCCTCCCGGGACTACCGCGACAAGCGCAGCTACCGTCTGAGCGAGGACAAGTGGCTCGTCCACGAGGATGACCGCGTGCCTGCCATCGTGCCGGAGGCCATGTGGGACGAGGCGAACCGCCTGCTCGCTGCACGCGGACAGACCATGAAGCAGCACGCGCAGGCATCGCAGAACCGCTATGCCTACAGCGGCAAGCTCATCTGCGCGAAGCACGGCACAGCTTTCCACAGGCATGTGTATAAAAGCAAAAGCCGCGGCGAGGTGGAATGCTGGAACTGCAAGCTGTACCGCGAAAAGGGAAAACAGGGCGGCTGCGACTCCCCCACGATTTACAGCCATGAGCTCGACCGCATTCTTGCGCGCGTGTTCGAGCAGGTGACGGACGAGCGCTCGACTGCCATGCAGGAGTACATCGACAATCTGCGCGCCTTTGCCGCGCAGCAGGACAATGCCCCTGCCCTCGCGAAGGTCGAGCAGGAGCTCGAGACCGTCACCCGCCGCAAGGACAAGCTGCTCGATCTCGCGCTTGCCGGGGCACTCTCGAACGAGGAATTCAGGCAGCGCAATGAGGCCTGCAACGAGCAGCTTGCCGCGCTCGAGCAGCAGCGCAAAGAATTGCAAAATGCAGACAAAACGCTCGAGCAGCGCATTCGGCGCGTGGAAAGCCTGCGCCGCACCATCGAGGAGCGGTGGCAGACAAACTGCGGCTTTTCGCGCGAGATGTCCAAGGCGCTCGTCGACCGCATCGTCGTAGACGCGGATGAGAGCCGAACCTGCATCCGTCTGGAGATTTTCCTCACCACCGGAAGCGACTTCCGCGCCGAGCCGGTGCTGTCCGCCGCGACGCAGTCCCCGGACGCGCAGATGAAGCTGACCTTCCCCCGCTCGCGCTCCGGCCATCAGGGCGAGTACAGCGTGACGTACCTCGTGCGGTGGCACCTCGGGTAAAAACGAAAGAAAGCAGTGATGCTGCCTCTAAAAGTGAAGCGCATCACTGCTTTTTCTGGTGTTACTTTTGGCGGTCAGACCCTCTTTTCCTTTCCCGCAGTCTGCGGCAGGA
>ERZ1026850.1111-NODE-1111-length-14926-cov-22.176316_pt1 | contig 14926 bp, 8 predicted proteins | sample MGYA00380155_ERZ1026850 | MGnify/ENA primary metagenome ERZ1026850 (study PRJEB33269, sample SAMEA4719791) | human gut metagenome | biome: human-associated habitat; feature: organic feature; material: feces | place: Cameroon | collected 2013-10 ... | reverse complement strand
GATCCGTTTTGTCAACGCCCCGGATATGCTGGAAGTCCTGTGGACTGACCGTCCGAAGATTCCTCAGACCCCGATCATTACTCTTGGACCTGAGCAGGTTGGATGGTCAAGGGTGCAAAAGGTGCGTTGGATCCGCAAATGGCTGACTGACAAAGGGTACGATGCTATTCTTCTCACGGCTTTGGATGAGATTGCCTGGATGCTGAACGTCCGTGGGCAGGATGTCGCTTATAACCCTGTGGTGATGTCATATCTTCTTGTCACTCAGGATAATGTGCTTTGGTTCGCACGTAAGGGTGAGATTCCGGATGATGACGGAGAGACCGAGGACAGTTTCCACGAGCTCCTTGCTGACGGAGTGAATATTCAGGAATATTCAGATGTCGAGGCCGCGCTTTCAAATCTTGTGGACGGCAATTACATCAAGGCTTTGTTTGTTGATCCGGCGACGTTGAATTTCAGTTTGTTCAGTATTCTGAACTCTCGGTATGTCATCATGGGGACCTCGCCTGTCGGGCTTCGCAAGTCGGTCAAGAACGAAGTCGAGATCGCTGGGATGAGGGAGGCTCATCTTGAGGACGGCGTTGCTATGGAGCGCTTCCTCCATTGGCTGCAAACCTCCGTCGAGGCGGGAGATGCGGTCAATGAATATGAAGCCTCGCTGAAACTGCACGAGTTCCGCAGTGAGATCGAGGGCTTCCGTGGGGAGAGTTTCGAGACGATTTCGGCTTACGGTCCGAACGCCGCTCTGCCTCACTATGTCACGCCGGAGGAAGGCTCCGCTGAACTCTATGCGGAAGGACTTTACCTGTGCGATTCCGGCGGGCAGTACCTGTTCGGTACCACTGACATCACCAGAACTGTTCCGCTTGGGCCTTGTTCCCAGTTGGAGAAAGAGGACTATACTTTGGTCTTGAAAGGGCATATAGCATTGGCAAAGGCTGTTTTCCCTAAAGGGACGGCTGGTTGCCAGCTGGATGTCCTGGCCCGCGAACCGCTCTGGAGCGCAAAGCGCAATTTCGGCCACGGAACCGGCCACGGGGTCGGATTCTATCTGAATGTCCACGAGGGGCCGCAGGACATCCGTCAGAACTTCAATCGTCAGGCTTTGATTCCGGGAATGATCACAAGTGATGAGCCGGGAATATACCGGGAGGGCAAGTTCGGTATCCGTCACGAGAACCTGATCCTTTGCGTTGATGCCGGAGAGAACGATTTCGGCCATTGGCTGAGATTCGAGACGTTGACCCTCTGCCACTTCGACACGTCGATCCTTGTCAAAGACCTTCTCGACCGCTCAGAGATTGACTGGCTCAACGCCTACAACGAGCACGTTTACCGTACTCTTTCCCCACGTCTCACTCCAGAGGTCGCTTCTTGGCTTCGTCAGAAGACGCTGCCGATCTAATGTGGTATCTCGTGGCACTTAAGTGCTTGAAAATGAATATAAAAAGCAATGTCCTGGTGCTGTCTTCTTCACCAGGACATCGCTCTTTTGCATGAAAATCAAATAGTTATCTGCCACGGCACATCACAGTACATCCGTGGGTTCAGCTGCTTCGCTGCTTCGACAAGCTCAGCAACCGCAGTATGGTGCCATTGAAATATGTACTATGTACGATGACTATGCACTATGCAGTATGATGTCATTGAAATATTAGGTTACCCTAATAAGTCCAGAGGGCCTCTGTTCTGAATTTTGGTAACGTGCAAAATTCAGGTTAGAGGCCCTCTTGACTATATTCCACCTTATATCTAATCGATTACTTGTTCAGTGTGTCTGCCGACTTGATGTACTTTGCAAGCTCGGCGTCGGAGACGTGGAAGTTCTGCATCTCGCCGGAGAGGTATTGATCGTAGGCACTCATATCCACGAAACCGTGGCCGGAAAGGTTGAAGAGAATGACTTTCTCCTCGCCGGATTCCTTGCACTTGAGTGCCTCGCCTATTGTCGCGGCGATGGCGTGGCAGGATTCCGGAGCAGGGATGATGCCCTCGGTCTGAGCGAAGAGAACTCCGGCCTTGAATGCGTCAAGCTGCTCGATGTCAACTGCTTCCATATACCCATCCTTCATCAGCTGTGACATTATCACGCCGGCTCCATGGTAGCGAAGTCCGCCTGCGTGGATGGTCGCCGGCTTGAAATCGTGACCGAGGGTGTACATCGGGAGGAGCGGAGTCATACCGGCCTCGTCACCGAAGTCATATTCAAACTTTCCTCTCGTTAGTTTCGGGCAGGAATATGGCTCGGCCGCGATGAAGCGGGTCTTTTTGCCTTCCTGAATATTATGCCTCATAAACGGGTAGGCGATGCCGCTGAAGTTCGAGCCGCCACCGAAGCAGGCCACTACGATGTCTGGATATTCCCCGGCCATCTCCATCTGCTTTTCGGCTTCCAGTCCTATGACGGTCTGGTGCAGGCAGACATGGTTCAGGACGGATCCGAGGGTGTACTTGCAGTTCGGAGTGCTGACCGCAAGCTCGATGGCCTCGGAGATCGCGCATCCAAGTGATCCTTGATCGTTAGGGTTGGCTGTGATGATGTCCTTCCCTGCCCTTGTGGACATTGACGGAGACGGAGTGATGGCCGCTCCGAAAGTCTGCATGATCGACCTCCTGTAAGGCTTCTGTTGGAAGCTGACCTTGACCATATAGACGGCGCAGTCCAGACCGAACTTCTTTGCGGCGTAGGATAGCGCTCCGCCCCATTGTCCGGCTCCGGTTTCGGTGGTGATGTTGGTGATGCCCTGCTCCTTGGCATAGTAGGCCTGTGCCAGGGCAGAGTTCAGCTTGTGGGATCCGGCAGGAGAGACACTCTCATTCTTGAAATAGATGTGTGCCGGTGTGCCGAGCGCGGCCTCAAGGTCATAAGCCCTTACCAGAGGCGTGCATCTGTAGCCGGCGTACTGTTCACGGACCGGTTCAGGGATAGGAATCCACTCGTCTGTCGTGTTGAGCTCCTGGTCGGCGCACGCCTTGCAGAAGATAGGGTAGAGATCCTCGGCTTTCAAGGCCTCGTGAGTGGCCGGGTTGAGGATAGGCATTGGCTTGTTGGGCATGACTGCCTGCATGTTGAACCATGCTGTCGGGATGTCGCTCTCTGGGAGCAGGAACTTTTTCTGTCTCATTTCAGTTCGTTTTTAAAATGTTAACTATTATTTATAAATCAATTTGTCTGATTTTTGACGCTTTGGTCGCTGAGCATGTCGAAGCGTCGAAGCGTCGAAGCGTCGAAGCGGCTTATTTGTTGTCCTGTTTTTATATGGTCACTTCGACAGGCTCAGTGACCGGAAGTGTAGCTCAGAGACCGGATTCTTGGTTCAACGACCGGGTGGCGTATAACAAATAAGGGCGACCGAACACGGTCACCCTTGAATTTTCATTTTTAATCCTTGACTAAATCAAAGCGTTTGCCTGAAGGAATGCGTTGATGCCAACAGCCGCAAAGCCAAGGAAGATCAGCGTGGCGACCACGATGCCGATCACTTTCAGTCTCTTGAACCAGGTCTGGTTGTTCCAGCCAACTGTCTGGAACATGCTCCAGAAACCGTGGCAAAGGTGGAACCATACAGCCACGAACCAGACAAGGTACAATGCCAGCACCCACCATCGTCCGAAAGTGAGATTGAGAAGTTCGTAAGGGTTGCCCTCCTCGGCGCCGGTGAACATCGCAAGCTGCATTTTGGCCCAGAAGTGGGTAAGATGGAATGCAAGGATGCCGAGAATGATGATGCCAAGCACGAACATATTCTTTGCTGACCAAGAGTCGGCGGCAGCGACGCTTGAAGCCTCATAGCGCTTGTAGCCGCCACGGGCCTTGATGTTCTTCCAAGTAAGCCAGCATCCGTAGATGATGTGGATGATGAAACCAGCGGCAAGAACCGGAACCATGATGGTCACGATAGGCAGAGCCATGAAATCGCAGCCTTTCTGGAAAAGGCCGTCAAGCCCGTTGTAGTTGCCTGTGAAAGAGTCAATGACGGAGAACAGGTTAATCGTCACGTGAAGCAGCAGGAAGATTATAAGAAATGCTCCGCTGACTGCCTGAATGAACTTCCTTCCGATGGAATAGTGAAATGCGTTCGCCATTATCGTCTTAATTAGTTTCTTAATGTTGCGTAGCGGGAGTGGGGCATGATCCCACGACCTCCGGATTATGAATCCGACGCTCTAACCAGCTGAGCTACCCCGCCATTCTTGTTGGCAAGAGCCATAAAAACAAACCGGCCGGAGCCGGATTTGTTGAGATAGAAGGATTCGAACCCTCACTGACAGAGCCAGAATCTGTAGTGCTACCATTACACCATATCTCAATGATGCGCTGCGTTTCTTCGCAACTGGACTGCAAAAATAGAACTTTATCCTGAAATGACAAAATTAATTCGACTTTTTTCTTCGAATTAGCAGACAAAGTCCCAAAATTGTGAACAAAGCGTTGAAAAGAAGCAGCTCGTAGCTGAATTTATACCCGCCGAACCACCTTTCGGAGTTGCTCTGCAGAATGAAGCAAAGCACCGGCGCGATGACGGCCACCAGCGGCACCCACTTGTCGCGCACCTTTCTTTTCGTGAATATTCCGAAAGCGAACATTCCCAGGATCGGCCCGTAGGTGTAGCTCGCCAGCTTGTAAACCGCGTCAATAGCCGATTTCGTGTTCAGAAGATAGAAGACAAAGATCACCACTCCCATCATGAACGCCATCAGCAGATGCACCTTCTTCCTGACAGAGGTCACCTGCTCCTCGCTCTTTCCCTTGGTGCCTATGATGTCCACCGTGAACGACGTGGTCAGCGCTGTCAGGGCCGAACCACCCGCCGCGAACGCGCACGACACAAGCCCGATCACGAACAGCACGCCCACAATCGCAGGCAGATAGCCACCTGTCGCAACGGCCGGGAACAGCGTGTCGCCAACCTCGGAGATGCCCTTCTGACCTGCGAATATGTACAAAAGCACCCCCAGGCAGAGGAACAGGAATATCACCGGAATCTGCAACAAACCGCTGGTAATGAGGTTCTTCTGCGAATCCTTGGCGTTGCGGCTGCTCAGCGTGCGCTGCATCATATCCTGGTCCAGACCAGTCATCGCGATCACGGTGAACACGCCCGCCAGGAACTGCTTCCAGAAATATTCAGGGTGGTTCACATCATCGAAGAAGAACATCTTTGAATATGAACTCTCACGCACCGTCTGCACCACGCCGGAGAAATTAAGACCCAGATCCTTGGCAATGAACACAATCGCCAGCACGATGGAGACAATCATACAGACTGTCTTCAATGTGTCTGTCCAGATCACGGACTTCACCCCGCCACGGAACGTGTACAGCAGCACGATGGCCACGGAGACGATCACGTTCAGGATGAATGGCAGCCCAAGCGGCTCGAAAATCATCAACTGGAGCGTCACGCAGACGAGGAATAGTCTGACCGCGGCTCCCAAAATCTTGGAAATGAAGAAGAACCATGCTCCCGTCTTGTGCGAGGAGACTCCGAACCGGTCGTCAAGATATTGGTAGATCGACACCATATTCATCTTGAAGAATATAGGTGTGAGGACGAAGGCGATGATGATGTAGCCGACAAAGAATCCGAGCACCATCTGTAGATAACCCATAGCCGTGCCTCCCACGCCGACCATTCCCGGCACAGAGACGTATGTGACTCCGGACATCGGCGCACCGAGCATCGCGATCGCCACGATCCACCACGGAGCCTTGCGCCCTCCGTTGAAGAATCCCGCGTTGTCAGCGTTACGCGACGAGATCCAAGACACCGTGAACATCACGGCAAAGTACGCCAGAACTGTGATTATTACTGATAAAGGGCTCATATTGTGCTATCAATAGGGTATTATATGCAAAAGTAAGCTTTTGAAGGCAAATCACGATAACTTTATTTCATTATTCATTGAAATCAGTCATCATGATTGGATTATTCAAATTTTGAATATGAGAACTGTGGCCCAGACCTCGCAGCCTTCCTTCCTGCCGACGAAGCCGAGACGTTCTGTGGTCGTGGCCTTTACCGAGATGTTGTCGATGTCTGTTCCAATCACTTCCGCGAGCTTGGAACGCATCGCGTCTATGTGCGGGCGCAGTTTCGGAGCCTGTAGAGCTATCGTGATGTCCGCGTTGCCGAGCTCGTAGCCTTTGGCCCTTACCATCGACATCACTTCTTTCAGAAGCAGTTTGCTGTCAACGCCTTTCCATCTGTCGTCGTTGTCTGGGAAATGTAGTCCTATGTCCCCGAGAGCGGCCGCTCCGAGAAGAGCGTCGCACAGCGCGTGTATGGCCACATCCCCGTCGGAATGCGCCACGAATCCCGTCTCGCTCTCGATCCTGACTCCGCAGAGCCACATCGGCAGTCCCTCCTTGAGGGCGTGCACATCGTAACCGTTGCCTATTCTGTATTCTTCCATATTCAGTGATTCAGTCGTGGCCGTCCTCTTTTTGGCGCGAGGCGGCATATTCATTGGCCTTTAGGACAAAAGTAAGCATTTTCTGCGTATAGGCCGCAATTATTCTTGTTTTTGATGTTTTGATTCCAAGGAGTCCGGTAAAGCAGCGATTGATATAGTGGGATAATTAACTTGGAAACGTAAAAAATAGTTGGCATTGCAAATATTATTTGTATATTAGCAATATAATGATTTTGACTACAAGCCTTTTTTAAGAATAGATGAGCATCGCATACAAAACAATTTGGACAATTGTAACCATTGTCTGTCTTTCTCTATTGTGCATTGGAGGGGATCTGACTGATTCGTCAAATTCTTTCCTGTTTTGTTTAGGCGTTATATCTTGCCTGAATATTTCCTTGATTGACTTTTACACGTCAATTGGCAGGAAAGCAGGTAATGAACGCAAGCCTAATAATCTTCTATTCCTTTCTATCTTCCTGCCTCTGATTATTCTTTTGGCTTGGTTAACTTTCTTCACTGACTTTAGCAGAAAGACTTATGCAGTGATTGCCGTGGTATTTTTCGGCGGACTTTCAGTCTTGTTCATCGTAGGAACTGTGTTGTTGAACAGGAAAAAAAGGAATAACTAACTCTGGCGTATAAGAAGATTGAAATATCAATCCCTGTCTCTAATCCCAAAAATTAGTATTAAATTTAGGATTATAATCCCAAAAATCACTATAAATTTTGGGATTAGGGACATTGTTTTGCTATCTTTGCAGCAGATCCAATGTGAACAACGATATGATACGACGACAATTACAAGACGTGATAGAGTCCCGGATGTTTGCTGGTAAGGCAATCGTTGTGATAGGGGCAAGGCAAGTTGGTAAGAGTACGCTCTTCAATATGGTGTTGGAGGGACGCAAGGAGCCTGTTTTGCGTCTGAATTGTGATGAGCCAGAGGTGCAGGAGATGCTGACGGCGATGAACACGCAAGAGTTGAAATTGCTGATAGGGCAGAATAAGATACTTGTCATTGACGAGGCGCAAAGGGTGGAGAATATCGGTATGACATTGAAGCGGATTACGGATAATTTCCCTGAAGTGCAGTTGTTGGTGACAGGCTCTTCCTCTTTTGAGCTCCAAAACAAACTCAACGAACCTTTGACAGGAAGAAAATTTGAATATCATCTCTTCCCCCTGTCAACAGGGGAACTCCTGAATGCGCAAGGCTTGCTTTCTGTGAAGCAAACCTTGGAGAGTCGTCTCATTTTCGGTTCATATCCTGACATATTCAATCATCAAGAGGATGCAAAGGATTTGCTGTATAATCTCTCCAGCAGTTATTTGTATAAGGATTTGCTGAACCTGGAGAGTGTGCGTCGCCCTGCGCTATTGGGCAAACTCCTTACGGCTTTGGCTTTACAAGTTACGAGCGAGGTGTCGTATAATGAGTTGGCTCAAACGGTGGGTACGGACAACAAGACTGTAGAGAAGTACATTGACTTGTTGGAAAAATGCTATATTGTCTTTAAACTCAATGGATTCAGTCGTAATCTTCGCACGGAGTTGAAGCGAGCCAAGAAATTCTATTTTTACGATAATGGCATCCGCAATGCCATTTTGCAGAACTTCGCGCCTCTTGCTCTTCGCCAAGATGTGGGTGCTTTGTGGGAGAATTTCTTCATCAGCGAGCGTATCAAGGCAAATCAGTATGGCTGTCGGTACGTGAATGGTTATTTCTGGCGTACCAACCAGCGGCAAGAGATAGATTACATAGAGGAGTGCGATGGGCAGTTCTCCATCTTTGAGATGAAGTGGAATCCCAAACGTGCCAATAATCAGTTCCCTAACACATTTCTCACTACTTATGATGTGAAGGAGAAAACCATCATAACACCAGAGAATTGGTTGGAGTGGGTGAAGTGAAAAGTAAGCATTTTCTACGTTTTATTCTTATTTTTGCGTCAATGAATATCGCAACCTCGGAGGTGGCGATGATTAGGAAAAGGATGATGAAAAGATTGATTTCCATTGCGGCCTTGGCGCTTGCCACCGTTCAGGCTTTCGCCGGTTCCTGGGTCAGGATCAACCAGATAGGCTATCTTCCGTCGGCGACGAAGGTGGCGGTGTTTATGAGTGACGAGGCCGTCGAGGTCACCGGCTTCGAGCTTGTGGATGCGTTCACCGGAGAGACTGTGTGGCGCTCAGAGGCTGTCAGACCGACCGGCTCGCTCGGACGTATGAAAGTGACTTACAGGCTGGATTTCAGCGCTTTGCAGACTAGAGGGGCTTATTATGTGAAGGCACTGATGCCGGGAGGAGAGGCGCGCTCGGAGATATTCCCGATAAATCCTAAGGTTTATGACGGAGCGGCCGATTTTGTGCTGAACTATATGCGTCAGCAGCGTTGCGGTTGGAACCCTTTCTTCAAAGACAGTTGTCATCGCAAGGACGGAATCATCGTCGGGCATCCGGATCCTAAGAAAGACAGCACTTTCCTTGACGTGACCGGAGGTTGGCACGACGCTTCGGACTGCCTCCAGTACACAACCACCTCAGCCAACGCGATTTACCAGATGATGTTCGCCTATCAGAGCAATCCGGAGGCATTCTCGGACAATCATCTGGCTGACGGAACGCCGGGTCGGAACGGGATTCCTGACATCATAGATGAGATTTACTGGGGACTCAAATGGCTTGACAAGATGAACCCTGAGCCGGGTGAGATGTACAATCAGATCGCGGATGACCGTGACCATGTCGGAATGCGTGTCCCGAATGACGACCAGGCTGACTATGGTTGGGGAAAAGGCGAGTACAGGCCGGTGTGGTTCTGCTCCGGTGAGCCTCAGCAGAGGGGCAGACGTGGGGACAAGAACAAGACGACCGGAGTGGCCAGCACTGCCGGGAAGTTCGCTTCGGACTTCGCCCTCGGCGCGGAGATCCTGAAGCCGTTCTACCCAGAGTTCGCCGAGAAGATCGGCGCCAAGGCGCAGACCGCCTACGATGCCGGAGTCGCCAAACCCGGTGTCTGCCAGACCGCCTCGGTGGTCTCACCTTACATCTACGAGGAGGATAACTGGGTGGATGATATGGAGTTGGCCGCCTACGAGATGTTCCGCCGCACCGGCGACAAGAAGTACAGAACCGAGGCCATTGAATATGCCCGCCGCGAGCCGGTGACCCCTTGGATGGGAGCCGACAGCGCCCGCCACTACCAGTGGTATCCTTTTATGAATATGGGGCATTACCGCATCGCGAGGAATTTCGGCGGCAAGGTCTCGGCGGAATTCATCAGGAACATGCGTTCGGGCATCCAGCGCGTCTATGAGCGCGGGAAGGATCATCCTTTTATGTTCGGCATTCCGGGAATATGGTGCTCGAACAATCTGACCTCGGCGATGCTGACCCAGTGCATCCTTTACCGTGAGCTGACCGGTGACACGACCTATCAGGAGATGGAAGGTTCTTTGCGTGACTGGCTTCTGGGGTGCAATCCATGGGGCGTGAGCATGATTGTGGAGCTTCCGAAAGGTGGAATATTCCCGACGCAGCCTCATTCGTTCATCATCAATTACAAGATGGGAAACACCACCGGCGGTCTGGTTGACGGCCCTGTTTACGCGACGATCTTCGGCAGCCTTCTTGGAATCCGCACCGATGGCGGTATCAACTACGAGGAATTCCAGCCTGGTGATCTTGTTTACCACGACAGCACGCACGACTATTCCACAAATGAGCCGACAATGGACGGCACGGCTTCGCTGACTTTCCCGCTGTCCTACTACCAGCGTGAAGGGAGTGCTACCGCTGCCCACCTTACGACTCAAACCGACAATAACATCTACCAAGACGGCGGAATAATCAGAACCGACCCGTCAGTCAAGCGCATAGACTTTGTGTTCACCGCCGCCGACAAGGCCGACGGAGCGGAAAGAATCATCTCCACATTGAGAAAATACAACATCAAAGGCGGATTCTTCTTCACCGGAGAGTTCTTCGAGATGTACCCTGATGTTGTCAGAAGACTTGTCGCCGAAGGACACTACGTCGGAAGCCACTCCTACGGCCACCTGCTCTACGCCCCTTGGGGCAACCGTGACTCACTTCTGGTGACAAGGCAAGAGTTCAACGAGGATATATTCAAGAGCTACAAGGTGTTGCGGGAGTTCGGCATCACCGATGCGCCGTACTTCATACCGCCTTACGAGCACTACAATGCGACAATCTCCTCATGGGCCAGACAGCTTGGATTGCAGGTCATCAACTACACCCCCGGAACCATCACCAACGGCGACTACACCACCCCCGAAATGAAGCGTTATTTCAGTAGCAAGGAGATTCTCAGCAGGATTTGGGAATATGAAAGGACGGATCCCAATGGTCTGAACGGCCACATCATGCTGATCCATTTCGGAACGGATCCGGCCAGGACTGACAAGTTCTACGACAAACTGCCTGGGCTGATCAGGGAGTTGCGTCGTAAAGGATATTCATTCACACCATTGAAAGACAATGATCAAGCACATCTATAAGATTGAAGGAAAGTTCGAGTTTGAGTCCGGCGGAAGCATTGACAATCTGGAGGTTGCCTACCACACATCGCCGTTTGGATATTCACCGGACAAGAAAGTGATCTGGCTATGCCACGCCCTCACCGCGGATTCTGATCCGGAGGGAAGTTGGTGGCCAGCTCTGGTAGGTCCCGGCAGACTGATCGACACCGGGAAATATTTCGTCATCTGCGCCAACGTCCTTGGTTCGGCCTGCGGTTCGTCAAGCCCGGCGTCAGCCAATCCGAAAACCGGCAAACCCTACTATTTCGATTTCCCCAGAGTGACCGTGCGTGACACCGTCCGCGCCTTCGATCTTCTGCGCCAACATCTTGGAATAGAGAAAATTGATATGCTGATCGGAACATCGATGGGCGGATTCATGTCCTTTGAGTGGGCCGTGATGCGTCCCGGCATATTCGGAAAGATATTCTTCATCGCCACCGGTGCCCGCGTGACCCCTTGGCTCGCCGGATTCAACGCCGCCAGCCGCATGGCTCTTCTGGCTGATCCGACCTTTAAGGAGCACCGTGACCTGAATGGCGGCATGGAGGGTCTCAAGGCTGCCCGCGCGATCGCCCTGCTGACATATCGCTGTGAGGAGGGCCTCTTCAAGCAGAACGAGGACAGTGACGACACCATCTTCGCCGGCAAGGTCGGCTCATATTACCGTCACCAGACCTCCAAGTTCGTCAAGGATTGGGATGCATATTCCTATCTATATGTCTGTGACGAGGTTGACAGCAACAACGTAGGACGTGGCCGTGGAGGTGTCGCCAAAGCCATTGCTCAGATCAAAACTGACTGCACCTTCATCTGTATGTCCTCAGACGAGCTTTTCCCGCCCGAGGATATGCGCCCCCTCTCGGAATTGATCCCCGGCTCCCGCTACCACCAGATCGAGACCCCCTACGGCCACGACGGCTTCCTCATCGAAACCGCCGCCATCGCCGAGATCCTCGCCCCGGCTATGCCGTAACTTCGATGTCTATCCTGGAGGAGCGATTACCTTAAATAACGCTCTCGGATCCAAATATCAAGAAACAGGTCATAAACTTGATAGACCCCTGTTTCTTTGACCCTGTCGCAAAAGTATTTGGCACCGTCATAACCGGTAGTGATGAATGGATTTATCATATTCACAATGTCTTATGATACCAATATGACATTTTATCATTTTATGATAAAATTTGTGCGCAGTGGAAAACAGGGGGATTCTCCCGTTTGTGTTGGGGATTCTTATCGCTGTTGTGCGGAAGCCTGGCAAGGTAAGGGCGTGTGAAGAAAAGCGGTGTGTGGTGGCGAACGTTAAGGTGGTGGTGGTATGTGGTGGGGCTGGCTCGTGGCATTTAACTGATTGATATTTAGGCTTATGATGTTATTCCTGGTGCGGTTCCAACCATCAGGCAAGAGCTCTTGTCCTTGATTACCAGTCATCTATCTGCCACGCCCTCATTCTCAATGGGTGATGTCTAACTTCTTGAATATCAGTTAAAAGCCGCCTCTCCTTTAGTCGAATCAACCCAAAGGCATTTCGTTAATGCATTGAACATCATTGCCTAACCCTCCACGCGTTTCTCGTATCTTTGCCACGGAGCCGCCCCATAGGTGTTGTCATCTACGAAAATATTACTATATGAAATTATTTCACACATTTATCCAGCAAGCGGCGTATGAGGTCTTGGTTGAAAATAGAAAAACGGCTTTGCGGCGTAGCGGGGGCATGATTCTTCATGGTGAAGAGGGATGGATGACAGCCGAGGCGATAAATAAGAATCCAGATTATGGATGGCATTATCATCCTTTGACGGTTGATCAAGTCAGTGAAGCCTTGATGAGGTCGTAAGGACAGACAAGCGTTTTGCGTGGTTCCGATCATTTTACCCAGAGCAGATAAAATTTGGGGCATACTGTGATGATTGACAAGAGCCGGCACGTATGTCTGAATGATTTTAATGTGCTGTAAATTCGACAAGGCACCGCCGATTCTCCGAAACGAGGGATGGCGGTGCCTTGGTGATGTCAAGAGTCTAAATTTCTCAGTGATTTTTCGGGGAGGGGCGCTTGGGCAACGTTTTCGGGCTGAAATGTCTCTCAAGAGTGTTGCGGAACACTCTTGGGGAACGAAAATGACCCAATGCGTTGCCTGAGGGATCTTGAGTTCATAAAGGCCAATGGCGATGCCTTCAAGTGGTGGCCGGACTTGAGGGGGTGTCACTATCAGTTATGTCCACGAATAAGAAGCGGGATGACTTGTGGTTTTCTAATACAATGCGCACTGAAATCTGGATCAACTTGCTCGGATTACCGAGGCGGGTTGTCGGGTTGAGCGCCTTGCAGGGAGCTCTGAGCGTAGATTGTATTCCTCATGGAGTGGTATCTTCGGGGGTATCATCAAGAAATTTCTGTTTTTTATGAATTGCATGTGTTTCTTTTCGTTTTTTACGTTTACAATTCCGATATTGCGGGCGGGTTCCGTAAGGGATCCAGTGACCAAATAACATTCATCATCACCACTTTAACTATGGAGACTACAGAGAGAAACAGTGCCGTCAGGCGGAATGCCGATGACCAAACTACCATTAACCAAGGGGCCATATTCCTGAAAGTCGCTGATTGAAAGGCTGATGAATATGACAGTCCGGTTGCGGCATGGTGCCGGATATTCAGAAATTTCGCTATGTTTGCGAAGTCGAGGTCGGAGAAAGACGCTGAGTTTGTGAGGTTGGAACGGGCGATGCGTGTCAGCGGTCTTGACGACAAGGAGATTGACAACTATTTCAACGATATGATGACAGAGAAAGAGATGCGCCCGTACATTGAGGGAGCCAGACAGCAGGGTTACCGCAAGGGCTTTGAGGCCGGTGTCGAACAAGGCACGGCGGAAGGCGTCGAGAAGGGTATAGAGAAGGGTATAGAGAAAGGTATAGAGAAAGTCGCCAAGTCTTTGCTGTCGTTAGGCATCCCGGTTGAGCAGATTGGGATTGCCACGGGATTGTCTCTTGAGCGAATCGAGGCATCGAGGCAGAGTTGAGATAATCTTCCAATTCATGACATCGAAGGTCTTTTAGGGGGGAACCGATGTGTTTCGTGACCGCTAAAGAATCGGTTGTTTGGTGGAATTTCACCAACATATTCATGATTTTACAACGAATTTCCGGGGTTGGCGGTAATTGACTGGGAATAACCACTTATTTTTCGTGATGTTGAAAGTGTCGGATAAATTTGAAGTGGGAAAGGTTCTCCTGTCGCGTGTTTGCGGTTCGTGGGACATGTGAGGGATGCCTGCCAAGAAAACGAAACTGACATGACAAATCAAAAAGGGCGGTTGCTGGCGATCGACACGGGATCGACATCGACGAAGATCGGGTACTTTGTGGACGGGGAACTTGCGTTCGAGGAGAATCTTGGGCACAAGGCGGAGGATTTGGCCGGGTTCAAGGATGTGATGGAGCAGGACACGCTGCGGCGGGATGATGTAAGAATATTCATGCGCGGCAAGGGGATCCACGCACAGGACATCGACATCGTGATGGCGCGTGGCGGACTCTTCTATCCGGTGGTCACGGGAATATATTCAGTGAACGAGGACATGCGGGAGGTGCTGCGGAGCTGCAAGTACGGGAGGCACGCCTGCAACCTGAGCGCGATCATCGCTGACGATCTGGCGAAAGAGATAACAGAAAAGAACGTTGCCAGAGGAGTTGAGATGCCTTTCGGAGTCTGCCGGGCGTACATTGCCGACCCGCCGATGGCTGATGAGATGCTGCCGGAGTGCCGTGTGGGAGGTTTGCCGGAATTCCAGCGCAGACCGTTCTTTCATGCGCTCAACTCAAGGGCTGTCGTCAGGCGCTATCTGAAAGATCACGGGCATATCCAGAATGACATCACGGCCATTGTCGCCCATATCGGCGGCGGGATCACCGTCACTCTTCACAGGAACGGAAAGGTGATTGATTCCAACA
>ERZ1026850.1105-NODE-1105-length-15008-cov-9.246974_pt1 | contig 15008 bp, 18 predicted proteins | sample MGYA00380155_ERZ1026850 | MGnify/ENA primary metagenome ERZ1026850 (study PRJEB33269, sample SAMEA4719791) | human gut metagenome | biome: human-associated habitat; feature: organic feature; material: feces | place: Cameroon | collected 2013-10 ... | reverse complement strand
GGTAATTACTATGGGTAATTATATTTCTCTTGACAGGAGATGTCAAGGATTCTGTCTTCATTGAATTCAGCATTGAATCCTGTGGTATTCAATGCTTTGCTCTGCATAGAGTCACATTTGATTTATAAAACTGCTTGTCAGCAGCATCGCCTATCGTATTTCCAACAAAATAACCGTCTACGATTGCATAAACCCCAGACAGGGCAAAAAGCTCTCTTTTGTGCAGTGCTTCCACAATTTTACCTGCATAAGCATTTCCTTCCGGGGTAAGTATAACCAGCTTATTGCGTTTGTCCTCTTTATCTGTCAACAATTCTATATAACCATTTGCAGAAAACTCCTTCAGAATCGTATTGACGGTCTGTTTTGGGATAAACCACATCTGCGAAATGCTTTTCTGCGTACAGTTTTCCTTTGCCTCATAATTGTTCATATTTCTCTTCTTTATTATTCATAGTTACCTCCAGGCTTCAATTAGTCCGATACCGTACCATTGCTTAATAGCATACTATTGACATTAAAATGATAGTATGCTATTGTTCTAAGCATGAAGGTAAAATAAACTGCGTAGTAAGTCTTTTATGGCTGCTACAGTAAGGATAGTGAATTAATAAAGGAGACTATATATGTCAAAAAAATATTCATGTAGCACATTACTAAAACAGATTCATGACATCATGGAAAAGAATGCGAATAATATTCTCAGAGAACAGGAGCTCACAATTTCTCAGTCTGGAGTTCTTGTACTGCTGGATGAAAAAGAAGGAAAAACGGCATCATTTAAAGAACTTGAGAAAGATTTTGGTGTATCACAACCTACCATGGTTGGAATCCTTAATCGTCTGGTGCAAAAGGATTTCGTAGAAGTTCTGACTGATTCCGAAGATAAACGGATAAGGAAGGCTCATCTTACACAAAAAGGAGCAGATAAATGTAAAGAAGGATATAAGCATATGAGTTCAGCTGAGGAGCAGCTCCTTAAAAGCCTGACCGATGATGAAAAAATGGAGTTTAACAGATTGCTTTTGAAGGTAAGAAAATCTTTTGATTAGAATTAAGCGCGCAGAGGCGTGCTTAGTTTTTAAATATATCAATAGCGTGCTATCAAACAACAAACACATAAAATGGAGGAAATTGACATGAAAGAAAAACAAACAGATTCTTTGGAAATTTTTAAGAGTGCACCAATCGGTCAGGCTGTATTGAAAAATACAATTCCTGCCATGGTAGCTATGATGATGGTATTAATCTATAATCTGGCAGATACATTTTTTATAGGACAGACGAAAGATGCTTTCATGATTGCGGCAGTTTCTCTTGTTACCCCGGTATTTCTGCTTTTCATGGCTGTGGGAACTGTATTTGGAATAGGTGGAACCAGTGTGATTTCACGTGCGATGGGTGAAGGACGAAAGGAATACGCAAAAAAGGTATGTTCTTTTTGTATGTGGAGCTGTGTGATTGCGGGCGTTGTCATGGTTATTGTAATCTTTGCTTTCATGGATCCAATCTTAAAAATGCTGGGAGCAAGTGCTGATACCATGGAGTATGCCAGACAGTATTTGTCTATTGTTACGGTTGCAGGACCTTTTGTACTGATATCGAATTGTTATGCAAATATTATCCGTACAGAGGGAAAAGCAGGCATGGCAATGATAGGACAGCTTGGTGGAAATCTGCTTAATGTTATTCTTGATCCGATTCTGATATTAGGTTTTGGCTGGAATGTAGCCGGTGCTGCGATTGCCACCGCTGTAAGTAATCTTGTAAGTGCGGCTTATTATATTGGTTATTTCAAATTTGGAAAATCTATGCTCAGCATCAGTCCGAAGGATTTTTCTGTGAAGGATAATATTTTAAAAGGTGTTCTTGCTATCGGAATTCCGGCTGCTCTTGGAGATATTTTAATGAGTGTATCGAGTATTGTGCTTAACAGCCAGATGGCAAAATACGGTGATATGGCAGTTGCCGGAGTTGGTGTTGCCATGAAGATCACAATGATCACAGGAATGATCTGTATTGGTTTTGGACAAGGAATACAGCCTTTACTTGGATATTGTGTAGGAGCTAAAAACTGGAAAAGATACAAAGAATCGCTGCGTTTTTCTGTGTTTTTCGGATTTGGACTCAGTACATTTATGACAATTATCTGTTATGTATTTGACCGTCAGATAGTTGGTGTATTTCTGTCAGACCCGGAAGCATTTCAGTATGGCGTGGAATTTTCCCGGATTTTACTTACTACCAGCTTTCTGTTTGGCATGTTTTATGTGTTGTCAAATGCCTTGCAGGCTATGGGAGCAGCAGCTTCTGCGCTTATCATCAATATGAGCAGACAGGGATTAATCTATATTCCGGTAATCTTTATTTTGCAGTCAATAATTGGAATGGATGGGCTTCTCTGGGCACAGCCGGTTGCCGATATTTTATCAGTAACATTGGTTGTTATCCTATACCGGATTACATTAAAGAAAAAAATCTATACACAAGAGCCGAAAACTGTTTGATGATTCGTACTTGCCTCAATATAGCCTGTATCTAAAAAGGAGGATACAGGCTATACATAATTTTAAGCATTTCAATCAGTTCACCATGTCACTTTTATTTTGTGTTATACTGTTTTATATATTGGGTGATCTCCGCTGCCGCTCCGGCCGGCACTATACAAGAACAGGTGAAATCTCAATCGGGATTTACAGGGAATTAAAAGGATATATTTTTATGAAAGTAATCATACATGATTTAGATACTGGATTTGAAAAACTGCTGCGTTCAAAATGTGATCAGTTAATTTGTGCAGACGGAAAATATGCCGGCTGCCAGGGGTGCTTTTCCTGCTGGACAAAGCATCCTGCTGAATGTATTATCCATGATAGCCTGAAAGAAATAAGCCGCCTTGTAGGGAGGGCGGATGAGTTAGTTATCATAACCCAAAATTGTTATGGGACCTATAGTCCTACTGTTAAAGCTATTCTTGATAGAAGCATCGGTCTTTCAACACCACTCAGTACCTATCGGGAAAAGGAAATGCATCATACACTCCGCTACGGGACACATGACGGAATAAAAATATATGCATATGGCAGGTTCTTACAAAACGAAAAATCGTCCTTTGAGTTAATAGCTCGGAGAAATGCATTAAACTATGGATATAAAAAATCACAGGTTATATTTGCCGACAGTCCAGAAAAGGTGATGGAAAGCATATTATGAAAACAGTTTTTATAAACGGAAGCCCCAAAAAGCATTTCAGCGCTTCAGATTACTTTTTAAAGCTGCAAAGTATTTTTGTCAAAGGTCAAATAGTATTTCTTAAATTACGAAATAAAAGTAACCACAAAAGGATTCTGGAGCAGATTGCAGATGCTGATGCAGTTGTTTTTTCCATGCCTCTGTATGTAGACGGGCCTCCTTCACATATATCAGCATTTTTGCAGGACATGGAACGCTTTTGCAAAGAGCATGATTTAAATTTGAAAATCTATGTCATTTCAAATAATGGCTTTATCGAAGGAAGACAGAATGCGCCGTTGTTTTATGTTATGGAAAATTTCTGTGTACGAAGTGAGATTCAATGGTGCGGCGGTATCGGAATCGGTGGAGGGGTCATGTTTAATGCTCTGAGAGTTGTACTTCTTATCGAAGTAGGAATATTTCTTCTCAGTATTCTTATTAGCGGCATCTTGTATGGAAATTGGGTTCCTCCTGAAGCAGTCTGCCATTTGATGATCACACTATTGATAATCACCTATTTTCATCTCGGTGTGTTGTATTATATGGCTAAAATGGGCAGGCAGATCAACAAGAGAAAAGCTTTTACCGAAAAATATACACGCATTCTTCTGCCATCATTTCTGTTTATTTTAATTGCTGATGCTTATTTTACTATCGTATCCTTTTTTAAAGGTGGTATATTTAGAGGCTGGCTAAAAAAGAAGTAGCTATACAATTTCAGCTTTCACTGCGTAAAGCTCACGCAAAAAACCGTTCCTCCAGACGGACTGGACTTAACCGTAATACTGCCATCATGCACTCTCACGATTTCACGGACCAGGGCAAGTCCAAGTCCTACACCGCCAAGCTCCCGGCTTCTGGATTTATCCACACGGAAGAAGGGTTCAAACACGCGCTCCCTGAGCTCCTCAGGGATTCCGCTTCCCGTATCCTCTACCGACAGGTAAATATGCTTTTCCTTCTGGTATGCGGTTACCGTAACCTGTCCGCCTGAATGATTATATTTGACAGCATTCTCAACGAGATTATATACCAGCCTGTAAATAAGGATATCACTTCCGGTCATCGTTATATCCTTACACTTTCCGGTCAGCCTTATATTTTTTTCCTGCGCAAGAGGCCAAAGATCCTCCAATACCTCATCAACAAGAGCCCCAACTATGATCTTTTCATCCCGTCCTACAGTCTGAAGCTCACTCATGTCAAGAAGCGTCTTTACCATTTTGCTGAGTCTTTCATTCTGCTCAGTAACCATCTTTATCGTCTGCAGGGTATCTGCATCATTGCCTGGATGATGGCCGGCATTATATACATCAAGCTGCACCTGCATCAGGGCTAACGGGGTCCGGAGCTCATGCGCTGCATTTGCGGTAAATTGTCTCTGCATCTCAAATGCATCTGAAAGCCGTTCAAGCATCTTGTTATACGAAACACTAAGCTGGTTCAGCTCTTTAACCTTATTTTCTTCTATTCGTGAATCTGCCAGATTTTGTGCCTGTACCTCTTCGATCTTATCAGAAAACTCACTGAGCGGCCTGAGTGCATGCCCACTTATAAAGTATGTGGCAACCCCACCAAGAAAGGCCAGTAAGGCTGAAATTATCAAGCTGTTTTTTTTGTAATCAGCCTTATTATTGTACACCTGGACAGAAAAATTATTGGCAAACTCATCCCACTTATCCTCCGGGATGCTGATATAGATTTCATCCGTGTCTTCCCCCTTGTCATCTCCCTGGGCATCAACCGTTTCCTGCAGAGAATCAATGTAATACACACCATTTTTATAGACAAGCATAGTCAGACATCCACATATAACCGCAATATATAATGTGATTACACAGGTAAGTCTCCACTGCAGCGACATTTTTCTCATCTATCGGACTCCTCTCTTATTTTATACCCCTCTCCCACCTTGTTCAGGATCGGATCATAGCCAAGCACCTCTTTAAGCTTTTTTCTAAGCGAAGACATATGCACTCTGATAGCTCCGCTAAAGCTGTCCACAGAGGAATCCCAGACATGCTCCATCAATTCCTCCTGACTTACCGGCCTTCCCTGATTAAGCAGCAGATATTCCAGGATACCATTTTCTTTTCTTGTCAGGGAAACCATTTTTCCCTTTGCATATGCCTCACGTCTTATCGTGTCGAACCTTATGTCTCCACCTTCCAGACATATATCCTTCTGCACAAACTTCCTTCTTGTCAGGCTTCTGATACGCGCCTCAAGCTCCTGCAGATGAAATGGTTTTTCCATATAATCATTTGCTCCCGCATCCAGACCTTCAACCTTATCCGCGATCTGCCCTCTTGCAGACAATATAAGAACCTTTGTCTCCTCATTGAACTGCCTGAGCTCCTTCAGTATCTCCATCCCATCCATGCCGGGCAGATTCAGATCCAGAACGATCAGATCATAGGCCTCTGTGAGGATACAATCAAGAGCCTCTTTCCCATCATAACAGGTATCCACCTCGTATCCAGCATCATACAGGCTTTTCGCAACCAGGTCGCATATTTTCTTTTCATCTTCAACTATTAATAATCTCAAAATTTTACACCTGCTTCTTAACATTAATTTTACAACAGGTATTGTATAATACCAATGTCAGCCGGTCAATAAATACGATAACAGAAGGGAGCTGTAATAGCTTGAAGCGTAGAAAAATATCTCAGATCATTTTACTCATCACAGGTATAGCCATGGTCAGCTACGGTGCGATCAGGGGAGAGGCAGCCATCGTGCTTGGCAAAGCAATAAAATTATGTCTGGAGTGTGTCGGAATTGGATAAGAAAAAGGAATTACTGTCAAAGCAGACAGCCAGAATACGCGGATGGATACAGGCAGCTGCCACGCTGCTTACCAATATCCACCTCCCCAATTTATTTATGGGAAAAATATACCAGGGCAAGGCAAAAACAATATGCGTACCGGGATTAAACTGTTATTCCTGCCCTGCTGCGGCAGGTGCATGCCCAATCGGTGCCTTCCAGGCAGTTGTCGGATCCTCCAGCGTTAAATTTTCGTACTATATAACCGGATTTTTTATTTTGCTCGGTGTGACACTTGGGAGATTTATATGTGGTTTTTTGTGCCCGTTTGGATGGTTCCAGGATTTGCTGCACAAAATCCCCGGCAGGAAATTCTCCACCGCCAGACTGAAGCCGCTACGATACCTGAAATATATCATCCTTATTGTTTTCGTTATACTTCTGCCAATGCTCGTAACGAATTCCGTAGGAATGAGCGATCCGTTCTTCTGTAAGTACATTTGTCCACAGGGTGTTCTGGAGGGGGCTATCCCGCTTTCCCTTGGAAATGCTGCCATACGGTCTGCACTGGGAAAACTCTTTTCTTTTAAATGCCTTATTCTGACCACAGTGGTTGTACTGAGTATTTTATTTTACCGGCCCTTCTGTAAATGGCTTTGTCCTCTTGGCGCAATCTACTCATTGTTTAATAAGATCAGCTTTCTTCGTATTAAGGTTGACAGCAGCAGATGTGTCGGATGTAACCAGTGTTCAAAGGCATGTAAAATGGATGTGGAGGTATGTAAGACTCCAGATCATCCGGAATGCATACGGTGCGGGGCATGTATAAAGGCTTGTCCAAAGGCTGCAATCTATTACAATTTAAAGGAGTAATTATTCATGAAAACAAAAAAGACATTTATTTCTATTTTTACACTCTGCATAGCATTATCTCTTATGGCATGTAATGAAAAAGCCGCTGCAGATACAGAAAAACCGCAGGATACCCAGACCGAATCCGGCACAGGAGCTGCTGATGCTTCAAGCTCTCTGCTGAATGATCTGTATCAGCAGGAAAACCAGCTCTTTGCAGATCATGAGGATGTCTGGAACAGGGTCTTTGGCATGATGAGTAAAGGCACTGCTGATCCAGATGGAAATTATGCTGATTTTCTTTCTGACACCATTGAAGCAAACAAGGCTTCCTTCACAGATGACGAGCTGAAAATACTCACTGATGATATTGAAACGATACGGAAAATTGAGGAACAGATAGCAGAAATTGAAAAAAAGAATACTTCCTCCGGTGACACTGACCAGAATAACAATTCTGAAGCAGCATCTCCCTTCAAAAATTTCTCCGGTCAGGATTTTGATGGTAATTCTGTTGATGAAAGCCTGTTTTCCGGAAATTCAGTAACCGTCATCAATTTCTGGTTTACCGGCTGCAAGCCCTGTGTTGCCGAGTTATCTGCGCTTAACGAATTGAACAATGCGATCAGCCCAATGGGAGGCGAGGTAGTAGGCATCAACACAGAAACCTTCGATGGAAACGAAGCTGCTATGAAAGAAGCGGCAGCTATTCTCGAAAGCCAGGGTGCCACGTACCGCAATCTTTCCATTGACTCTGCTTCAGATGCAGGCAAATATGCCACCGGTATTATGGCATTTCCCACAACAATATTAGTTGACAGAAACGGTAATATCGTGGGTGAGCCGTTGCTCGGGGGGATTGATAATCCAGACAGCTATGATGCCCTGATGAAGCAGATCCAATCCGTGATCGATGCTGACAGTGGAGAGAAACCGGACTAAGATCTTTGCATCTTAGTCCTTCACTCTGCGCTTCCGCCGCACCCTGTTGATATGCCGTTCATAATCTCCGCTTTTCAAAAGCTCCGCCAGCACATACTGTTCAAACAGCGGTACCGGGCAGGAATAAAACCCCAGCTTTTCCTCAAAAGCATCCACAAGCTTTTCCGGAAGCACCATATATCCGATACGTACTGAGGGGGCAATGGTCTTTGAGAAGGTATTCATATAGATCACGTTCACCCCCTTTGCCAGCGAAAAAAGAGAATCCTCCGGCTTGCTGGACACCGTCAGCTCCGAATCATAATTATCCTCCACGATCACTGCATCCCTCTGCGCCGCCCAGTACAGATATTCCCGTTTCTGGGAGATCCCGATGGTGATACCGCTGGGATAGCTGTGAAAGGGAGTCACATGAAGCACCCTCGCCTCTGTTCTTGCAAGCTCTGCAGACGGGATTCCGTCTGCAGAAAGAGTCAGTGGATCGCAGACAATCCCCATGGATTCGTAGACTCTCCTTATCTTTTCATAGGAAGGGTCTTCAATACCGAAAATACATCCCGCACCAAAAAACTGAGCCACCATCCCATAGAGATATTCCGCACCGGATCCGATAATGATCTGTCTTGGCTGCACCTGGATCCCGCGGCTCCTGCCAAGGTAGGAACAGATCGCTGTCCTGAACTCCTGACACCCTCTGTTTGGTGATTTTACCAAAATCTCTTCACCATAATCCAGCAGCACCCTGCGCATGGTCCTGGCCAGCACACTGAAGGGAAACTCTCCCACATGATGCATACTTAAGTGTGCCTTGGGCAGCTCCTTCTGCCGGATTTCCGGGTTCACCTGGAAATCTGCTTCCCGGTAGATCACATAATAGCCACTCCTCTGTCTTGCTTCTATATATCCTTCATCATTTAACAGGTTCATGGTATGCTCTACGGTCACAAGGCTTATCCCCGTTTCCGCCGCAATGATCCTTTTGGAAGGAAGTCTGCTGCCATAAGGGTATACTCCCGCCACGATGTCCTGCACAAGGTGATTATATAACTGGATATAAGCCTGTACCCCACTGTCTTTTGTAATTGAATAATTCATCTGGTCTTATTAGAAACTCCTTGTTTGGTTGTTTCGATATTACCAAAGTAATTGTATCCTTGATTCAACACTTTGTAAAGGAGTTCTCAAATGAAAAAATCAAACGCAAAAATCACAACTTTAAGACTTACCACCGCAGCTGTATTTATGGCAATGACCATTGCCTTAAGCTCCTTTGGTATTCCGGTTCCCGGCGGCCACCTGTACCTGTGCGACGTTGCCATCTGTCTCGGTGCCATTCTGTTAAACCCGTTAGAGGCCTTTATTGTAGGCGGTGTGGGATCCTTCCTTGGCGATATGCTTTTCTATCCCGCTCCCATGTTTGTTTCCCTTGCTACCCATGGTCTGCAGGCCGTTGTTATTTCCCTGATCTCCCATAAGACATTAAAGAATCGTCCCCAGCTTGCTTCCGGTATCGGCGTTACCGCAGGTGCAGTCATCATGGTGATCGGTTATACCCTTGGCAAGACCTTCGTATACAGTACCTTTGAGTACGCTATGATCAAGCTTCCCTATGAAATCGCACAGGGAGCCATCGGTGCCATCCTTGGTATGGTTCTTTGCTGGAAGTGCGGTACCCACAAGCTGTTCAACAACATGATCACAAGCAGAGAAAATTAGTCCTGTCCTATTATCCTCTGCCTTTCTGCAAACTGGCGCTCTGTCTTTTTCATGTGGATCAGATAGATCAGTATGATCAGACCTCCGGTAAAGATCCAGGAAGCAATATACACATTCATCAGCATATCATAGGTGGGGATCCACTTAAATATGGTCACCATCCAGATCATCCGGAACACTACTGTACCAAGAATTGTGATGATCGAAGGCTCCGTGGATTTTCCCATGCCACGCAGGGACGCACTTCCCACCTCATAGGTGGCTGTCACACCCTCCATGGAGCAGACATGCTGCATACGGATAATAGCATAAACGGCAACTGCCGCACTTGTCGTATAAATGCTGACAAAGAAATCTGAAAAAACAATGAAAATGATACTCAGGATCTCTGTAAAGCCGATGCCAAAAAGCATACAGAGCAGGAAAACCTTCCGGCAGCGTTTCAGATTTCCTGCACCATAATTCTGACTGGTAAAGGTCACTGCCGCCTGTGCAAAGGCTGCTGCAATATCATAGGTAAAATACTCAAAATTCAGTGCCAGGGAAGAGCCTGCAATCGCATCCTCACCAAAGGAATTGATCCCGCTCTGGATAAACACATTGGATACGGAAAAGATCGCTCCCTGGATCCCTGCCGGGATTCCAATGACCAGAGTCTTCTTCAGATCCTCTTTCCGGATCTTCAGCCCGGAAAACTGGAAATGGAACTCATCCTTCCGCCGGTAAAGATACATCAGCACCAATGCGGCACTTAAAATATTGGATATGACCGTCGCTATGGCCACGCCAGCTACCCCAAGAGAAAAACAGATCACCAGCACCAGATTCAGGAGCACATTCACGATACCGGAAAGAAGCAGATAATACATGGGTCTTCTCGTATCCCCAAAGCTCCGCAGGGCGGCCGAGCCAAAATTGTAGACCGTCATGAAGGGAATACTCAGGAAATAAATCCTGATATAAAGAAGTGCCTCCTCCATGACACTCTCCGGTGTTCCGGAGGCCTCTAGTACCACTCTTGCTGTCACCATGCCAATTCCCATCAGCAGAACCCCCAGGATCATGCCAAAGGTCAGAACCGTATACAGCATATCGCTGATCCTGTCCCTTCTTTTCTGACCGATCAGATTCGCCAGTGCTGCATTTGGTCCTACTGACAGTCCAACGATCAGATTGACAAAAATACCAACCAATGCCACACAGCTTCCTACTGCTGCCAGTGCCCTGTCTCCGGCAAATCTTCCTACCACTGCCACATCCGCCGAATTAAAAAGCTGCTGTAAAATACTGCTGCAGGCAAGGGGCAGCGAAAACAGAATCAGTTTTCCCGCAAGCTTTCCAGAAAGCATATCCATCTCTTTTGTATTTCCCATATCAGACCTCTTTATCAAAGCATAACTTTTATTTTATCTTCCAGTAATATTACGCCTCTGACAGGGTTATGGTCAAGTCCACCGCTTGGCCGAAGACACTCCGCGTTACTTTCCGCATGGCCGTGTTTTTACGGCTTCGGGTATTTGATAAGATCATACAGCTTTCCGAATTCGCCGATGTCGCGTATCCCGGCAAGCTGCATACCGAGATGCACATACTTGTCGCACTTGGATCTGGCGTCAGTTTCAAGGATCACCGGCACATGAAGACGATTGCCCTCTGAAAAAGCAATATCCATGACCTTTCGCATATAGCCCTGTCCCTGATATCTTTCACGGACACAGACTAGCCCCACGAAGATGTAGGGTTCTTTTTTCTTGTCCATAGAGCTTCGGAGAGAGGCTCCGCCGCGCTTCATTTCCAGACCAAAGCGCACAAGCCGCCTTAGCGTAGAATTGCGCAGCATTCCCACTGCAATAGGACATAGAGTTTTGAAGCCAGGCTTCTCTTTCGGCAGCTTATAGGCGATATAGCCCTCGCCGCGTCCGCTGGTGGTGTGCAGCAAGCCACCCTGCAGCATCCCGCGCACATAGGTACAGATATACTCCGCTGCCTTTTCCTTACTGGAAAAGGCGGCAGTCATTCCCGTTTCCTGTCCGTAATCGTAGCAGCCGAAAGCTTGGCCAATTTCGTAAATTTCTTCTTCAGTCATGGATTTGACAAGCATGATGTATCCTCCCTTATGTTTCTTGGTTAGTTTTAGCTAACCCATATGTTTAAATAAAACCCTCAGAAGATATCTGTCTGACATCCCCTGAAGGGTTCATTCATTCTATATTTACAGTGCCTTTACTTCCATTCCGAGTATATTGGCGATTCCAAAAAAGCCATACATGGTTTCTGTATCATTTAATACTGCTGTGTAATCCGTTCCTGCCGGGAAGGTAATTTCGTAATCAGCTTTCTGATACTGTCTTTCTGTAAAGTCGAATATTCTATTTATATTCTACAGAACATGATACCAAAGTACTCATTGTCATGTCAAGTGTTCCTCTTATCAATATGAAGTATTTCTCTTTCTATTTCTGCGTACTCATTTGTGATGTCTTATTGCTTTATTACCAAATAAACATCTTCTACTTCTTGAACAGATAGTTTTTCAAACAGTTTAAGAAAAGAACTATACTTTGCAGTTAATCTCTGTTCATCTCCATTCAGTATCTTGTTGATACCTTTGGACACAAAAACCCGCCCCGACTGTAAGTGATGATTTCTGAAAATTATTTTATTGTTATCGAATGAGCCAGCTGTAATCCTGATTTCAAATACAAAATGCGGCATAGAGAGGAACGATTTTTTTATTGTCCTCAAAGCCGAAGTTTTTAGCAGAGAGCTTGATGGCATAAGCGGGCTTGTAGGTGTCCATATAAACCTTTAGGCTCTTGGCTCTGGTGTTGTCGGCAGACTTGACCTCAATGGGAATGAGCTGCCCGTCACGCTGAATGATAAAATCAATTTCAGCCCCACGCTCGGACTCCCAATAGTAGGTGTGGTAGCCGTTAATGGTAAGCTGCACATTGACATAGTTCTCCGCCATACCGCCTTTGAAGTCGCTCAATTCTTCGACCATATAGAGGATGTCATTGGCGGCTAAATCTTTCTTTGCGCAAAGTAACCCTAAGTCGGACACATAAATCTTGAACGCAACAATATCACGGTAGTTTTCGAGCGGTTTTTTAACTTGTTCGACCTTGTAGACCTGTGATACGATACCAGACAGGCAAAGCCATTCAATCGCATTTTCAAATTCGGAAGCCCGTCCGCCTTTCTTAATCAGCTTATATCGGAAACGGGTATTCTTCTTAGAAAGCTGAACGGTAATGTTATCGTAGGTAAGTCTGGTTTTCTTGATTTCATTCAAGTTGTTATACTTGCTCATATCATTGAGATAGCTTGCAAGTATCGTATCCTGTGTATGGCGGACAAGGATATAATCCTTTGTTTCGGCAAATTGCATTACACACTCTGGCATACCACCGACCACAAGATACTGACGGTAAAGCTGCATTGCGGCATCGTGCAAAGCAGACGGCAGCGGCGTATCGGTTTAGAAGCATTTTTTAATCTGCTCTACCAAATCGTCCTCACCGAGAGCCAGCATAAATTCCTCCATGTCCATAGGATAAAGCGTTTTCATATCGACCTTTCCTACGGGGAAAGAGAATTTCGCTCTGCCCATGGGGTTTGTAAAAAATAACTAAAAGAGTATAATGATAGAGAAATTTTGATTCTAAAACAAATCTCAGGGGTGCTCTGTCTACTAAATTCCTACAGTAAGTTTACACGACCGAAAGTTCCGCATCGTTTGACAGATGCGGCGAAATCTGCTACAATAAAAGCACAAAAGGGAATACTGCCGATAGACGGTCAGTTCCGAAAGTTAGTTACAAAAAGTAACCGCGAACCTCGGCTAAAGGGCGGTTACTTTTTTGTGTGGTTTATGTATGCTATCAAGATCGAAACAATGATTCCAAGAATCATCAGAACAACCGTCAGCAGTTCATAGTCACTCATCCAGCATTCCCCCTTTCCCGGTTTTACCCGTTGTCAGAGGGATAGTCCCTCTGCGAAGAAGGACTGACCGCCTATCCCGTTATGGCAGTACCCCATGCGAATATATTATCAGAAAATGTCGGACGCTACAAGCGGTTTCCGGCTTTTTTATTTTCCCACTTGCCAACCCGCCAAAACAGAGTTAAGATACGACACCACAGAGAGGAGGGATTGGATTGGAAAAAGATCCTGCATTATACCAGCTCATGGACACACGCATGAACGGCGTCATGAACGGCATTGTGAGCGGTGACGGGGAATATCAGGCGATTCTCCGGGAGTCGGACATATACTCCGGCGAACTGGACAGGATGGATTTATCAAAAGAAATCCGGCTGCTGATTGACCGCTACGTCAGCGAGCAGAACGCACTGGGCTCCCGGTACGGGATGCTCGCCTACCTGCTTGGCTTTTCCGACTGCAAGGCTATGTTTTTAGGAAAATGCCTGCCGACAGACGCAAAAGAAATGAATACAAAATTGTAACCGCAAAGTGCCGGACAGGACGGAAAGGCTGCGCCACAGCCCTTCCGCCCTGTCTCTTCGCTCACGTCCGCCTCCGTGGCGGGCTTCACATCGCCGTACCGCATCATCTGCTGTTCCAGCTCCGCTATCTTTTTCTCCACCTCCTGCTGCTTGCGGATGAACACCTCCCTCGGTATCTCGTTGTTCATCCGCATGTCGAGCAGCGTCTCGTAGCTCCCCTGCTCCTTTTTCAGCGTTCCCTCCGGGTCATTCTCCATCATTTCCCCAGCGTGAAACAATTCTGGGAAGGTCATGATTGTTCCAGAAAAGACTGTTCCATCCTTTTCCATACAGTTCTTTCTGCCAGTGCGCAAATACCTCTTTCAGCCTCAAAAAAGGTAAAGGTGACAAATCCCATTTTTCCTGCCCTTCTATCTGGTCTAAACAGATATGTTCAAACTGAAAAACCATGTGCTATTTCATCAAACCCATCAAGTTGTTTATATCTACTAAAATAAACCATATTCAATACCATTGTAGCCTCCAAAAATTCTTTTTTCTTCTTAATAATTGGAGTGCTTTGAAATTGGTATTGACCTTATAAACTCATTTTTCTGCACAAAAACAGGAAGCATCTTGGACAAGACACTTCCTTTTATTTGTTGGGTATGCTGTTTATGATATTCATGCAATTCATATTTATTCATTGGATGGGAATGGGAACACAATTACGAAAAGGGACTCAATATTTACATTTAAAAACGTGCTTTAACGCATCTGAAAATATTTTCCTCTATGAAATTTAAAACTGTTCGATGCAATGAAGTCCTTTATTGAAAAGACCTATTACAAGTGCAATTACCAAAGTCTGTAATGTTCATATTCTACTGTGCTATTAAAAAATGACATAATTTTATATCCCTCCGTCTTTTCAAAAAAGCCAGTGTATTAGTATCCTGACTTTAATCAAATTTTACTAGTTACGATTTCCATACAAGCCTGACATTTCCTGCAGTTGCTTCATCAACAACAATTCTGTTC
>ERZ1026850.1103-NODE-1103-length-15033-cov-4.617038_pt1 | contig 15033 bp, 12 predicted proteins | sample MGYA00380155_ERZ1026850 | MGnify/ENA primary metagenome ERZ1026850 (study PRJEB33269, sample SAMEA4719791) | human gut metagenome | biome: human-associated habitat; feature: organic feature; material: feces | place: Cameroon | collected 2013-10 ... | reverse complement strand
CAATTTTATAACGCAAAAAATATGGGGATGGCAGAGATGTCATCCCCACATATATGCCGTAACGCTATCTGAAACAAATGATTAGTTTTCGATTGCTACATAATCATCAGGAACTGCAATTCCCAATGCATCACAGATTGTCTGATTGTACTCCTTGGTTACCTGTGGAGCATATTCAACATCCATAGTTGTAATGTCTGTACCATTTACCAGAATATCATAAGCCATTTCACCAGCTTTATATCCGATATCATAGTAGCTGATAGAAAGGGTAGCTACACCACATCCTGCACAGATACCTTCCTCACCGGCAATAATCGGAACACCTGCAGGCTGTGCTACATTGTTTAAGATTTCTGTGTTAGCTGCCATTGTATTATCGGTTGGGAGGTAAAGGACATCACAGGTTTCTACCGCACTTGTTACAACAGACTGGATTTCGTTGGAATCTGCTGCTGTATACTCTTCGTATTCAATACCATCTTCCTCTAAGTATTTCTCAAATACCTGTGCCTGGTATACAGAATTTGCTTCTGCGGAACAGTAAAGAATACCAACCTTCTTTGCCTCCGGGAATAACTCTACTAACATATTCTCCTGCTCTTCCAGGGGAGCCAGGTCGGATGTACCGGAAATGTTCGTTCCCGTTGCTCCTGTCCAATCGGCAATATCCAGTGCGGTTGCATAGTCTGTAATGGAAGTTCCCAGAATCGGGATGGTGTTTGTTGCTGCAGCAGCTGCCTGTAAAGGTGCAGTTGCGTTGGCAAGAATCAAATCAACACCATCGGTAACGAACTGTGTGGTAATGGTTGCGCAGTTTGTCTGCTCACCCTGTGCATTCTGGAAATCAAAGGTTACATTGCCTTCGCCTAACAGTTCTACCAGCGCATCTTCAAATCCCTGGGTAGCTGCATCCAGTGCGTCATGCTCTAATAACTGACAGATACCGATGTGGTAAACCTTATCGGCTGTTGCGGTATCAGCAGCGGCGGTATCTTCGGTTGCCTCTGCATCCTCTGTTGTTGTTTCCTCAGTTGTCTCTTCTGCTGCTTTCTCTGTGCCCTCTGCCTCGGTTGATGCCGTTTCTGTGGAACCACATCCGGCAAGCATGGTAGCAGCCATGGCTGTTGCCATTACAAGTGCTAATGCTTTTTTCTTCATAATAATCTCCTCCTGACGCTTATACGCTTCAACGCGATGAAGTGTTATTCTTTCCTTGCAAATATACACGAAAATGGCAGATTAGTCAACTTTAATCTGCCATTTCATCTATTTTTTCATCTGTTTTTATCCATTTTCTTTTTCGAAAAGTGCGTTATCTTAATGTTTCTGTGCAATTTCTCCCTGCTTTTTATAAATGCTGTTTGCCGGAATAAAACCTCTTACCATGGAGGTTGGGTATACATTGGACTGCTTTCCGATTATGGTACCCGGATTTAACACGGAATTGCAGCCTACCTCTACATTATCTCCCAGCATGGCTCCAAATTTCTTAAGTCCTGTTTCATACTGTTCCTGTCCCGCTCTGACAATAACAAGCGTCTTATCGCTCTTTACGTTCGACGTAATAGAACCTGCCCCCATGTGCGCCTTAAAACCAAGAATACTGTCTCCAACATAATTGTAATGGGGAACCTGGACTTTATTAAATAAAATGACGTTTTTCAATTCAGTAGAATTACCTACTACAGCTCCTTTTCCCACAATAGCGTTGCCACGGATAAAGGCGCAGTGTCTGACCTCTGCTTCCTCATCAATAATTGCCGGTCCGTTGATATAGGCACTTGGGAATACCTTTGCCGATTTTGCAATCCACACATTTTCTCCCCTTTTCTCGTATTTATCTTCTGGGAGGGAATTTCCCAGTTTTACAATAAACTCTCCAATCTTCGGTAATACTTCCCAGGGATAGGTTACTCCTTCAAAGACATCTTTTGCGATAGTCTCCTCCAATGTATACAGTGCAGCTATTGTTGTGTCCTGTAATCCTGCCATGTTTTTTTCCTGCCTTTCTACTTTTTATAAAATTGTGCCGCATAATGGAATCGGTTATATAATGCGGACTGATTGCTTAACTGCTTGACGTTATTGGTTCTCCTGGTTACAAAATCATCCAGCTTTACCATATATTCATCTTCTGTAATCTCTCCCTCGGCAACCAGTGTCAGTCCCTTCTCCCAGCTTGCGGTAAGACGTGGGTCTAACAGTGGCCTGATGGAGCCATATACCACCTCATAAATCATTTCCCCCAGTAAGGTTGGCGTAATAATCTGGGTCTTCTTATTCAGATTCAGATACTTGATGTTAACCAGCTTCTTCAGGATTTCTGCCCGCGTTGCAGAAGTGCCAATACCACTTCCTTTAATCTGTGCCCGCAGTTCTTCATCCTCAATAAACTGTCCCGCATTCTCCATAGTCAGAATGATTGTGCCGGAATTATAACGTTTCGGTGGCGATGTCTCTCCTTCTTTCTTTACCAGTTTCTTCAAGGAAAGCTCTGTTCCCTTTTTCAAAGATTTCAGTACCTCCATAAAGGAATTATCACAGGCTTCTTCTGGCTCTTCTTTTTTATCCTCTGCTGTTTCTTCTTCGGTTCGTTTCTTCGTGAAAGAATTCTGCGCAGCTTTCAGATATCCTGTCTGTGCCAGTACCTTAAAACCTGAGGTAAACATTTCATCTTTCATCTTCACGCTAAGGTTTATTTTCTGATAGATAGCTGCTGGATAGAATATACTCAAAAATCTTCTTACAATAATCTCATATACCTTCGCCGAGGCAGGATGCAGTCCATTCAGGTTCCCGAATCCCTGTCCTGTAGGAATGATAGCATAATGGTCAGTTATCTGCTTGTCATTCACGTATCTGGTTTTGGCTATCTGCTTATAACTGCCAGACTGTAACACTTCCTCTGCCAGTTCCTTTGCCACTGGATAATTTCGCAGTCCTCCGATGTTTTTATGGATTTCCTTTGCCACCGCACTGGATAACACGCGGGCATCGGTACGGGGATAGGTGGTCAGCTTCTTTTCATACAATTCCTGAGCAATCCTGAGGGTTTCATCAGGACTGATTTTAAAAAATTTGGAACAGTCATTCTGTAATTCTGCCAGATTATATAACAAAGGGGGATTCTTCGTTTCTTTCTTTTTCTCCAGACGTTCCACCACCGGTGGCTGCACGGGTTCTTCCTGCATCCAGCCGATAAAAGCATCTGCTTCCTTTTCCTCCAAAAAGCCGTTGTCCTTATATAGCAAATGTGACTGATAATATTTGGAGCCTTCCACGGCTTTCCATTCACAACTACACTCATGTCCCTGAATGTCCACCTGTGCCAGTACCCGGTAAAAAGGAATCTTTACAAAATCCCGAATCTCCCGCTCTCTGTTAACTACCATTCCAAGCACGCAGGTCATAACACGACCTACAGAAACTACCGCCCGGTCAGCCTTCAGATAAGATTTAATAGGATTGCTATACTTTAAAGTCAGCACTCTGGAAAAGTTAATACCCATCAGATAATCTTCTTTGGCGCGCAGATAGGCCGCATGGGAAAGATTATCATAAGCTGATAAATCCTTTGCTTCCCGTATGCCACGCAGGATTTCCTCCTCCGTCTGGGAATCAATCCACACTCTTCTTCTTACCTTACCTGTCACTCCTGCCTGCTGTTCTACCAGCCTGTAAATATACTCTCCTTCTCTTCCCGAGTCGGTACAGACATAGATGGTATCTACATCCGGTCGGTTCAAAAGACCACTTACAATTTGAAACTGTTTCTTTACACTGTCAATTACTTCGTACTTAAATTCCTTCGGAATAAAAGGAATCGTTTCTAATGACCAGCGTTTGTACTTTTCATCATAGGCTTCCGGATAACTCATTGTTACCAAATGCCCTACACACCAGGTGACCAGAGCCTCATCCGACTCCATATACCCATCTTTGTTTTTCATATTATATTTTAACGCTTTGGCAAATTCCTTCGCCACACTGGGTTTTTCTGCAATAAATATACTTTTTCCCATAGAATTCCTATCACTTTATAACATTTATTTCTTTACCGTGCAATGGATAACTGTGTGAGCGGTATCAATTTTAGGTGTGAATCTCTCATTGCTTCTAACTGCAGTCGTTCGTCAAATCCGGTTGCCGTATACAAATAAACATAATCTGCCTGGATTCTTGCCTTCTTTGCCGTAAAACGCAATGCTTCATAATCCTGGTAAGCCATAGCTGCCTTCTGCCAGTTGCACATCCCAATCAAAGTCTTTCCTGTCTCATCCTGCGCAATCATATCCAGCGTGCCATCTTTTCCAACCCATTCCCCAATCGTTTCTACCACAAGCGGTAATTTTCCTTCTTCAGATAACCGGTCAAGGTGCTGTCTACATATCTGCTTAAAATAAGATGCAACATATTCTTTGAAATCAGGCTGTATGTATCTAGTATAAAATTCGCTGACCGGAAGAGTCTGTAACGCACTCATATTCGGATACAGATAGGTAAAATAAAAATCAACAAACGGATGGCTGATACGATAGATTCCCTTCTTCGTATTTTCTCTTCCCTCCGTATCGTATGAAAATACTTTTTCCACAAGTTCCAGTTCCATCAGGTTCTTCATATAAACACTGATTTTGGCTCTGGAAAATTCTGTATGCTGATACAAATCATTTAACTTGTGATGTCCGGCTGCCATTGCCGCCAGTATGGTATTATATACCCCTGGTTCGCGCAGCTGTTCGGTAACAATGCGCTCCCCCTCCTGGAACAGCAGACTGTCCGGCTCCAGAATATGTCTGCAAATGTTCTGTTGTATTGTCAGTCTGTCATCAAACTGCTTCCACAAACCGGGCATACTCCCCAGAATAGCGTACGCTTCGACACACTCTTCCACCCGGAAGTTTGAAAAATACTGCATCATATCATCAAACTGCATTCCTCTTACCTTAAGAAAGCCTGACAGTTCATAGACGCCACTGCCGATTCTGGCAATCATACTGTTCTCAATCCAGCCTATGGAAGAACTACACAGTAGCACCATCACTTCACAATGACTTTTATCATGCACAAAAGAAACCAGTTCCCGAAAGAATAAGTCACTGGTTTTTATCACATGCTGAAACTCATCAATTATAATCACTTTTTTTCCAGTGGCTCCCTGAACAATCCTCTGGAAAATTTCCCGAAAAGCAGGAAACGTAGCAGAGAAATTTTTCTCCCCGGAAAGCTGTTTCCCCCACTGGCAGACCTGTTCTCTTTCTGAACAGGCTCTTGACAGATAATAATGCGCCTGTTTGTCCTTTATAAATTCTTTGGTCAGAGCTGTCTTACCAATATATTTCTGTCCATAAACGACCAGAATCTGGCTGCCTTCTTTTGCATAGTATTGATTCAAATACTTTTGTTCTGATGTTCTGCCAAGTATCATATAATCCCATGCCTTTCCTGCTATCCACCAACACTCTTTAGGAATGTATTGTAGCCAGCAATCCTTCTATTTCTTCTGACGGCATTGGCTTTCCAAGGAAAAATCCCTGAATATTGTCACAACCGATTTCGTTCAGATAACGATATTGATCCTCATGCTCCACACCCTCAGCAATGGTTTCACACCCCAGTTTCTTAACCATATAAATAATAGATTCTGTAATAATCCTGGTGTTCTTATCCGTGATAACCGTATCTATAAAGGACTTATCAATCTTAAGCGTATCAATCGGTAACCCTTTTAAGTACGATAAAGAGGAATATCCCGTTCCGAAATCATCCAGGGAAATACGGATTCCCAAATCCCGTAAAATTACCAGTTTCTCTGTAATCTCCTTGAAATCATCTATCAGGATGGATTCTGTAATTTCCAGTTCCACCTCATAAGGAGAAATATTATACTTCTTTAAGATATGCATCATTTTGTCAATAAAATCCGGCTGCTTATACTGAATCGCAGAAATATTCAGTGACATAATCATCGGATAATGATACTCTTTCTTCCACTCGGCATAATTTTTCAGGCTTTCTTCTATTACCCAGGTACCGATTGGTACAATCGTCCCGTTCTTCTCCGCTATCGGAATAAAGACGGACGGACTTATCATCTTGCCCGTATTGTCTTTCCAACGGATTAAAGCTTCCACACCACGCAAGGACTTGTCTGTCGTCTTAAACTGTGGCTGATAATACATTGTGAAATTCTGGTCAAACACTGCCTCTTTTAATTTATTTTCAATGGTAAGATTTTTCAGAAAATCTTCAAGTATGGCCCCATCGAAATACTGAATTTTGTCTTTCCCAGTTCTTTTGGCTTTGAACATAACTATCTCTGCACAATTAATCAATTCCAGAGTATTACCGCTTGCTTCCGGATATTCTGCCACTCCCACACTGGCTGTGATACGGATATCCTGTCCATTGGTTGTATGGAATGGTTCCTTTAATCGTTCCTTGATGGCATTATAGATAGTATCTACACTTCTTGCCCCATAAGGTGCATAAATACCGATACAGAAAATATCACTGTTGAAATGAGATACGATAACATGTTCATCCATAAACCCAGCCAGAAACTGTCCGAAAAGCTGTACCAGTTCGTCTCCTACGATCAGACCCATGCCGTCATTTATCTTTCGGAAATCATCCAGATCAATAAACATAACAGCAACCGTATCCTGCGTTTCCTCCGCTTTCCTGATATATCTGCCAAGTTTACCTACGAAATAATTACGATTATATAAACCAGTCAATATGTCATAATATGCCATATAGGTCAGTTCTTCGTTTTGGGAATTAAATTTCGTTACATCTTTAAAACGAATAATCTTATCTGTGGGATGATTAAACGCATCGTATACAATGTTAACTTCCACTTCCACGCACATTTTATTTTCGCGCAGTTTTACCTCTATCGTTTTACTTTGGATTCCTTGTTTTTCAATAAACAGCGTTTCCCTCAGGGGAATCACATTCTTTTCTTCCACATAGTCATATAATTTCGTCAGTTCTGATATATCCGAAATCATAAAATCAAAAAAATGATTCCATTTTGCCATCGTCTGAACTTTACGTTCTTCATAAGAATAGTAAAGGAATGCACTGTTTGATGTTTCGCAAATCAGCCGGAGCATCTTCTCGTTCTCTATCAACTGCTGATTCATTGCACTTAACAAGTCGACCTGATATCTTAACTCATCCATGAATTTACCTTTTTGTAATCCGGATACTTTCGTATCCGGAAACACATACCCCCATATTTTTCTACCCCATTATTTGTTGTCTATTTCTTTGTAATATAACCCTTTGCCTTTAATGTTTCAGCACAAAGTACTGCCCCTCCTGCTGCACCACGTACTGTATTATGGGAAAGTCCTACAAATTTCCAGTCATATACACTATCCTCACGGATACGTCCGACACTGATTCCCATTCCTTTTTCATAATCCACATCCAATTTTACCTGTGGGCGATTGTCTTCTTCCATTACCTGGATAAACTGTTTTGGTGCGCTTGGTAACGCTAACTCCTGCGGAAGACCCTTAAAGTTTACAAGCTTCTCTATAAGCTGTTCTTTGGTTGGTTTCTTTCTGAATTTTACAAAAACGGCTGCGGTATGTCCGTTCAGTACAGGGACACGGATACACTGGCATGTGATAACCGGGCTGGTTGCAGGAACAATTTCTCCGTTCTCTACTTTACCCCAGATTCTAAGAGGCTCTTTCTCACTCTTCTCCTCTTCGCCACCAATGTAAGGAATTACATTTTCAACCATTTCCGGCCAGTCTTTAAAAGTCTTGCCAGCTCCGGAAATCGCCTGATAAGTAGTTGCTACTACTTCATATGGTTCAAACTCTTTCCATGCAGTCAGAACCGGTGCATAACTCTGGATAGAGCAGTTTGGCTTTACAGCAATAAAGCCTCTTGTGGTTCCGAGACGTTTCTTCTGTGCCTCAATAACATCAAAATGTTCCGGATTAATTTCCGGCACTACCATTGGCACATCCGGTGTCCAGCGGTGTGCGCTGTTGTTGGATACAACCGGGGTCTCTGTCTTTGCATATTCTTCTTCAATCTTCTTAATCTCTTCTTTGGTCATATCAACTGCTGAGAATACGAAATCTACTTCAGAAGCCACTTCTTCTACTTCATTTACATTCTTAACAATAATATTCTTTACAGCTTCCGGCATTGGCGTGTCCATTTTCCATCTGCCACCTACTGCCTCTTCATAAGTTTTGCCTGCCGACCTCGGGCTTGCTGCAATCGTTGTTACCTCAAACCATGGATGATTCTCTAACAAGGAAATAAATCTCTGTCCAACCATACCAGTTGCACCCAAAATACCTACTTTTAACTTTTCACTCATTTTTCTTTTCTCCTCACCGCTATTATTTTATCTTGGGATGTCAATGGCATCCTCATCCTGCCAGTCTTTTGACAGGTATTCTTTCTGTACTTCAATTACCTTGCGCATGGCATCCGGTCCCGGTGCCCCTACAGTCAGTCTCTTCTCCACACAGGTTTTCAGGCTGATTGCTTCATAGATATCTTCCTCGAAAACAGGACTGATTTCTTTCAGTTCTTCGATTGACATATCATCAATACTGCAATTCTTATCAATACAATACAGTACCAGTTTACCGATAATGCTGTGCGCATCCCGAAATGGTACGCCGCGCCCTACCAGGTAGTCTGCCGCATCGGTAGCATTGGTAAATCCCATAGTTGCACTCTTTTCCATGACTTCTTTATTGAATTTCATGGTGCGAATCATACCTTCAAACAAAGCCAGACAGCCTTTTACGGTATCAATGGCATCAAAGGTAAGTTCTTTATCTTCCTGCATATCCTTATTATAAGCTAACGGAATCCCTTTCATAGTAGTAAGAATGGATACCAGGGCTCCGTATACACGCCCGGTTTTTCCTCTTACTAATTCTGCAATATCCGGATTCTTCTTCTGGGGCATGATGCTGCTTCCGGTAGAATATGCATCATCTATCTCCACGAAACGGTATTCATTGGAATTCCAGATGATAATTTCCTCGCAGAAACGACTCAGATGCATCATAATCGTGGATAATGCAGACAAAAATTCAATCACATAATCTCTGTCGGAAACGGAGTCCATGCTGTTTAAGGTAGACCCCTCAAATCCAAGCAGGGAAGCTGTATAGTTTCTGTCTAACGGATAGGTTGTCCCTGCCAACGCCCCTGCTCCTAATGGGCAATAATTCATCCGGTGATAAATATCCTTCAAACGAGAACGGTCTCTTTTAAACATTTCAAAATAAGCACCGATATGATGTGCCAGGGTTACCGGCTGTGCCTTCTGTAAATGGGTAAAACCGGGCATATAGGTGTCCACATTCTCTTCCATAATGTGTAACAATGTTTCTAATAAGGTCTTTATCAGTTCGTCCACATACAGTACTTCCAGTCTGGTATACAGGCGCATATCCAATGCCACCTGGTCATTACGGCTTCGTCCAGTATGCAGCTTCTTACCGGCAGCCCCTATCCTGTCAATCAGGTTTGCTTCCACAAAACTGTGAATATCCTCATAGGTATCCGAAATTTCCAGTTTTCCTTCTTCTACATCCTGCCTGATTTCTGTCAGACCTTTTAATATTGCATCCTTTTCCTCTTTGGTCAGAATCCCCTGTTTTGCAAGCATTACCACATGGGCTATACTGCCCTCAATGTCCTGCTTAAAAAACTTCTGGTCAAAAGAAATAGATGCATTAAAATTGTATACAAGCTTGTCTGTTTCTTTCGTAAAACGCCCGCCCCATAGCTGTGCCATGCAACATTCCTCCAATTAGTTAAATCTGAATTTGATGATACCATAAATAGGATTTCATTTCAATCAAAACACACTTTTTGCTTTAAATCATAAAATGAAGTATAACGTTATGGAGCTGATTCATTTATGCAACCACTTTTGTCATTACAGGATGTCTCCTTTTCCTATCACAATCTAAAAGGAGAAACCACTGCTCTTTTCCATATCAGTTTTGATGTTTTGCCTGGTGAGTTTCTGGCAATTGTCGGTCCCAGTGGCTGTGGAAAATCCACACTGTTGTCCATTATCGCAGGGCTTCTCGCCCCGGAAGAGGGCTTTCTGCTTTACAAGGGTCAGCACATTCCTCCAGGTACCGGGCAGACAGATTTCAAAATCGGTTATATGCTGCAGCGAGACCATCTGTTTGAATGGAGAACCATTTACCAGAATGTTATTCTTGGTCTGGAGTTAAGCCATACTATTACACCGGACAGGATTTCCTATGTGATGCATCTGTTAGAGGATTATGATTTATATACCTTCAAAGACAAAAAGCCTTCTGAGCTTTCCGGCGGCATGCGGCAACGAGCTGCCCTGATTCGTACCATGGCAATCCATCCGGATTTGCTTCTTCTGGATGAACCTTTCAGTGCCCTTGATTTCCAGACCCGTCTGACGGTATCGGCAGACATCGCCAACATTATCCGAAAAACCGGCAAAACGGCCCTCTTAATTACCCATGATTTGTCGGAAGCTATCACTCTGGCAGACCGGGTTTTGGTTCTCTCCAGACGGCCTGCCACCATCAAAGGCGAACTGGCAATTTCCTATGACACTACCCGGAATGACCCACTGGCTATCCGCAGCACCAAGGAATATCAATCCTATTTTAATCAGTTATGGGAGGTGTTGACAGATGGAACCATCGCCAACTAAACAGAATGAAATTGTTTCCATAAAACAACAGGATTTTTTGAACGCCCACAGGCGGCACCATCATAAGGTCAGCCTTTGCCGTACGCTTCTGTTAATCCTGTTCTTAGGTCTTTGGGAATTAGCCTCTAAGAAAGGCTACATCGATATTTTCTTTTTCAGCAGTCCCAGCAATGTTCTTCTTTATCTGTATCAGATGCTTTTGGATTACTCTTTTTTTACCCACACAGGTATTACCCTGTTAGAAACCCTTGCAAGCTTCCTGCTTGTTACCATTTTAAGTCTGCTGACCGCAACCCTGTTATGGTATTACAACAGTCTTTCGGAAGTTCTGGAACCCTATCTGGTGGTATTGAATTCCCTACCCAAATCAGCCCTGGCTCCTCTTCTTATCGTGTGGCTTGGAACCGGTACAAACACTATTATAATCGCTGGTATTTCCGTTGCTGTCTTCGGTTCCATCATCAGCCTTTACACAGGGTTCTGTCAGGCAGATGCCGATATGTTAAAACTTATCTACACCCTGGGCGGCAGCCGCATGGATGCCTTTCTCAAAGTCATCCTCCCCAGTTCCATTCCCTTACTTCTCAGTAATATGAAAGTAAATATCGGGCTGTCCCTGGTTGGCGTTATCATCGGCGAGTTTCTGGCTGCCAGAAGAGGTCTTGGATATCTGATTATCTATGGTTCCCAGGTGTTCCAGTTAAATATGGTAATTACTTCTATTATTATCCTCTGTGCCATTGCCATGATTTTCTACAAGAGTATCCAGAGTGCAGAACATCTCTATCGCAAGAAAATATAATCATCTTCTCACGTCTCATCCGGCTGCCACAGAACAATCTGCCCGCTTTTCAAGGATTCCTGTACCCGGATAATTCTCTGGTTTTCCGAACCTTTAAATTGCAGACTGATATTCTTCTGCTCTTCAATAAACTTACCATCCACCAGAACGTCCAGATACCCTAACAGTTCCCTGGTTTCTTCCCAACGGTTACAGAAGTCCTTCACTATCTGCTCATCAAACAGATACCCGCTGTAACACCAGATATCTTTCTGTGGATATTGATCTTTTACCGCCCTTACCAGAGGCAGCAGCCCCTTCTGGTTCACATATTCCAGGGGCTCCCCTCCTAAAAGGGTGAGCCCCGTAATATAATCCGGTGCAAGTGCCTGCAAAATCTCTTCTATGGTATCTTCCGTAAATTCTCTGCCATACTGGAAATTCCAGGTTACTTCGTTAAAACATCCTTTACAGTGATGGGTGCAGCCGCTGACAAAGATAGTAACCCGTACCCCCGGTCCGTTAGCAATATCACATGTTTTTATATCTGAATAGAACATTTTGCTCCCTGCCTTACAGATGTAATACTCTCTCTTTAATTTCCTGGGTACGCCCCTGATTCCAGAACTGGGTACCGATATAGCCGCAGGTTCTGCGCGCTACATTCATCTTATTCTGGTCTGTATTGCCACAGTTTGGACACTTCCAGATTAACTTTCCATCCGGATTGGTCACAATCTGTATCTCGCCGTGATAATCACATTCCTGGCAATAATCACTTTTTGTATTCAGTTCTGCATACATGATATTCTCATAAATATACTGCATCACAGACAATACTGCATCCAGATTGTTCTCCATATTAGGTACTTCCACATAACTGATTGCACCCCCCGGCGAAAGCTTCTGGAACTGGGATTCAAATTTTAATTTATCAAAGGCATTTATCTGTTCTGTGACATGCACATGATAACTGTTTGTAATGTAATTTTTATCGGTCACGCCCGGAATCACACCAAATCTTTTCTGTAAGCATTTGGAGAATTTATAGGTAGTGGATTCCAGTGGTGTACCATATAGACTGAAATCTATGTTGGTCTCTTCCCTCCATTTAGCGCAGGCGTCATTCAAATGCTGCATTACCTCCAGGGCAAATGGTGTTGCATCGGAATCTGTATGGGATTTACCTGTCATGTATCTGGTACACTCACATAAACCGGCATAGCCAAGGGAAATCGTAGAATACCCATGATATAACAGCTTATCTATCTTCTCACCCTTTTTCAGCCTTGCCAGTGCACCATTCTGCCATAAAATCGGTGCTACATCAGAAGGAGTTCCTTTCAATCGGTTATGCCTGCACATCAAGGCTCTTCTGCATAATTCCAAACGTTCATCCATGATTGCCCAGAATTTATCCATATCCTTACCGGAAGAACATGCCACATCTACCAGATTTAAGGTAACCACACCCTGATTAAATCTTCCGTAAAATTTCGGTTTGTCATTCTCATCATGGTATACCGTCAGGAAGGAACGACAGCCCATACAGGGATAACAGTTTCCGTCTTTTAACTGTTTCATGATTTTCTCAGAAATATAATCCGGCACCATACGTTTGGCAGTACACTTTGCCGCCAGCTTAGTCAGATACCAGTATTTGCTGCCTTCTCTGATATTATCTTCCTCCAGCACATAAATCAGCTTCGGGAACGCAGGGGTAATATAGACTCCCTTTTCATTCTTAACCCCCTTGATTCGCTGGTTTAGCATCTCCTCGATAATCATCGCAAGGTCATCCCGCAGCTGTCCCTCCGGCACTTCATCAATATACATAAAGACCGTAATAAAAGGTGCCTGTCCGTTGGTAGTCATCAGGGTAATGACCTGGTACTGGATAATCTGTACACCCCGCTCTATCTCTTCCTTCACACGCTTCTCTGCAATCTGGGCAATCTGCTCCTCGGTTGCCTCCAGGCCTGCCTCTTCCATCTCCTGTCTGACTTTCAGACGGAACTTGTCACGGCTTACCTGTACAAATGGGGCCAGATGGGACAAGGAGATACTCTGTCCACCGTATTGGGAACTTGCAATCTGCGCAATACTCTGGGTTGCAATATTACATGCTGTCGAAAAGCTCTTAGGCTTATCTATCATGGTTTCACTGACTACTGTACCATTCTGTAACATATCTTCCAGATTTACCAGACAGCAGTTATGCATGTGCTGTGCAAAATAATCTGCATCATGGAAATGGATAATCCCTTTCTCATGGGCATCTACGATGTCCGGCGGCAGCAGAAATCTTCTGGTAATATCCTTACTGACCTCTCCTGCCATATAGTCTCTCTGCACACTGTTTACCGTAGGGTTTTTATTGGAATTTTCCTGTTTTACTTCCTCATTATTACATTCCAAAAGGCTTAAAATCTGCTGGTCTGTGGAATTGGACTTTCTTACCAGGGCTCTCTTATAACGATAGGTAATGTAATTTCTTGCCATAGTATAAGCACGATATTTCATCAACTGGTTTTCTACCATATCCTGGATTTCTTCCACACTGGGAGAACGCCGCATCTGGGCACACTTGTCTGCTACAACCTGGGCAATCTCATCTATCTCTTCGTCTTTGAGTTTTTCTTCATCCTTTACGCTGTTATTTGCCTTGTTGATTGCCGCGATAATCTTATCCAAATCAAAGGTTACCTCTGCGCCGCTTCTCTTAATAATCTTCATGAACTAAACACCCACCCATCTTTTTACACATTCTTACTCACATTTACCAAGAAACGAGATACGCCTTGCGAATCTCGCTCTGATTAGCGGTCGTCAAATGCACTACACAAGTGTGTACATTTTCTCATCGCTATAACTAGAGACGAGATATGCTTCGCAAATCTCGCTCTGACTAGCGGTCGTCAAATGCCCACACTCTTGTGTGCATTTTCCTCGTCGCCATAACAAAAAATAGTACATGCGAAAATATCGCATGTACTATATATTGTATCACTTATATATATTGTGTCAAGGTATTGTGGTTTATATTTTACAATTTTTCCCTTATGGTCTTATCTCATCTCGATTGCTTACATTATGGTTGCACGTTCATCGACTGACTTGGTCGATTGTAACCAATTTTAATGCACTTCTGCTGTCTGCCCAGCTGTTCCAGCACTGCCCTGGCATTGTTTTCCCGTTCCATACGGAACTTATGCAGCATATCATCCTTCGTCTGTATCATAAGGTAGTGTTCTTTCAGTAAGAACTCTCCGCTCTCACCGCTTTCTTCCCGCAGGTAAATCTGCGTTATCTCTTCATAAGCCAGATATTTAATCCGGATAAAATAGCGGTAAAACAGATGGGTTGTCCCCAAGCGTACTTCGCCGGATACTGTCGCGTTTCTGTATTCTTCACTCAGGGTCTCTTTCTGTGCCGCTGTCCGACCCACACAAACAAATTTCATAAGTTCACCATAGAGAAATTAGAATCGAGTAGGAGGGGATTTATAAATCCCCGACCTCTCACACCACCGTGCGTA
>ERZ1026850.1099-NODE-1099-length-15055-cov-10.607267_pt1 | contig 15055 bp, 21 predicted proteins | sample MGYA00380155_ERZ1026850 | MGnify/ENA primary metagenome ERZ1026850 (study PRJEB33269, sample SAMEA4719791) | human gut metagenome | biome: human-associated habitat; feature: organic feature; material: feces | place: Cameroon | collected 2013-10 ... | reverse complement strand
CTGGGGTTACGATTGGTGAAGGTTCGATCATTGCAGCCGGAGCAGTTGTAACAAAGGATGTTCCGGCCAATATGATAGCAGCAGGAGTGCCTGCGAAAATAATACGGAAGGTTAAAAAAGACGCTGGAAAAGGAGAAATTTAATTATGGCAAAAAAAGTATTGATGATATCTACAAGTCTTCGAGGTGGCAGCAATTCTGATATACTTGCAAATGAATGTGCGAAGGGAGCAAAAGAAGCTGGGCATGAAGTGGAATTTCTTTCTTTGAAAGGAAAAGATATAAAATATTGTATCGGCTGTCTTTCCTGTCAGAAGACTGGAATGTGTGTATTGAAGGATGATGTTGCAGATATTATGGCAAAAGTAAAGGATGCGGAGGTCATTGTCTATGCAACACCAATTTATTACTATGAGATGTGCGGTCAGATGAAAACACTTCTTGATAGATTGAATCCTTTATATTCGACAGATTATTCATTCAGAGATATTTATATGATTGCAACTGCCGCTGAAAATGATGAAAGTGCATTTGAAAAAGCCTATAATGGTCTGCAAGGCTGGGTAGACTGTTTTGAAAAGGCTTCCTTGAAAGGCATGGTCGGTGGCGGTGGAATTGATGCTGCAAATACAGCGGCTAATCATGTGGATGCGATGAAAAAAGCATATGAACTTGGAAAGAAATTATGAGTTTGAAAAGAGTACTACTACTTAGTCTTTGTGCATTAGTTTTATTTGGGCTTGCAGGATGTAGAGAAAAAGAAATTACCGACAAATCGACGATGGATGATGAGGAAGTATACATGAAGTTATATTTTGATGACACTGAAATCCCGGTTATATGGGAAGATAATCAGACTGTGCAAGAACTTATGGAAGAAGCTGGCAAAGGTGATATTGTAGTGCAGATGTCTATGTATAGCGACAATGAGCAGGTTGGTTCTCTGGGAAAAAGTTATACAAAAATGATGAGCAGATAACTACTCATAGCGGTGATATAGTTCTATTGCAAGGAAATCGACAACTTTAAGTTAGCAGGGATGATAAGTGGTTCAGTATGATATAAATTGAATATTGAAATGTAAAGGGGCATATCACACTAATTTTCCTTTAGTGCGACAGCCCCATTTTTATTTTACTGCTGATAAAGTACCAGTCTTTCGTTCTGCAGATCATTACACAGTTCGCATGATACTTTGCTCATATCATACACATGAACAACCTGCTTCAACTCAGGATCCTCCGTAAACAGGCTTACAATATCAGAATATTCTGCCAGTTTTTCCGGTGCAAACCGTAACGTTTTTTCATTGGCAAATACTGCGGTGTACAATATCTCTGCTTCTACCAGATCCTGAAAAATATGGCTTCCATACGAAAGTTCCGGATTATATCCCGCCTTTTTCTCTTCTATCTCACAGATTGCTTCAAATTCACTGATATCTGCAAATGTTGTCGGAACACCAAGTTCCGGAGAAGATGTACCTATACGCCCCGGAACCATAAGAAGCATATGCTTATTTTTTCCTTTGTATTTCCAGTTTATTGTTCCGATCAGTTTCGCCACGTTTGGCTTTCTGACATACGGCATATTATAGTATGCAATCGGATCAACCAGAACAATGTGATCGATTTTCACATTTCTGGACAGTCCCATCGAAGAATGCACATTCTCCAGAATTATTTTTTCTTCTGTAATATCCTCCGGAATCTGTGCTTTTCCGATATCCTTAAACACCTTCAGTGGCCGGCACTGCAACAGGTTTATGGAATATTCTCCTGTTTCTGAAAGGTTCACCGTAAATTCGATATCAACCGGATATTCATATTCTTTCTGGAGCAGTTGCATAATATCCTGTATCTGCTTCATCAGAATCTGATTCTTTACTATACCACTGCACGCAATAAAACGAACGGATCTGTTTATTCCCCTCTCCCTGAATGATCTTTCTGCGTCAAAATCATGATCCAGAAGAATATTAGCAAGGTATTCTGGAAGGAATCCTTCGATCTGCTCCAGATACATTTGTCTCACGCAGTGTCCTGAGGTATCCACTGCTTCTACTTTTCGCTGCGAAAACTGATGTTTCTCTGCAATGGTTGTACAGCTTGTTGCCTGTGGCATATCCAGACTGACAAGCCGGGGATAAGAACCTTCCGTGCGGTCCACTGCTGCTGTTCCAAGACCCATAACCAGCCTCAGCATTCCTGCTTTTGGATCGATCTGCTCTAAAAACTTATAAGGGCTGTAAGAGTACCCAACTCCCGCTGCACATGGCATATAATAAGATCCATAGTAAGAGCCAGAAACGCGCTGTACAAGAAGTGCCATCTGTTCATCCCGTTTGTCAAGTCTTCTCCGCTTTCTGTAATCCAGTGCCGACAGACTCATGGAACTGGCATATACAGTCCTTATTGCGTTTTCAAACTCCAGAAGGCGCTCTTCCAGAGTTCCCCTGTTGGCGCAGAAAACTGACTCATATTTTCCTGCAAATGCATTGCCGAAACCATCCTCGAGAATACTGCTGGAGCGTACTATAAAAGGATCCTGTCCATAGTATTCCAGAATATGCAGAAACTGATTTTGCATTTCTTCCGAAAAGACACCATTTTTTAGTTTCTGTGCAAATTCTTCTGCCAGCGAAAAGTATTCCTCTTCCTCTCTCTGACGAACACGGATATCCCAGAATCCATTATCTACAATGTAAGTATAATAAACATCAGATCCGATAAAAAAGGAATCATGAGGTTCAAGCACCTCATCGATGTCCGGTGCCAGATTTCGGACAATTGCTCTGGAAAGCAGCATTCCACATGCTTTTCCACCAATCATACCTGTTCCGATCATATGATTTCGAACATTAAAATAATCCTGTGGCGTAAAGTGCTTTTTCACCATAAAACGCATCTTTTCATCTCTGGTCATCATAATATTACACATGGTATTACAGGCATCATCTGTATTCATATGATTGTCATATAACATTTTTGCTGTGTTGAAAAACCGATTCCAGGAATCTGTAAACTGCTCTTCACCTGTTCTCTGAAATTTGTCAAGAACCTGATAAAAACGGCTGGACTGTACTCCATCTAGGATCGGACGGAATGCACCTGTTTCTCTGTTATAAATATGTGGTCGAAACATGGTTTCCGAATCTCTGTTCCACACTTTTGCAGGACGGACGTATGTGTTTTTCCTGTCAGAATAGACATCCAGAAGCAACTGTGTAGTATTTAATATTTTCTTTACTGCATGAAAAGAATGTTTTCCCCTGATAATCGGAAAAAATGCAACTGTATCCAGTGTAAAAAGGAACGGACACGTAACACGAAAGAAGTTTCCCATCATAAGGTCTGTTGCCCAGGCTGTCTGAAGTTCTGAAAGACAGTCAAATACATAAAATACATCAAAACCTTCTTTTTCAATGATTTTATGTATTTTCACAGTAAAATCCTCAAACCTGTGTGATAAGGGAATTTCTATACGTTCTACCTGTGGACATTCTTTTACTAGCGGCTCATGACTGGCAAATCGAAAATATACAATTCTTCTATTGTCCTTGATTGCCTGCTCTATATAAGGTTCGCAGAAATACGTGAATTCCTGGAGATTTGAAACTCTCCAGACCACATTATCCCCCAGCCGGATATTATCCAGTGCCTGATCCATATCCGGAATTCCCGAACAGATTCTCTCAAAAGCTGCCATATTTTCCCTCCATAACCCAAGAATAAAGTAAAAAAAGCACACAGACATTCCTGTCTATGTGCCACGCTGCACCCTTTTTATGAAATAATTATAAAAAGAATATATTATAAAGTCAACCATCTTTATTGGTGTTACCTGTCACCTAAATTTTTTATTTACATATTTTTTAAGGTGTTCCGGCATGGTATTATGGTACTTATAAAGAACCTATCATGTCTATTGGAGAGAGTGGTGAAAAGTTATGAAGCTATTATTTAAACAAAGGCTGTTTTCATGGTTTGACAGCTATGATATCTATGATGAAGCAGGCAACACTGTTTATATAGTAAAAGGTCAGTTGTCCTGGGGACATAAACTCGTAATTTATGATGCCTATGGAAACGAAGTAGGAATGGTTGTTCAGAAAGTACTTACTTTTCTTCCAAAATTTGAGATTTATAAAAACGGCAGTTATATCGGATGCCTGAGCAAAGAATTCTCATTCCTGACGCCACATTATAATATTGATTACAATGGATGGCATATTGATGGAACCATTATGGAATGGGACTATAGCATTCTTGATCGAAGCGGTTATTCAATTGCACGGGTTAGTAAAGAACTGTTTCATATGACTGATACATATGTTATTGATGTGCAGGATCCAGGAAATGCGTTGGATGCGTTGATGTTTGTACTTGCGATTGATGCGGAAAAATGTTCCAGGAATTAAAAAGTTGATCTTATTGTCGAAGATATTCGGAGATGGGGAGGTAGCATGGGATTATTCAAAAAGAAAATCGTGCAAAAAACATATGACCGAGAACATATGAAACCTGTTATTCGTGCAAGTATTTGTACCGGAGAAGAAGTAGCAGGGTTCAAAGACATACGGACTGGAAAAATCGAAGAGATCATGCTGATCAGATCGCCGGAGGACTTAGAAAAATTCAAAGAGATATATGAGATAACAGAGGAAATTGCAAAAGAATATTAAACATTGGATAAGGGGGATGTGTTGTCATGAGAACTATAGGTAATATCCTTTGGTTTATATTTGGAGGATTACTGGGCGGTCTGGCTTGGGTTTTTGCAGGATGCATATGGTGTATTACAATTATTGGAATTCCGGTAGGTCTGCAATGTTTTAAATTTGCGACCCTGGCATTCTGGCCGTTTGGAAAAGAAATCGTGTATGGAAATGGCATGTTTTCGTTTCTGGTAAATCTTATATGGATTATATTTTTTGGCTGGGAAATGGCACTTGGAAACCTGATAGTGGGTTGTATTTGGTGCATTACGATAGTTGGAATTCCATTTGGAAAGCAGTTTTTCAAGATGGCAAGACTCTCCTTCATGCCATTTGGTGCGAGTGTGATAGGGTAGAATATGTGAGGTCTTATGGATGAAACTTCTGTCGGTTTTTCCGACAAAAGTTCAGGTGGAAGAAAACCGAAGATATATAACCTGGATATGATTTTGTCTGTTGGATATCGTGTTAATTCTAAAAGCCACAAACACCGTCCCCATCATTCTGGTTGTAATTATAAAAGCAGTGTGCTAAAATTGTGTAAGCGTAATTGAATAAGCTGTTAAGTGAACACTATCATATGCAGATTTTGTGTATGATAATGTGAGAGGGAATCAGGTGAAATGCCTGAACGGTTGCGGCCACTGTATACAGAAAAAAGCGGGATTGCAATATGCCATTGCATAAATATGTGAGAAGGCGGAATTCGGCTGTCAGAGAGTATCTGGAAATATTTCTGGTACAACATTCATGAACTGCTGAAGCATGGATGTTGTATCAGTTTTTATTTTATGGAAACTTTCTGTGATCTGTGAGTCAGGAAACCTGCCTGACAGCGTAAAGAAGGAGCTTCCGTAAAAAGTATCCGTTATTCTTATCACTTCTATTTTACTTTTTCTGAAGTTCCATCTTTTCGGTTACACGAACAGGTAAATAACATATACGAAAAGAGAGGAAGTCAAATGAAAAACAGGTATTTATCCACAAGAATCATGGCAATTATGATGGCAGCAGCTATGACAGTTTCTGCAGCTCCGGCAGCTTTTGCAGCAGAGAGAGCAGACTCTGAGACAATCAAAGAGGACAACCAGCCGGCAGCAGATGCAGACTCTGATACACAGGAAGATGCAGACGCACAGGATTCAGCAGATGCAGATAAAACAGCAGACGCAGAAGGTACAAAGACAGAATATCCTCTGACCATTACAACCTATGATTATGATGGAAATGAAATCGAAACAACCTATGAAAAGGCACCGGAGAAAGTTCTTGCTGTATATCAGGGAAGCATTGAAACCATGCTTGCACTTGGCCTGGAAGACCGTCTGGTAGCTACTGCAGGTCTTGACAATGAAGTTCCGGATGAACTTAAAGATGCATTTTCAAAAACAAATTATCTTGATGAATTTACCCCATCCCTTGAGACTGTAACGATGTTGGAGCCAGACATGATCTTATCCTGGAGCTCCCTGTTTTCTGATAAAAATCTCGGAAATGTAACAGACTGGATCGACAAAGGCTGCAACACTTATTACAACACAAACACACGCCCTGACGGAGACAGAACTCTGGAAAATGAATTTACAGATATCTTAAATCTTGGAAAGATTTTTGATGTACAGGACAAAGCACAGGCAATCGTAGATGATGCAAAGGCAGTGATCGATAAAACTCTTACAGCAACAGCAGATGTAGAAGAGAAACCAAGCGTAATGGTTCTGGAACCTCTTGGAGAAGATATCACAAACTATGGTGCAAAGAGTCTTGGTGGAGATATGGTAACACAGTTGGGCGCGACTCTGGCAAACCCGGATGCTTCTACAGCAGGAAAAGAAGATATCATTGCAGCAAACCCTGATGTAATTTTTGTTGTATACATGCCATATGCAGGTGATGATCCGGAAACTGTAAAAGAAAGCCAGCTTGCCGTTATCCAGGATGACGAAGCACTTCAGAGCCTTGACGCTGTAAAGAACGGTCGTGTTTATCCGATCATGCTCAGTGAAATGTACGCAAGTGCAACACGTACACAGGATGGTATTGAAACTTTTGCAAAAGGATTATATCCGGATGTGAATCTTGACTGATTGAGGAAATAACAGTGAAAGAACAGGTTTCACAGACAAAAAAAGGCAGTGTGCTCAGGGCATCCATGTATGTGGCAGTTCTTATCGGGCTTGCGGCATTTCTGATTTTTTCCATTCTTGCAGCAATTACTTTTGGAAATGCAGATCTGTCACTGAAAGATGTTTACAGTGTCATTGCATATAAATTGTTTCATATCAAAAGCCTGTCCGCCTATGCAGAAGGCGCAGTTCACGATGTTGTGTGGCTGATCCGGCTGCCCAGAGTCCTTCTGGCTCTGGCAGTTGGAATGGCTCTTTCTGTCTGTGGTGTAGTCATGCAGGCAATTGTACAGAACCCGCTGGCAGATCCATATGTACTTGGTATTTCATCCGGTGCATCCCTTGGTGCAACACTGGCGATCATGCTTGGGGTTGGCGGATTTCTCGGTGGAAACTCAGTCGGTGTTACTGCATTTATTGGTGCAATGGTCACTTCCTTTGCAGTAATTGCCATTGCAAACATGGGCGGAAAAGCCACTTCTGCCAAACTGATCCTTGCCGGAATGGCTGTCAGTGCGGTATGTTCTGCTTTTTCCAATTTTGTTATCTATATCACCAATGACAAAAATGCAGCAACAGAAGTAATGAAGTGGATGATGGGAAGCCTTGCAGGCGCAAGCTGGAGCAGAGTAGGTGTGATGCTTCCTGTTACATTGATCTGTGTAATTATTTTCTGGACGCAATATCGTAATCTGAATCTGATGCTGTTAGGAGATGATGTATCGATCACACTGGGAACTGATTTGCACAGACTGAGAACTTTTTATCTGATCGTTGCTTCTGTAATGATTGGGTTTGCGGTATATTGTGCGGGTGTGATCGGCTTTGTAGGACTTGTGATCCCTCATGTGATCAGAATCCTTTTTGGAACAGACCACAGAAGATTACTGCCATTAAGTGCACTGTTTGGTGCATCGTTCCTGATCTGGTGTGATGTGGCATGTCGTGTGATCCTGAAGAATTCTGAGATGCCGATCGGTGTGCTGGTATCCATTATCGGTGCTCCATGCTTTATTTATCTGCTTGTGCGGAAATCCTATGGATTTGGAGGTAGTAAGTAATGAAGATCACTACAGAAGATATTCAGGTTGGATTTCACGCCAGACAGATACTGAAGGGAATTTCCATAGAGTCAAAAGATAAGGAATTGGTAGGGATTATCGGACCAAACGGAAGCGGAAAGTCTACATTATTAAAATGCATCTATCGTATCCTGAAGCCAGATTCAGGTGCCGTTTATCTGGACGGCGAAGAAATCCATTCCATGAGCGTAAAAAGCTCTGCCAGAAAAATGGCAGTTGTGGCACAGCACAATTACTATAACTTTGATTTTACCGTACGGGAAGTCGTATTGATGGGACGTGCACCTCATAAGAAAGCGTTGGAACGGGATAATGCAAAAGATTACAGGATTGTTGAAGAAGCACTGAAAACGGTGCAGATGGATGCATTTGCGGATCGTACATTTTCTACGCTGTCAGGTGGAGAGCAACAGAGGGTTATTTTGGCAAGAGCACTTGCACAGCAGACGCCTGCACTGATCCTTGATGAACCGACTAACCATCTGGATATCACACATCAGATCATGCTGATGGAATTGGTAAAGAAACTTAACGTAACAGTAATATCAGCTATCCATGACCTGAACATTGCGGCGGCATACTGCGATAAGATTTATGTATTGAAAGATGGTATGCTGGAGGGGGATGGAACTCCACAGGAAGTACTCACTCCAGAGCTGATCAAAAGGATTTACCAGGTAGATTCGGAAGTGGTAAATGATAGCCGTGGGAAGATGCATATTTTATTTTTATAATATGAGCATTGACAGGCCAGAGTCGGAGAAAGTTTTGACGCTGACCTGTTGTATATGGAGGAAAAAGATGAATAAGATAGGCATTTTAACGTGTATTCATTCTAATAATGTATGTGCCAGAGTTGGATGCCTGGCAGCATTTCAGAATAGAACCGATTTCTTTCAGGATTATCCAGAAGATACCTGTCTGGCAGCAATGATGACCTGCAATGGATGCAAAAGTACGAATCCAACAGAACCCACAGAAGATAAAGGAATTCTGGAAAAGATAGGCAGACTGGTCAGCGAAAAAATCAGTACTATTCACGTGGGCGTATGTCGCCTCCCAGATGGAAAACACGAATGTCCGAGGATGACACATATCTGCAATATGATAGAAGAACGTGGAATCAAAGTAGTTAGGGGAACACATAAAGAGATGTGACGCATTTGTTTCGAAAATGAAGCAATGGGAATCTATTTCATTGTAGATCCAGATGGATACTGGCTTGAGATACTGCCGTAAAGCTGGTGTATAGTGGGAATTTTAAAATCACCATCAGACTATAATAAAAAAATAGTCTGATGGTGATTTTTTCAAATATCTTCAAATGTTGTTTTTCTTTGGAAGTGATTGTTTGTTGTTTACGTGAGAATGTGTTTTACGCTTATTTTCCAAATGTATTGCTGGATTTAGCAGCAGCTTTTGCTGCCATGGTGTTGGTGGACTCAAACAAGGAAGTTGTCGGTGCGACTGGACACATCAGTACCCGTCCTGTTCCGCGGTAAACATTTACCAGGCCTTCTCCACTAACCGCTGATCCCACAAGTGTTTTGGTTGATCGTTCTACGGTAAATTCAAGGTTTGATGACCAGCATACGGCAAGGTTTCCATCAATTTTCAGTTCATCATTTTCCAATATGACTTCAATCAATTCATCTTCGGGAACATTGGACTCCAGTGCAGCTACACCATTTCCCTGTAAACTCAGATTAAACAGACCTTCGCCACCTAATACGGCTGATGAAAGGTTCTTCCTGGCTATTATAAAAGAGTCAGCATAGATAGAAAACAATTCGTGCAGAGAAATATAAAGACAGAATTCTCAAAATTCGAGAAATATAAAGATGCAATTCTTCATGGTGGATGTGTATTGTGAAAAATAAATTTGTTATAGTGGCAATATCAACAAAAAAGCAGAATGTAAATGGGGTGATCAGATGGAAGCAGCACAGAGAATTCGATTAATCCGGATAATAGAAAAGATGGAGAAAAACCCGGCATTCAGTAATAAGCTTGGTATAAAGAACACATCTGAATATTTAGCAGAAAAAGAACAGAAAAAATGAAAGACACATGTCAGAATGAGTGTCAGAAGGAGTAAAAAATGTTATCGTTATTATTTACAATTTGTATAATTTGGTTTGTTGGAAAATTTTTTGTTTTTGGGTTAAGAGCGTCCTGGGGAATTATGAAACTACTTTGCACAGTTATTTTCTTTCCGGTGATATTGATTGGTATGGTTGTAGGTGGACTGATGTACATTGCTTTTCCATTGTTGATTGTCGGTGGCATTATAGCATTGGTGACGTCACATTCATAATGGATCATTTTAATTTTTCTTTCTCGGCATTAAAGAGCTCAAGATTAAGCCCCTGTTCTCCGGCGGTCTTATCTACCCAAAGATTCAAAGAGTCTATGGCTAAAGAAATTTCATCAAGTTTTTTACTGATATAAGCAAAATCTTTCATTTCATCATCGCTGATCTTACCGTCACGGGCAATCTGGATCAGACGACCGGTAAGAGGATTGATTTCATTTAAACTGGCAATTGTCTCCAAAATGATATTTGACAGATCGGTCACTTCTACTTCAGGAACATAACGATAGCCGATTTCGCATTTGTGAGAACAATAATAATTGCAAAGCTCTGGGCTTTTATAGGCATCTGCCATCTGGAGGATATCATAAGGCGTAGGTTCTTGTGTTTCATATTCAAATTTTTCAATTTTTGAATCAGAGACAGCATCCATTTTTTCACTGGCTTCTGCTCGTGTAAGTCCTGCCGCTTCTCGGCAAAGCTGGTAAATTGTTTTGTTTTCCCTGGTGGATTGTTTACCCATGAGAATTTCCTCCCTGTATATCGCCAAACATGAGGATTATCAATATTTAAGTCCTCATGCAAGACGTGTATTTCTCGTATAGAGTTTATTATACTTGAATTATTAATTAACAACAAGCTCAATAATGAACACGAAGTCAAAAAGAGTGAAAGAGGAAAGCGAGGTTACAGAAAGAAAACTATGAACAAACAGGAAATCAACGAATTTATTGAAAAAATGGAAGAAGTAGGTGATGTTTGGACGGAAGAGCAGGTAAATGATGTGTATGGTGACAGTAGCTTTGAGGAGGCATTAGCTGATAGACAATCCAGTCTTGACCATATGTCCGACATCATAAGTAAAGTTATCGATAAATAATAAAAGAAAAAATCAATAGTATTTGTGAGGGCGTCAGTGGAGTATTCCACTGGCGTTTTTGTTTTTTCTAATCTTTTTTCATTTCTCCCTAAACTTTCCCAAACTTTTTTGTATTTAGAAGCTGAGAAGGCTACAGATCAAAAATTCGGATCGAAAAGCCGACTCAATACTTTGAAAATTGAATGAGCTTGCCAGTCCATCGGAGTCCTGCCAGATAGGATCCTAGATAAGTCCAAGGACAATCGGTTCGAGGATGAAGAGAAACAGAGGTTTGCATTGAAACATTGCTGTGGCGATGGCGCTAACGGACTGGGTGTTCCGTTCAAGGATAAGTTCGATAAGACATTGAAGCTTTACTCACTCATGACTACTAAGCCGGAGGAGGTTGAAGCCAGAAAGCAAAAGGAAATGGAAGAATAATTGTGAAAAGAGTGTGTGAATTATTGACTAGAGATTCTCCTGATGGTATATTTAGATTACCCAACGGGTAATTTAAAAAGGAGGGCAAACGTGCAGCTACTATACAATAACAGCAAAGTTCAGAAACAATGTACCGATTTAAAAACTGCAAAAAAGTTGTTTGGCGGGAATGCTGCATTAGCAACCAGCTTATTTGCCCGAATAAATGCTATGCAGCAGGCGAGTGTAATTAAGGATATAAATGATGCCGACGTTTCATTTTCATAAGTTAAATGGCAATATGGATGGATTTTTTGCTATAGATGTAAAAACGAGAAGAGATCCATGGCGTATTATTATTCAGCCATTAGATGAGAATGAAGAACCTTATGATCCTTGTAATATTGATGAAATTGCTGGTGTGGTTAGAATTGTTGAAGTAAAGGAGGTAAGTAACCATTATGAGTAATTATATTGAATATAATGATAAGATTGCTTTTCATCCTGGATACTATATCAAAGAAATCATTGAGGAAAGTGGACTTTCTCAGAAAGATTTTGCAAAACGATTAGATACCACGCCAAAGAATTTAAGTATTCTGGTACGTGGGGAGCAAAGCTTATCAATCGATATAGCCATGAAATTATCTCGAATGTTAGGGACTAGTGTTGACTACTGGCTGAATCTTCAGAAGAGCTATGACGCTTTGATTGCTGAGTTTGAATCATCCAAGGAATTAGAGCAGGAAAGAAGAATTTTCAAGTACTTTCAGTACACATATTTCAGAGAGAATTTTGGATTGCCTGATCTTCCGAGAAAAACAAATGAGCAGATTAAGTGCCTGCGTGAATTTTTAAATGTTGCGTCATTATCTGTTTTCACAAAGCAAAATATGGCAGTTAGTTTCCGAAGTGCATCTGAGGATATGAAAGAGGCTAATATTGCCAGAGCAAATGCAATGGTTCAGATCGCAATTAATCAGGCACTGAAGATAGAAGTACCTAAGTTTGACAAAAAGAAGTTTGAAAAAGCTGTTGATTATGCGTTGACATTAACAACACAGCATGGAGATTTTTATCCATTGATTAGGCAGGCCTTTGAAGATGCGGGAGTAATATTCGTAATACTTCCAAATCTTCCGGGTTCAGGAATAAATGGTGCAACCAAGAAGATCGGACAGAATGTAATGTTGATGGTGAATGACAGACGTTTCTATTCAGATACATTTTGGTTTACTCTATTCCATGAGATTGGCCATATTATTAATGGTGATTATGGAATTACGTTTGAAAATGAGCACGCTGGCCAGGAGGATGCAGCAGATAAATATGCGGAAGACAAATTGATTCCTCCGGGAGAATATGAGGCTTTCGTTAAAATGAATGAGTTTAGCGAAAATGCTATCCGCAGATTTGCTGAAAGAATTGACAGAGATCCGGGTATTGTCCTTGGCCGTTTGCAAAATGATCAGATTGTTCCATTTACAAATGTTGCACTGTCAAAAGCATTAAAACACAAATACAAAGTAATAACGTCATAAAAAAGTATATAACTTGAGGTCGTCTACCGTTTTCCACGATAGATGGCCTTATTTTTTTTATAGGAAACTGCTCCTATGGAGCGCTCTTAAATGAAAGATGCCCGCCGGTAGGCGGGCATACTAAAAGAACGGTTGTGGTTTAAAAGATGTGAACTACTCGGCAACTAAGTTACCAGAGCATCTGAAATCTGGCGGGATACCGCCTTTTTTCAGGGTGCGTCCATGACACCAATACTGCTTGCCTTTCGGCTATGCAGCTACTTTTATTATTTCCGGATTTTTTAGTCCGATTACGGACAGTTCCTTCTGTTTTCCGGATACGGAAAGATATTTCCGCAGGATATTAAACGCGCCTACGGCATCTGCATTGTATCTTACTCCGTCAGTTATATACATGCCCCGTTTTTTTCGGTTTGATGCTTCTGCATATCTTTTTGATATTTCTGGTGATAACGGGCTACACTGGCTGGTATAGCTTTCTTCCTGTTTGATCAATTGAATCCCATACAGTTTCAGCTTATATTCCAGCATGATATACAGCTTATTATACGGCAGGCTGTGAAGCTTCTGGTTGGTCTTATGCCCCATATCTTTTTCTTTACGGATATTTCGGATGTCTCCCACAACCACACAGCGGATATCTTTGTTTCTACAGTATTCTGCAATCCATCTGGTCGCTTTGTGAAGATAATCCTTCACTGCATTCTGCTTTTTCCTGTAAAGTCTCTGGATACGTTTCGATGATTTTGGATATTTTATTCCCCTTTCAGATTGTTGTGCATACCATACAGACTGCACTCTGGCGATTTCTTTATGAAAGTATCTTTCCATAGAAAGGTATTTTCTTCCCAGAATAAAAGCCCGGCCATTTCCGGAATCATAACAGGTCATCAGATTATGAAGTCCCAGATCAATAGATAAATAATGTCCATTCTGAGAAAGCTGTTCCGGCTCTTCAATCTCATAGATAACAATAATGTCGCATTTTCCGTTTACCGGTGGATAAATCCGCAGCTGTTTTATATGATCCATGCCCCTGAAAATCTTATTTTCAAGATATAGAAATTTTTCATGGATCCCGTATGTTTCTTCCATGTGGCTTTTCAGATCCTTTGGCAGAGACAGCCGCAGCTGGTCTGAACCTTTCTCATGCCGGATCCCCATCTGCATGTATGTGACCGGTATATTTCCCTGTTTAAAACGGGGCGGATTTGGAGCTTTGATCCCTCCGATCTTTTTTAGGACATAAAAAGATTTCCATGCTTTGTCCAGCTGCTTGCAGGTCTCCTGCGCTGTCTGTGACGGAAGCTGTTTGTACCACAGATTTCCTTTATGTACTTTTTTTTGATAATACCAGTCAGGATACTTTTCCAGTCCCAGTTCTTTATAATGGCGCCGTTCATAGTTGCAGATATTCCAGAGTTTGGAAGCTGCATAACACATATGCCCTATGATATTGGAATATTCCGGCTGGATTTTTACAGATGTTCTGTGTGACAGCAGCATTCCTCTTCCCCCTTTAAACAGCTATGCAGATAGAGCTTTACACGCCACCTACTTGATTTAATAAGACTTGCTCTGATGTTCAATATAACGACGGATATTTTCCTCAGATACAGATCCGATCGTCTCCACATAATAGGAATGGTTCCACAGCTCTCCTTTCCATAGCTGGTTTCTTATTTCTGGAAAACGTTCGAACAGTTTTCTGCCGGTGATCCCCTTCAGATACTTGACAATTGCTGTTATGGACAGCTTTGGCGGAGCTGATACAAAGCAATGGACATGGTCACCTTCACCACATTCGAATAGATGAACGGTAAACCCCTTATCCTCAGCAATCTGCTGCACCAGTTCCTGAAGGTATTCCTCAATTTCTAGGTTTAATATCTTCCGCCGGTATTTCACCGACCATACCATATGGTAATTGATATTACATACACAAGTTCTGTAATGTATTAGATTTTCTTTCATACATATAGTATAGCATATTGAAT
>ERZ1026850.1096-NODE-1096-length-15076-cov-4.624526_pt1 | contig 15076 bp, 12 predicted proteins | sample MGYA00380155_ERZ1026850 | MGnify/ENA primary metagenome ERZ1026850 (study PRJEB33269, sample SAMEA4719791) | human gut metagenome | biome: human-associated habitat; feature: organic feature; material: feces | place: Cameroon | collected 2013-10 ... | reverse complement strand
GTGTGTGCTCCAAGGACGAGAACGAGCACCTCACAAGCTGCGTGGAGCGCACCGAGATCGAGCGCAAGGAGGACGGCAAGGTGGCCTACAAGGACGAGAAGGGTGAGTGGGTGAACATCCCCGACAACAACCCTGTGAGCATGAACGTCTGGGGCTTCACTCCCGACTACTTCGAGTATAGCGATAAGTTCTTCAAGGAGTTCTTGGATGCTCCCACAACCAAGGCCAACATCAAGGCTGAGTACCTCATTCCTTGGGTGGTCGACAAGCTCATCCACTCTGGCAAGGCTACTTGCGAGGTGCTCGACACCACCAGCAAGTGGTTCGGCGTGACCTATTCAGCCGACCGTCCCAGCGTTGTGGAGAAGATCCAGAAGCTCGTCGACGAGGGTGTTTATCCCGCCAAGTTGTTCTAATTGACAGCTTCCGCCTCGCTGAGGCATACCAACACATAACGGATCCCGCCTGCCTCCTGATGGCATGGCGGGATTTGTTGTTGGCGGACATTCGGCGCTGAATAATTTTGAAAAACTTCTTCGTTATTTGAAAATTAAACGGCTGTGCCTCCAAATAACGCATTTATGAGCCACTTTGGGTTGCTTTTGCAACACATTGAATATCAGATGGTTGTGTTGTAGATGCTCGAAGGTTTTGAAAATCGTAAGGAATTATTTTGCGAAAGATGCCTAATCGAGTTGCGAAAGACGCCAAACCGCACGGCCAAACATGCCAAACGGTGCCTCGATAGCTGGTCTTTCGAGGCTCGATTGGCTATCTTTGGCAACGCCCCATGTGAGACGAGCCGGTGGCGTTCGGCGTTTCTCGCAAAAAATGTTGGTGTTTTTGCTTTCTTTTTCTCTGGAAGGTGATGCTAAGAGTGGTGCAAAAACACTAAATATCTTGACATAATTTAATGGGAACTTTTGCAATTTTCTAAAAAACAGGCCACCATATTGGGTGCTCATTCGAATATATTTCGTACCTTTGCACCCATGATGGATTTGCAACTACTAACCCCTGAGCAGGTGTCGCAGCTCGGCGCCCTCGTCTCATCATCCTCGAAAATCGTTATCCTCGGACATTCTCGTCCCGACGGTGACGCTATTGGATCCACTTTGGCTTGGTCTGAATATCTCAGCGTGCACTATGGCAAGCGCTCACAAATCATTGTGCCCAACGCTTACCCCGACTTCCTTCATTGGTTGCCTGGCACACAGTGTGTCATGCGCTACGACAAGCGGCCCGATGAGGTGGAGCGCCTCATGAAGGAGGCCGACTTGGTGTTTTGCCTCGACTTCAACGCGGTGGAGCGCCTCGAGGGCATGGCCCATACGCTCGAAACGGCGAAGGCCAAGAGGGTGCTCATCGATCATCATCTCAATCCTACGGTCGAAGCCGACATGAAGGTGTCGTTTCCCGATCTCAGCTCCACCTCGGAGATTGTGTTCCGGCTGGTGTGGCAGATGGGCGATTTTGAACGCCTGACCAAGAAGTTTGCCGTGCCTCTCTACTGTGGCATGATGACCGACACGGGCGGTTTCACCTACAACAGTTCGTCGCCCGAGATTTTCTACGCCGTCTGCCAGTTGCTCACCAAGCGCTTCGACAAAGACAAGATTTATCGCAACGTATATAATAATTACAGTTCGTGGGCCATCCGCCTCCGCGGTCACCTCATGAGCCAGAAGTTGAACGTGTTCGACGACCTCCACGCCTGCTACTATACGCTGACCCGCCAGGAGATGCGCGATTATCATTACGTGCGTGGCGATGGCGAGGGACTGGTCAATGTGCCGCTCCGCATCAAGGGCATGAAGATGAGCATCTCGCTGCGCGAGGACGACCGCATTGATAATAAGGTGTGGGTGAGTCTGCGCTCGGTCGACGATTTCTCGGTGGAAGAGGTGGCAAAGCGCTTCTTCAATGGCGGTGGGCACCTCAACGCCAGCGGCGGACAGCTCGACTGCTCGCTCGATGAGGCCGTGAAGATTACGCGAGAGGCCATTATGTATTACGCCGAAGAACTGAAAAAGTAAGTCCCCGCGTGCCATTCGTGCCTCGCTCATGGCGCCGGACCGATAGCTGTTTGCCAATATTCATTAAATAATTGGCACAATGGGCCTGTGCCACGTGGAATTTTCGTATATTTGCAGTCAAAAACAAGGATATGAAAAAACTGACTTATTTGCTTCTGGCTCTTTTCGCCATGACAGCGTTCGTGGCTTGTAACGACGACGAGTCGTATGCCGACCAGAAGAAAGCGGAGCGTTCTGCCATCAACAAATACATAGCCGACTCGGCTGTCAACGTCATCTCGGAGACGCAGTTTGCGCTTCAGGGCTACACCACCGACGTGTCGAAGAACGAGTTTGTGCTGTTCCAATCATCGGGTATCTACATGCAGATTGTGCGCAAGGGTTGTGGCGAGCCTATCCCCAACGGTAAGACCGTTACGGTGCTCTGTCGCTTCACCGAGTATAATCTGAAGACCGACACCATACAGCTCTCCAACATCAGAGACTCGCGCTGGGACGCCGTGGTCGACAAGATGACCGTAACGCGCAACTCGGCCGATTACACGGGCTACTTCGTGAGGGGCGAGAGCCTCCTGCAGGCCGTGTATGGCAACTCGTCGACGGCGGTGCCACAGGGATGGCTCATGCCGCTGGGCTTCATCAACGTGGGACGGCCCGCCAAGGAGGGTGACGAGGTGGCCAAGGTGCGTATCATCGTGCCGCACGACAAGGGACACGCTTACGCTACGCAGTATGTGTATCCCTGCCTCTACGACATCACCTACGAGCTCGGACGCTAAGCGTATGGGCTTGCTGCCCGCGTGGCGGGGCAAGGGCAACGACATTACCAGAATACTATCATGATGAGTGGAGCTCCAACCCTATTGGGAACGAGTTTTACCCACCGAAATATAATAACTTATGACCCTTATCAAATCTATTTCGGGCATCCGTGGTACCATCGGAGGCCGTGCGGGCGACACTTTGAACCCGCTTGACATTGTGAAGTTTACATCGGCTTACGCCACCTTCATCCGCCGTAGCGGCAAGTCGACAAGCAACAAGATCGTGGTGGGACGCGACGCACGTATCTCGGGTGAGATGGTGAAGAACGTGGTCTGTGGTACGCTCATGGGTATTGGCTACGATGTGGTGAACATCGGCCTGGCCACTACGCCGACCACAGAGCTCGCCGTGAAGTGGAGTGGTGCTGCAGGTGGTATCATCATCACCGCCAGCCACAACCCCCGCCACTGGAATGCGCTCAAGTTGCTCAACGAGCAGGGTGAGTTCCTGACGAAGGACGATGGCAACGAGGTGCTCGACATCGCTGCAAGAGAGGATTTTGAGTATGCTGACGTTGACGGCCTCGGCCATTACACGGAGGACAACTCGTTCAACCAGCGCCACATCGACTCGGTGCTCGCCCTGGAGCTTGTGGATGTGGAGGCCATCAAGAAGGCTCACTTCAAGGTGATCGTCGACACGATCAACTCGGTGGGTGGCGAGATTCTGCCCGACCTGTTCAAGGCGCTCGGCGTGGAGGCTACCTTCCTCAATGGTGAGGCCAATGGCGACTTCGCACACAATCCGGAGCCCATCGCCAAGAACCTCGGCGGTATCATGGACGCTTGCGCCAAGGGCGGTTACGACCTCGGCGTGGTGGTCGACCCCGATGTGGACCGCTTGGCATTCATCCAAGAGGACGGACAGATGTATGGAGAGGAGTACACGCTGGTAACGGTGGCCGATTACATTCTCGACCACGTGAAGGGTGCCACGGTGTCGAACCTGAGTTCCACACGTGCCCTGCGCGACGTTACCGAGAAGCATGGCTGCAAGTACTACGCTTCGGCTGTGGGTGAGGTGAACGTTACCACGAAGATGAAGGAGGTAGGTGCCGTCATCGGTGGTGAGGGCAACGGTGGTGTTATCTACCCGGAGAGCCACTATGGTCGCGACGCCTTGGTGGGTATCGGCCTGTTCCTGAGCTCTATGGCTCAGAAGGGTCTTACCGCAAGCCAGTTGCGCCAGACTTTCCCCAACTATTTCATCGCCAAGAACCGCATCGACCTCAGCCCTGAGACCGACGTGGACGCTATCCTCGTGAAGGTGAAGGAGATGTACGGTCAGCAGGCCGATGTGCAGGTTACCGACATCGATGGTGTGAAGCTCGACTTCCCCAACAAGTGGGTGCACCTCCGCAAGAGTAACACAGAGCCCATCATCCGTGTGTACAGCGAGGCTTCGACCATGGAAGAGGCCGATGAGCTGGGCAAGAAATTGATGGACGTGGTTTATAGCATGTAATCCATACAACAATCATAGCGTAGGAGGAAAGCCTTTGTGGCTTTCCTCCTATTTTCGTTTTTTTGCCAGGCAGGTTTCTCATGTGCCTTCATGCTGGGCATCGTTCAGCTAAAAAATTAGGAATTTATTTCTTTCGTTTATATTATTTTTGTATATTTGCAACCGTAGGGAGGATCAAGCTGTCATTTAACCCATCATTATAATAATTACATTATGTTTAAAACTTTACTTACTAAATTACCCCCCCCCGCATGTCGTTAGACTATTGCTGGCTATATTGATATGTATGCCAGTATGGGGCAGTTATGCTAAGGCGCAAACCGTTGAGCCTTATGCCGTGTTCGATGTGGCCACTGGCACGCTTACATTTAAGTGTGATGATGCCAAGCCCAGAAATGCCTATTCATTGAATAAAGGCTATGAAGATCCTGGGTGGATTTCTTATCATAAAGAAGCGATAACGAAGGTGGTGTTCGATGCTTCTTTTGCCAAGGCAAGACCTACGACTTGCTTTGGTTGGTTCTATTATTGCGAAAACCTAACGGAAATCGAAGGCATTGAGAATTTAAACACAGAGAACGTGACGAATATGTATGGCATGTTCTCTAAATGCTTTGGCCTCACTTCGCTTGATGTGTCGAAATTCGATACCAAGAACGTGACGGATATGTCAGGCATGTTCTTTAATTGCTCTGGCCTCACTTCGCTTGATGTGTCGAAATTCGATACCCAGAATGTGACGAGTATGGGTACCATGTTCTTTAATTGCTCGAGCCTCACTTCACTTGATGTGTCGAAATTCGATACCCAGAATGTGACGAGTATGGGTGGCATGTTCTCTGGTTGCAAGGGCCTCACTTCGCTTGATGTGTCGAAATTCGATACCAAGAACGTGACGTATATGAATTCCATGTTCAGTGGTTGCTCTGGCCTCACTTCACTTGATGTGTCGAAATTCGATACCAAGAACGTGACGTATATGGATGAAATGTTCTTTGGTTGCTCTGGCCTCACTTCACTTGATGTGTCGAAATTCGATACCAAAAACGTGACGGATATGCATTCCATGTTCTATGAATGCTCGGGCCTCACATCACTCGATGTGTCGAATTTCGATACAAAGAACGTGTCGAATATGAGTTTCATGTTCCGTGATTGCTCGGGCCTCACATCACTCGATGTGTCGAATTTCGATACAAAGAACGTGTCGAATATGAGTTTCATGTTCTGTGGTTGCTCGGGCCTCACATCGCTCGATGTGTCGAAATTCGATACAAAGAACGTGACGAATATGCATTGCATGTTCGGTGATTGCTCGGGCCTCATGTCGCTCGATGTGTCGAAATTCGACACTCAGAACGTGACGTTTTTGAGTTCCATGTTCCAGGATTGCTCAGGCCTTACATCGCTCGATGTGTCGAAATTCGATACAAAGAACGTGAGGGATATGGTTTCAATGTTCTATCATTGCTCGGGCCTCACATCGCTCGATGTGTCGAAATTCGATACAAAGAACGTGAGGGATATGACTCACATGTTCAATGGTTGCTCTGGCCTCACCACGCTCGATGTGTCGAAATTCGACACTCAGAACGTGTGTTGGATGAGGTCCATGTTCTGTGGTTGCTCTGGCCTCACCACGCTCGATCTTTCGAATTTCAACACACGGAAGTATCCTGATATGGATGAAATGTTCTATAATTGTTCTAACCTCCAAACCATCTTTGCCAGCGAAAAGTTTGTTACTTCTGGTATAAGATATGATATGTTCTTGGGGTGCACCTCGCTGAAGGGTGCCATTGCCTACGATGAGAACAAAACCGACAGTCGTTATGCCAACACTACCGATGGCTATTTTACGTTGAAGAATGCGTCGGGAATAAATGCGCTTACCACTCCCAACAACGAAACAACAGAGTATTTCAACTTGCTGGGTGTACGTGCTAACAACAAGCATAAAGGCATAAACATTGTGAGACGTGGCAACAAAACAATGAAAGTGCTGGTGAAATAAAGGTTATTTTTGTCCGAGGTCTCATAATAGGTCGAACCAAATGAAACGCCCGGTGAGCGGATGGCTCACCGGGCGTTTGGCTTATAGCATTCAACTATCTGATGGATAGCTTATGTGTTATCTGATCTTGTATCCCCACATGCCATAGAAGAAGATGAAGAGGAAGCAGGGAACGCAAACCCAATAGCTGGCCTGATAACCAAAGGCGTCGACGGCCAGACCTTGCAACCAAGGCATTACGGCACCACCGGCGATGGCCATGGTGAGCAATGATGAACCGCTCTTGGTGAACTTACCGAGGTCGGCCATGGCCAGAGGCCACAGAGCCGGCCACATGAGTGAGCAGCCGAGGGCCATGAAGAAGATGCAGTAGGTGGAAATCTCAGGGTCGGGGATGACGGCCACAAGCACTGAACCAACCACGGCGATGATGGCGCAGAGGCGCATGGCGGTGTCTTGCTTCAGATACTTAGGAATGGCAATGATACCTACGAGGTAACCCACCACCATACCGATTGAGGGAATGAAGCCCCAGTTGTCGCCCGGCAGGTTGAGCGCCTTGGCGTAGTCGTTGGCTGTTGCCAGTGAGATGGTCTCAACACCTACATAGAGGAAGAGGGCCAAGCAGCCCAGCAACAGGTGGGGAAACTGCATGATGCTGGTCTTGCCTTCTGCGTAAGGGCAGGCGGGCTCAGCGCTCTCGGCGCTGTCGTCCTCGCCGGCGGCCTTCACCTCAGGCAGCGGAGCGATCAGGGCAACGATAGCCAAGGCTACGAAGATGCCGATGATGATGCCGAAGGGCATGTAAAGGTCATCCATGTGGATGTAGCCAATGCCCTTGCCGATCACCAACGTGATGAAGAGCGTTGTGGCAGGCCAAGCGAGCTTGTTGCAGATACCCATCATGGAGATGCGCTTAGCGGCGCTCTCCATCGGACCGCAAATGGTGACGTAAGGGTTCACAGATGCCTGCAGCACGCAGTTGGCGGCACCACTCACAGCACTGGCAATGAGGAACCACTCCAACGACTGCTCTTTGGCGGCCAGGATGAAAAGGGCGAACGCTACGGCAAAGATGCCGAACGATACTGCCATTGTGCGCTTGTAGCCAATGGCCTCAATGCACTTGGTGGCGGGAATGCCGAAGAGAAGGAAGGGCACGAAGGTGGCAGCGAGAAGCAGGCTCGACGCACCGGCCGACATGGCCATGGCACCCTTCAAGACGGGCATGAGGAATGAGTTGATGCCCAAAGCGAAGCCAATGGAGAAGAAGAACAATCCCACAAAAGCTAAGGGGACATAGAATGTTTTGTTGTTTGACATAAAATAATTTGTTATTAGGTATTATTAGGTACGATGTGATTGTTAGTGGGGTGTTGGTGTCAGCTGCGCTGTTCGCTTGCTGTGTTATGTTGGGTTAAGTGAGGTATGGCAGTTGGTTAGTTATAGTGTTAATCACGGCAGACGCCCTGAAAGGAGCAGGGTGAAGCATCGTTTGTACTCCTCAACCATCTGATCGTGGTCCGCTTGTTGGTAGTGGAGCTTGAAGATTTCGGTCTCGGAGAATGCGGGATAAATCTCTTCGCAATGGTTGACCATCATCATCTTGATGGCTTGTGGGTCAATGTTGCCCGAGCCAGCCGGTGACAACCGCTGGAGGGCAAACTGGCGGAAGAACAAGCTGATGTCGTCTTGCATGGTGTGAATCATGGTGTAAAATTACAAAAAAGATTACGAATGAGGGCCCTTTTGGACGTTAAAAATCATGGAAACCCCAAGGAATGCTAATAATAGGGGCTTCCTACCCGAAAATGAAGGCTTCCTACCCCTGTTATCTTTCAAAAAATGATGTGTTTTGAACACGTTAAATCCCTATCACCCTTAGGGTTCTGACGGGGTTGGTTCATCGTTGGATGGGTGGGTTGTGGCGCTCGTTTGGGCGCTCATGTTATGGATGTTGCGCATGAGGCCAGCATATTTTGCGCGCTTTACGGCCGATCCTTTGAAGAGCCGGCGATAGTCGTCCTCGCTCAGTTGCTCCCATTGTTGGCGCGTCATGGAGAGCAATTCTTCGCTCGGTTGGAACTCGACGATGTTGGTGGGTTGGGCGAAACGGTTCCAGGGGCATGCCAGTTGGCAACGGTCGCATCCGTAGATGAACGCACCCATCTTCGCCTTGGCGTCGTCGCTCAGCTCGCCACGGTTTTCGATGGTTTGGTAGGAAAGGCAGAGATGGGCGTCGAACGCATGGGTGTAGCTCAGCGCATGGGTAGGACATTGGTCGACGCAGCGGTGGCAATGGCCGCAATGGTTGGCCATGGGTTGGTCGTAATCGAGGTCTATGTCGAGAAACAACTCGCCCAGGAAAAACTCGCTTCCGGCCTTGGGGATGATGAGCAGATGGTTGCGCCCCACCCATCCCAAGCCCGCTTGCACGGCCCAATAGCGCTCCAGCACGGGACCGCTGTCGACAAACGCGCGGTAGGTTAGCTCGCGCCCCACTTGCTCCGACACAAAGGCGGCCAAGCGGTGGATGCGCTCCTTCATCACGTCGTGATAGTCTTTGCCCAACGCGTAGGCGGCAATCTGTGGCTCGCCAGCGGCCAACCGACGCTTGGGGGCGTAGTTCATGGCCAACGACACGATGCTCTTCAGCCCGTCCATCAGCTTACGGGGATCGAGGCGCTTGTCTAAATAGTTGGTCATATAGTGCATGTCGGCATACTTGCCCTCGTCGAGCCACCGACGGAGGTGGGCCTCTTCGTCCTCGCTGACGTGGGAGGCTTGGGCCACACCAAATGCGGCGAAACCCAACTTCTGGGCTTCGGCCTTGATGAGCGCGGTGAGATCGTGACGGGAAAGCGGCATGCTGATTATTCGAAGGTCTTGAATTCGTAGCCTTGTTCCTGGAGCCATTCCAGGGCTTCAGGCAGGGCGGTTTTCAACTTATCGATGCTCTTGAGCGAGTCGTGGAAGGTGATGATGGAGCCATTTCGGGTGTAACGCTTCACGTTGCGCACCACATCATCGGCCGTCAGCCACTTGGAGTAGTCGCGTGTCACCAAGTCCCACATCACAATCTTGTAACGGCGCTGGAACCACCAATATACGGAATGGCGCATCCAGCCGTGGGGCGGGCGGAAGAGATGGGCCTTGATGAGGTCGTTGGCCTGCTGGATGTTCAGGGCATAGGTGAGGGTCCAGTGTTTGAACGACCCGATATGGTTGAACGTGTGGTTGCCCACCTGATGACCTTCGGCCACAATCTGATTGTAGAGATCGTGGTAGCGCAGCACGTTCTCGCCCACCATGAAGAAGGTGGCCTTGGCGTTGTAGCGGCGCAATGTTTCGAGGATGAAGGGCGTCGACTCGGGAATGGGGCCGTCATCGAACGTGAGATAGACCGAATGGTCGTTCTTGTCCATGCGCCACAGGGCGTTGGGATAGAGCCATCTCAGCCACTTTGCGGGTTGTTCTATAAACATTTGAATTGTGTTTTAACTAAAAGCGCCTGGCGGAAGAAGGGCTGTTGCATCGGCAAAGCTCTTCGCCGTCAGGCGCTCTCTTATGATTGGTTGTTTAAGTGAACAGGGGTTTACTGCATGGGTTGGCCACCCTTGCCGATGAACTTGTTCAACTTAGCCTGCACCTCAGCGCCTTCCTTTTTGGCGAGTTTGGCGTCGATGTGCTGCGTGAGCTCATGGATCTGGTTGAGGATGGTCAACTGAACCATGAAGTCGCGGTTGGCTGAAGCGAAGCGCTGGCCCTCAAGCGTCAGGTAATAGGTGGCGTACTGATAAGCGTCGGTCCATACCTTGTGGAGAATCTCCAAGGCCTTTTTGTTCTTGCCCAAAGCGGCATAAGCCTGAGCCATGTCGAAGGCGCCGCTCATGTAGTTCATCGGGATGTTATACTCGGGGATCTCCTTCTCTGCCTTCTGCAGCACCTTCTGAGCCTTGTCGTTCTTACCCTCGGCTGCCAATGCGATGGCCAAGCGGCCAAAGAGGCGACGGTGGGTATAGCACATGCGCATGAGGGTCTCGTCGATGTAAAGGCCGGGAGCGCTGAGACCGCCGTAGCGGTAACGGTTCATCAGGTTGTTGTACATCTTCTCGGTGTCGATGGTCTTTGCGTTTGGCTGATTCGTAGAGAACGGTGTGATGCGGTTGGCAAGACCCTCAAGCACGAAGTTGTCGCCGAGGTTCATGTATGAGTTGCTTCCCACAGTTGTTGCAACATAAACAGGACGCGTCCAGTTGCAGTTGGCAATCATCTCGAGCATCATCATGTCGTTCTTGTAGAGGGCCTTCTTGCCCGCAAGCGAGATGACCATGCGGTCGGGGATGGAGTCGCAAGCCATGAGCATGCCGCTCTTCTTGACAGCCTCCTTGTCGACAGTGATATAGAGGGTGTCGGTCGGGATGACGTGCATGTCGTCGTTCTTAGAGCGAATCCAATACTGCATGATGTTCTTAACCTCGAACGGGTTGTCGCCAAACTGTGCCTTGGCAGCCTCGGGATCTTGCTTGTAGAAATCGAGCACCTGCTGCTTCAGGTTAGGAGCGACCTCCACAATCTCGTTGGTGCCTGAGCAGTAGTCGAGTCGCGGCCAACTGATGGGCACTGAGGGTGAGTTGTAAGCCGGGCGCTTCATCTGGTCGATATACCAATCGGTAGACAGGTAAGAGAGGTTGCAGACGCGAGCGTCGGTGCGCACTCCCTCGGTCTCCTGGTTGTACCAGAGCGGGAAGGTGTCGTTGTCGCCATTGGTGAAGATGATGGGGTTGCCCTCGTCTTGCAGGGTCATGAGGTAGTTGCTACCAAAGTCGCGGCAGGTGTAACGGCCCGAACGGTCGTGGTCGTCCCATGTCTGACTGGCCATTTGGATAGGAACCAAGAGGCATGCCAATCCCACAACGGCTGCGATGACCACACTGTCCTTCTTCAGGTAGCGCTTCAGCAGGTCGATGATGGCGGCCACGCCCATGCCACACCAGATGGCAAAGGCATAGAAGGAACCTGCGTAGGCATAGTCGCGCTCACGAGGCTGCACGGGTGTCTGGTTCAGATAGATCACGATGGCGAGACCTGTCATGAAGAAGAGGAAGAACACCACCCAGAACTGGCGGATGCCGCGGCGGCCGCGGAAGGCCTGCCAGAAAAGTCCGATGAGACCCAAGAGCAGCGGCAAACAGTAGAACACGTTGTGGCCCTTGTCGTTCTTCAACTCGTCGGGCAGGTTGTTCTGGTCGCCGAGACGAGCGTTGTCGATGAACGAGATACCGGTAATCCAGTTGCCATGCTCCAACTCGCCGTGGCCCTGGATGCCGTTCTGACGACCGGCGAAGTTCCACATGAAATAACGCCAATACATGAAGTTGCACTGGTAAGACAGGAAGAACTTGATGTTCTCGAGCTGTGAAGGCATCTTCACCATGATGTTCTCACCGCAGCGGTCGTAGGGTACCTCGCTGCCGCTGACACCACCCATCCACGACTCGTAGTCCTGGGCGTGGCCAGCGTCGTACATGCGCGGGAAGAACATGTTCTGTGCATATTCGTACTTGTCCTTGTGGGTAACCACGAAGTAGGAGTCCTTCTCGTTCTTTGAAGCCTTCTCCTTACGGCTGTAGACGGGTGCGCCACCTTGCATGACGGGACGGCAGTAGTTGCCCTCGGTCTTCAACTTCACCTGTGAGGTGTAGGCTTGGCCGTAGAACAATGGGCGGTCTCCATACTGGTCGCGGCTAAGGTAAGAACCCAACGTGAAGATATCCTCAGGTGAGTTCTGGTCCATCGGCGGGTTGGCCACCGAGCGGATGACGATCAGGGCATAGCTTGAATAGCCAATCATCAGCATGAGCATGCAGAGAAGGGCGGTATTCTTGAATCGTGATGTGACGAGATAAACGGGCTTCTTGTCGACAAGCTTCTTGTGGTTGAGCACGAAGGCCAACACGGCCAATACCACAACACCAATGGCTACAGCGCTCCAGCCGAAACCATAGAACGGAATGCCGATGAGGGCGAACGCCACGAGGAACGAAATGTTCTCACGCTTCTTGTTCTGACCCATATAGCTCTCGTAAATGGCCCACAACGTAGCGGCCACCAAGAGGATGATGTAGATGATGAGACCCGTGTTGAAAGGCATGCCGAGCACGTTGACAAACAACAACTCGAACCATCCGCCCACGGTGATGATGCCGGGAACCACGCCATAGAGCACGGCGGCCACAATGGCGAACGACACGAGCAGGGCAATGAGTGAGCCCTTCGACTCGACGTTGGGGAAGCGGCGATAGCAATAAACCAGCACAATGGCGGGCAAGCACAACAGGTTGAGCAAGTGAACGCCGATAGACAGGCCGGTCATGTAGAAGATCAGCACCAGCCAACGGTCAGCGTGGGGCTCGTCGGCGTGGTCTTCCCACTTGAGGATGAGCCAGAACACAACAGCTGTGAAAGCCGATGAGTAAGCGTACACCTCACCTTCGACAGCCGAGAACCAGAAGGTATCGGAGAAGGTATAGATCAGGGCGCCCACCAGTCCGCTGGCCTCAATGGCAATGAGCTTGCCTGTGGTAAGGCTGCTCCAATCCTTCACGATGAGCTTGCGCGTCAGGTGCGTGATGGTCCAGAACAAGAACAGGATGGTGGCGGCAGAGAGCAGCGCACTCATGGTGTTGACCATGCGGGCCACCTCACTGGGATTGCTGACAAACTGGCTGAACAGGTTGGCGGTTAACATGAAGAACGGTGCCCCTGGGGGGTGACCAATCTCGAGCTTGTAGCCAGTAGTGATAAACTCAGGACAGTCCCAGAAGGAAGCTGTCGGCTCAATGGTGGAACAATAGACAAAGGCGGCGACGAAGAACGTCAACCAACCAAGGATATTGTCCACTAATCTGTACTGTTTCATTTATTGTGTGACTAATTTTGATTTTTCAATCCTAAAATGCAAAGTTAATAAAAAGAGGAGAGAGAGGATAAGAATAGCCCGTTTTTTTTGTTTTTTTATTAGTGCCACTCGGTAAAAAGGGCAGAAATCACGGGATTGTAGCCGCTATGCGATTTGACCTGTTGGGCATGGTGTATTCTTAACGAGGCATTTGCCGTGAAGGCGGACGGGGCCATTGGGCGCTCGTTAGGGAAGAGAAAGTGTGTGGCAAAACGGTGCGTTGAATGGCCCATTGTCATGGTTTTTGGCTAAAAAGTGGGTTCGGTATCTGGCGTTTATTGCTGAACGATGCTCGAACTTTTTCGTAAACATGACGTTTCAAAAGAAGTAATTGTTGGCAGACCTTTCATCCCCCTTGTCGCTATGGTCCGGTAATGGCTTATAGGGGGAATATCTGTGACGGAGGATGGGTACGGATCCTTGGGCATGTGGCTATGGGCCATGGGGTCCTTCGTTACAACAACAGGTCTACACTATAGACGAGGAGAATGTAACGGAGTGCCTTGCCAAGCGTGATGCTGATGAAGGAGATGGGGATGTTGGCCCGCATGAGTCCCAAGACGATGGTGATGGCCGATCCCAAGACGGGTAGAAACGAGAAAAAGGCAAACCATGCGCCATGGCCCGCCATGAATCGCTGGGCTTTGTCGAGGTCGCGTTTCTTCACATGGAGATAGTGCTCTATCCAATCGAGACGACCCATTCGCCCTACGGCGTAATTGAACATCGAACCGGCAACATTGCCCACGGTGCCGTAGACGATCAAGGGCAAGGGGTCTAATCCAGCGGCAAGGAGCGCCAACATAACGGCTTCGCTACTGAAAGGAAAGAAACTGCCGGCAAGAAAAGCGGCTACCAACATGCCCCAGTAGCCATAATTGAGCAATATGTCGACTAAGGCATCCATATATTGAAAACGGTTAATGCTAAGGCGGCGATGATGAGAGAGAAAAACGTGATGTTGGATAGTTTGGAGTGTGTGAGTGACAGGAAGTGGCCGATAAGGGGCGACACGACCGTGAGAAGCAGCGACAACAGCACATCGAAATGCTGGGGCTGCAGAATGAGCAATACCAACAAACAAATCTCTAAGGTGATGAACATCTCGAAAACCATGCGGGTGCGAATCTTGTCCTGGTAACTATAGGCCACGAAATGTACGCTGCCAATGATGCCGAGGATGGCGACAAACAAGAATGTTAGGCCTCGATGGATGTCGAGCATGGAAAAGTCGAACGGTTGTTGCCAAAGCAGCATGGCCTCAAAATGGTCGGCAATGGCCTGTGGATTGCCTATCAACAGATAATAGGCGCTCAAAAACCAATAGGGGAGCGCTACACCCAGGATAGACGCGATGAACGTGCGCAAACTCATGGCCAACACGTTGGTGGTAAGCAGAATCCAAAGAATGGGAACCAACCACAGCAATTCCACATAAAAGACGCTGGCCACACCCATGGCCACAAAGGCGTAGAACACCCATCCTACGGCTTGCTTGTCTTGAAAGGCGCGGAGAATGAAGTTGAGCGAGAAGATGAACGCCAGTTGCGCTATGCCAATGTTGATGGATGAAAACAAGAACGGGGACATCAGCACCACAACATAAAAGGAGCATGAAACCATGCGACTGTAGATGCGGATGAGCGAATTGTTGTTGTTGAGAATAACCATCATCACGGTGGAAGCAACAAGAATGAGCAGTTGCAACCATAGGCCTTGCGAGGCCATTCCTGATATAAGGACTGTCTCTTATACACATCTCCGAGCCCACGAGAC
>ERZ1026850.1091-NODE-1091-length-15108-cov-4.995483_pt1 | contig 15108 bp, 10 predicted proteins | sample MGYA00380155_ERZ1026850 | MGnify/ENA primary metagenome ERZ1026850 (study PRJEB33269, sample SAMEA4719791) | human gut metagenome | biome: human-associated habitat; feature: organic feature; material: feces | place: Cameroon | collected 2013-10 ... | reverse complement strand
GGTCGATAGTATCACGCTGAATGTTTCTGATCAGTCGCTCATCAGGATCGGCATCTACAAAAACCTTGAGGTCCATCAAATCGCGTAACTTCTTGTTGAGCAGCGTCATAATACCCTCTATGATAATGACAGGCTTGGGCTCTACATGTATCGTCTCTGCCTCACGGTTACACTTGAGGTAACTATAGGTGGGTTGTTCTATAGCCTTTCCGTTACGCAAATCGTTGAGTTGTTTATGCAACAACTTCCAGTCGAAAGCATCAGGATGGTCGAAGTTGATGGCATGACGCTCTTCGTCTGTCATACCTGTTGTGTCGTTATAGTAAGAATCAAGAGGCACTACAGCCACATAGTGAGGTGGCAGAGCCTCTACAATTTTCCTAACAACCGTGGTCTTGCCCGAGCCTGTTCCTCCAGCAATGCCAATGATGGTTATCTTGTCTTTATCCATAGTTTTAATTTTTATTGAACTTTATCAGGTTCTGAAGTTATAGAAGTTAAAAGAGCTACTCTTTGGTAGCACATACACTTAGAGCACATCTTCGAACATTTTGCGATAATATTCAGCCTTCTTTTCCACGGCTAAGGGATAAGCCCTGCTGCTGCTCGGCATGCGATAGAGTCTGAGAATACGTCCATCAAAGCCGAACTCCACATAGCCTCCCATAGGCGGAGTGGCTGTAATGCCGTAATGCTCGGAGAAGATGCGGGTGGCCAACTGTCCTGCAGTAAGCACAGCCCTGCATTGGGGCAATGCTCTGAGCATACCATCAAGGTCGGAGGGCTCCACCACCTGTAGGTCTTTATCTGAAGCCGTATTCTTGGTACGTATCACCTTCTGAGCCGTGTCGTAGATAGCCACACCTTTCTCCTGCAGAAAACTCTTCAGTTCTGACTCCTTATAGCACTTGTTCTCTGCATCGACAAAGTGCAGTTTGTCACCAAAAAAGATGATGCCGAAGATGCGCCACATATCGTTCTGATAGTTAGGATAATACCAAGGAATGCACCAGCGCTTGGGCGAAGGCGGAAAAGTGCCGAGCATCAGCAGATGGGCATTCGATGGCAGCCACGGCTCAAAAGGATGATTTTCTATCATTTTTTACTTTTTTACCTTTTTACCTTTTTACCTTTAAAAAGTTACTTCTTTTCCTTTACCAGATACATCACTACTGGTAAGTGGTCGCTATAACCATTGAGCCAGCGTCCGCCTGCTGTGGTACGCAGAGGAGCACCCTTATACTGACCTTCCTGCTGGATGAGATAGTCGCGACGGAAGATGTGGCTCTTCCAGTATTTCAGCGAAGAGTAGTCTTTGTTCTTGGCATCCTTGTTGAGCAAATTAGGTGTTATCACAATCTGGTCGAAGAGATTCCAGTTACCACTATAGAATAAGGTACCCTTTCCTTCCTTTGCCAGAACGTTGTACCAAGGGTTGTACATATCATCAGGACCCACCTGGCTGATCTCTGGCTTTGCCTGTAAGTAGACGTGCATACTCTTGTTCACCGGGTCGTCGTTCATATCGCCCATCACAAAGATCTTCATCTCTTGGTTCACATTCAGCAGACTATCCTTGATGACCTTCACTTGGCGTGCTGCCGACTCTCGATAGAAAGAACCTGAGAAACGGCTTGGCCAGTGGCATACGATCACCGCCACATCATCACCAGCCATCTCTCCTCTCACAGTAAGGAAGCCACGGGTGAAGAAGGCGCTGTCCTTTGCCAACTCCTGCACATAAGGCAACAGCTTCACATTCTTCACACTGAAGAGCGAAGGATTATAGAGCAGCGCACAGTCGATGCCTCGACGATCGGGACCCTCGATATGTACATATTTCATATTGCGGGCCTTAAGAGGTGCCTGGTCTACCAAAGCATCAAGCACCTTATGGTTCTCCACCTCGGAAAGTCCGATGAAGGCACACCCCACATTAGGAAGCACGTCTGTTCCCATATCCGCCAAAGCCTTCGACATATTACGCAACTTATTGGTATATTTCATGCCGTTCCATCCCTTGTTAGGAAGATATTCATAATCTTTCTTTCCCTCGTCATGACAGGTATCAAAAAGATTCTCCTGATTGTAAAAACCTACGGCGTAAACCGAAAACTTCTTCTGGGCAGAGGCAGCCAAATTGACTATCAAAAGGGCCGCAATGAATAGCAAATGTCGTTTCATTGTTTTAAGTTTTAAATTATGTTTACTGCAAAAGTAGCGATTTAATCGGAATTATCAGTAATAAAACTGGAAAAACTGCATTTTTAATGAAAATTTAATCAAAAAAACTTTCTTTTTTAAAATTTATTTATTTACTTTGCACTGACATTATATTAATTAAACAATTGACTATGCAACAAAAGGTAAAATTAGCAATGATTGCACTCTGCTACAGCCCATTGCTCTTCGCTCAGAGTACCACAGAGCAGAAGATAGCAAATGGATTGGACGAGAATGCATTCACATTCACCGAAGCACAGTTGGGTGAGGATGACGATATGTCACAGAACGTCACCATCCTAAATTCTAACTCAAATGTATACGCATCAGAGGCAGGCTACCTGTTCTCACCTGTGCGTTTCCGTTATCGTGCCTTCAATCAGAAGTACAATGATGTGTACATCAATGGTGCTCCTATGAACGACATGGAGTCTGGTCAGTTCCGCTTCTCTAACATCGGAGGTCTGAACCGATTCTCAAGAAACGTTGACTTTGCCTTGCCTTTCGAGGGCAACAATTACTCTATGACGGGTATGGGAGGAAGTAACAACTATGACTTCCGAGCAGGAAGCATGCAGACAGGTCACTATGCATCTGTGGGAGTTGCCAACCGCAACTACACGCTTCGTGGCCTTTATACCTATAGCAGCGGTTTCAACGACAAGGGTTGGGCTATCTCAGCAGGTCTCACCTATCGTTGGGCTAACCGTGGATATGTAGAGGGAACCTTCTACAACGCACTCTCTTACTACTTCGGCGTGCAGAAGAAGTGGGACAATGGTCACTCCCTGAGCTTCACCACATGGGGCAATCCTACAGAGCGCTCTACACAGGGAGCAGCTACCGACGAGACATACTGGCTCGCCAACGACTACTATTACAACCCATACTGGGGATACTATAAGGGTCATAAGCGCAACTCACGCGTAGTAAACGATTTTGCACCATCAGCTATCGCCACATGGGACTGGAACATCAACGATAAGATGAAGCTCACTACATCTGTCTTTGGTAAATACTCTATGTACAAGAGCACCAAGCTCAACTATGCCAACGCTGAGAACCCACAGCCAGACTACTGGAAGAATCTGCCAAGTAGCTACTATGACATCTGGAACGCAGATGCACTCGGCAATAATTCGGCTACACTCCAGAGCTGGTACAACTCTTACAACTACTGGACAGCAAGCAAAGCCAACCGTCAGATAGACTGGGAACGCCTCTATTATGCCAACACTCAGGCTGCCAACCAGGGCCATGATGCACTCTACTTCATCCAGGCCAAGCACAGCGACAACCTGATGTTCAACATGGCTTCCACCCTGTCGGCAAAGGTCACCAAGCGCTCTACGCTCGTAGGAGGACTTGTTTTGGGTAGCAACAGCAACCGTCACTATCAGACCATGGACGACCTGCTGGGTGCTTCTTTCTTCCATAACATCAATACTTACGCGCTCGGCACCTATCCTGCCAATGACCCAAGAGTACAGTACGACCTCAACACTGCTGGACCTAACAACCTCGGCTCTCTCGTTTACGAAGGCGACAAGTTTGGTTACGACTATAAGATAGAGGTAATGAAGGGATTGCTCTGGACTTCCTACACTGCTGAGATGGGACGTTTCCAGACCATGATAAGCGCTAAGCTCGGACAGACCAATATGCGTCGTCATGGCTATATGCGCAATGGTATGGCTGCCAACAACTCTGAGGGCAATAGCCGCATCGCACGTTTCGGTGAGGGCGGTGCCAAGGGTAGCATCAACTTCGATGCTGGCAAGGGTCACGTCTTCAAGATTGGTGTAGGCTACGAGTGGCGTCCACCTATGGCTAACGCTTCATTCATCTCTCCTGAGATTTGCAACGACTACGTTCTCAACCTCGGTGACGAGCATGTATTCAGTAGCGAGTTCAGCTATCAGTATCAGAATGCTTGGATGCACGCCAACATCAACGCATACTACAGCCGTCTCGACCACGTTACAGAATGGCAGAACTTCTACAACGATGACGAGAACTCTTTCACCTACCTCAGCATGACAGGATTGGAGAAAGAATACTATGGTATCGAGGCTGGTCTCGACTTCAAGTTGGCTTCGTTCCTTAACTTCAAGGCTATCGGAACCATTAGTGATGCCAAGAACATCAACAACACTGATGTGTACTATATGCGCTCTAAGTCTGCTGATGTCGTAAAAGACTACGCTTACATTAAGGATATGCGCGAGAGCGGCACACCTCTTACCATTGGTAGCCTTGCACTCGACTTCCACAAGAGCGGCTGGTTCATCAACCTCAATGCTAACTGGTACGACCGCATCTATTTGTCATACTCACCAAGCTATCGCTACAAGTCTTCTCTGAAGAACCGCGGCATGCTCTTCAACGACGAGCCTCTCCCTGGTTCTGTTGACCAGGCCAAGGGTCATGGTGGATGGATGGTAGACGGAAGCATCGGCAAGAGTATCCGCCTCAAGCATGGTAGCTTGAACTTCAACCTCATGGTAACCAACATCCTCAACAACCGCAAGATTGTTTCAGGTGGTTACGAGCAGAGCCGAAGCGACTACACCCTTGACAAGGATAACAACGTTAAGGATCGCGTCTACAAGTTCTCTAAGAACCCTAAGAAGTATTACGTATTCGGAACCAACGGAATGTTCCAGGTATCATACAGATTCTAAAAGAAGAGAAAGATATGAAAAAGTTAAAATATATCGCAATGGCATTCGCTGCCCTGCTCTTAGCTTCATGCATGGGCGACAGTTATGCTGATTCCGAAGGCTCAAAGGACTATTCGGGTCCTGCCATCGGCAACAACAAACTGGAGGCTACCAATGTCATCACCATTTCCGAACTAAAGGAAAAATATGCCACACAGATTGAGCGTGGCTTGTACAAACAGGTGGACGAGGATATTAAGATTTTAGGTATCATAACCGGAAACGATTTCGGTGGAAACCTTTACAATCAGGTGTGCCTCCAGGATAAAACAGGAGGTATCCTCGTATGTATCGGTAAGAGCGGTCTCTATGGCGAGCTGCCAGTAGGTCAGCAAGTACTTATCGACTGCAAGGGTCTCTACATCGGTGGCTACGGCAAGCAGGCTGAGTTGGGTGGTATCTATACCAACACCAACAAGGGCTCACAGTCTATTGGTAAGGTAGATCGCTACGTGTGGGAGAAACACTACAAGATTATCGGTGAGGCTGATGAGGCAAAGGCTGAGGCAATGGTTGAAGTATTCGACCAGACCAAGATCAAGGATGCCGACTATCTGAAGTCTTGCTCAGGAAAGCTGATGAGAATCGAGGGCGTAACCTTTGCCGATGCTGGTAAGAAGGTATATGCTGCAGAAGAAGACAAAGATAAAGCCAACTGTGTAAACCGCGAATTCTCTGGCATCAGCAAAGACAACATGGTGGTTCGCACTTCTGCCTACGCCAAGTTTGCAAACTCTACTATGCCAGAAGGTGTACAAAACGTAACAGGTATCTTTACCCGTTATTATAATGAAAAAAAGAATTACGACACATGGCAGATTCTTATCCGCACAGCAGACGACGTGAAGGTAGCCAAGGGAACAGAACAGTGTCCATACACCGTAGCGGAAGCCATCCAGTTGATTAACGACGGAAAGACTACCGAGACCAATGTTTATACCGAAGGTATCATCTGTTCTGAGCCAAGTGTAAGTGTACAGTATGGTAATGCTGATTTCTACATCTCTGTAGACGGCAAGGGTATGAATGCTGACGGAACTGGCAATCCTGCCAAGACCATCAAGGTATTCCGCAACTACTATCTCAACAAGGATAAGTACACCGATGCCAACAAGGACTTGATCAAGAAGGGACAGAAAGTTGTTATCTGCGGTAAGCTCTTGCTCTACAATGGTGTAACACCAGAAATCAACAGTGGAAACTATATCGTTTCCATCAAATAAAACTAACTTAAGTAGTAAACTAAAAAAGAATAACCAATATGAAAAAGTTCATTTATTCATGCTTGTTCTTGGCTATGGCAGCCATAACATTCAGCAGCTGCGAGGACGTTCCAGCTCCTTACAATATGCCTACAGAGGACGAATCTCAAGAAGTTCTGCCTTCAGGTACTGGTACTGCAGCCGACCCATTCAACGTGGCTGCTGCCGTTAAGTATATCGACGAGGGCGGTGATGCAGCTACCAATAAGTATGTTAAAGGTAAGGTTGTGTCTGTAGACGCAGGTAGCTATGACCCCAAGTATGGCAGTTTGAAATATTATATCTCTGATGATGGCACCACAAAAAATCAGTTCAGAGTATACAATGGCTACGCTGGTCCTAACCGCACCAAGTTCTCTGGCGAGGATGCCCTCAAGGCTGGTGATGAAGTGGTTATCTGCGGTAGCCTTACTATCGTAAGCGGCACCAAGGAGTTTACCACTGGCAACTATGTCGTATCTCTCAATGGTCAGGGCGGAACAACAACTCCAGATACTCCAGCTGATGGTTACATCAATGAGACATTCAGCAAGAGCTTCGGTACATTTACTCTGAAGAACATTAAGGGTACCCCATGGGTGATTGATTCTCACGGCTATGCTAAGGCTACAGGTTATGAGAACGTAAGTAAGGTAACAACACCTTCAGAGAGCTACCTTGTTTCAAAGGCTATTGATCTCTCTACATCAAAGGGCGCAACCTTGAAATTCTCTTATATCTTGCGTTATGCTACCTTCAATGGTGTTCCTACAGAAGGTGTGAAGAACCAGGTGCTCATTACAGAGAACTACACTGGCGATCCAACAACAACAAAATGGACCAACATCACTGGTACTTTGAAAGAAGGAACAGACTGGAAGACATGGTCTACATATACCTTCGACCTCGCTCCTTATAAGGGAAAGAAGAACATCGTTATCGCTTTCTACTATGCATGTGAGGCTAAATCTGGTACATGGCAGATTAAAGAAATGTCTGTAAAGGAAGGTGCTCCTACTGTAGAGCCAGAGACTCCAGACACTCCATCTACCGGCGACACAACTACACCTAATGGTGACTTCGAAACTTGGGTAGACGGTAAACCAAACAACTGGAAGACTGCCTCTACAGCAGGTAACGCGACGCTCACTCAGAGCACAGACGCTCACAGTGGCAAGTATTCTGTAAAGGTAGGTGGTTCTTCATCAGCCAACAAGCGTCTTGGCTACAAGGAAATGGAGCTCAAAGCAGGTACTTATAAGATTAAGTACTACGTAAAGGCAGCTACTGCAACAGGCGCATCAGTAAATTCTGGTTTTGTTGAAATATCAGCAGAAAATAAACCTGCTGGCAACTACGTGTACTCTGGCTACATCAACGATATCACAAATACAGAGTGGAAACTTGTTGAACAGGATTTGGTCATTCCATCAGATGGCAAATACTGCATCGTAATCATGAACACAAAGAAGCCAGGTGGTGACGTTCTCATCGACGACCTCACCTTGACTCTCGGCGAGACTGTCATCATCAAGTAAACAATATTTGAAGACTTCATATTTCCCCATTGCCTCTCATCAGGCAATGGGGATTTTTGTATCATCAAAACGCTAAAGAACAGGAAAAGAGAGGGAAAGAGAGAAAAACATCTGGAAATATTTGGCAGTAAGGAGAAAAAGTCGTAACTTTGCACTCTGTTAAGTCAAAAGGCTATAATGGGCATGCACCGCAAGGACATGAAATGATGGCAACATCCCCATGACGTCTAATTTCAATAACCCAAATAAAAGTAAAAAACAAAATGAAAAAAGGTATTCATCCAGAGAACTATCGTCCAGTAGTATTCAAGGATATGTCTAATGGCGACATGTTCCTCTCACAGTCAACTTGCAAGACAAACGACACTGTTGAGTTTGAAGGCGAAACTTACCCAGTAGTAAAGATTGAAATCTCAAGCACCTCTCACCCATTCTATACAGGTAAGAGCAAGCTCGTTGATACAGCAGGTCGCGTAGACCGCTTCATGAACCGTTACGGCAAGTTGAAGAAGTAATATACCTTTTTATATATAAGGATATATTATCAATACGAAATAGAAGGTGCGTTCTGACGTAGTTGCATATGCGTTAGAGCGCACCTTTTACCTTTTTTTCTAACTCCCCTTTTCAATTAATTATCATCTAACCATCTAAACAATGAAGCAAATCAAGATTTATTTATTCGCCCTTCTTGCTATTCTCTCTTTAGCAGCCTGCAGTAGCAGCGACGATGGGAATGGCAATGGTTCTGGTAACACCAACAAGAACGAGATTACAACCGATAAGGCTGTTGCACGACTGGAGTTTCCTAAACTGAAAGGCGGAAACAGTATCGTCATCGTTCATCGCGATGGCAACAACTCAGCCTACGACCCCGACAATGTCAACTTCTCTACAGAGTGGGACTGCGACTTGAAATCACAACGCTGGTCATGCTATATCATCACCAAAAAGAATAGAGCTAAGAATACCAATCGTTATTACGACAAGAATAACCAATACCCCAACGACCCTGCTCTTACCTCTGCACAGAGATGGGAGAAAGACTATATTTATCGTTCAGGCTTCGACCACGGACACATCTGCAACTCCAACGATCGCTTGTATAGTGCCAATGCCAACTATCAAACTTTCTATCTCACCAATATGCAGCCACAATATAGCGTCTTTAATGGAAGTCATCCCGACCATAAGTATGAAGGACTTTGGATCAAGATGGAGAACTACCTGAACGGATTCAAACTCGATGATACAGATACCATGTACGTGTGTAAGGGTGGTACCATTGACAAAGAAGAAAATATCTTGATGCGTATTCAAAATAAACTGATTGTACCCAAGTATTTCTTTGTGGCTGTCCTCGTCAAGAAGATGGTCAAAGGACAAGCTTACTACAAGTCTATCGGCATGTGGTTCCCTCACACCAATGTATATCATGGAGACGACAAGCTGTCTGATTACACCATGAGCATCAAGGATCTGGAAGCAAAGACCGGCATCGACTTCTTCTGCAATCTGCCCGACAATATCGAGCAAGATGTAGAAAGCAAAAAAATACTTAGCGACTGGGGAAGTATAGAAAAATAAGAAGTCAAGGGATAATAGCCATTTAGCTTGGCTTTCCTATACACAAGTAAGACTTCAGTAAGACAAAAAAAAATATCGCATGTTTCTAAAGTTCATTACAGAACTGTCGAAACATGCGATTTTTTATTTGGCAACTTTGTATTTATCGTAACATCCTTCGTTATCTACGATTATTCAGTCGGGAAGAGTCTGCCTTGAGAGGCTTGATAGTCGCACCCATGCCAAACGACTTCTTCATGGTCTTCTCATTGGTCTTGGAAGTACCAAAGGCCTTGGCTTGGCTTGTCTGGTTGACACGCTTTAAGTCGATATGAATCACGTCGCCTTTCACGCTTCCCGTACCTATCATATAGCCCCAGAAAGTATCCACATCATATCCCTTTTCTGCCCCTAAGTGGAAGCCTGCCTGTGAAGAGCCATGGTCCATGACAAACGTAGCCCCAGAGTTCTTATACTGGATATAAATATCGTAATTATCATCAATATACCATTTAAACTCCAAGGTCTGTTGATCTGCGACAGAACCATCATCGTTATACTTATAGTCAGTCTCCACGCCCTCTCCACTCAAAGCATCACGAGTGTTAGCATATTGGAAGAACTTCATATCGGCATAGAACTCATCAGTCTGTCGTGACTGCCCATCATCTGAAAGATAAGAATAGGTTACTGGTCCATACCATTCGCCAGTGAGCATCTGTGCCTCTTCCACAAGTCCATTATTCTGCGAACCTCCTTGCCAACCATTATTCCAATCATTGTTGCTCCATCCCCAATCATCATAATGGTCGTACCAACCATAAGGATCATTCCAGCCATAATGCCCGTTCCAATAATCGTCACTGTCGCAGCTGGTGAAGGTAAGCGACATGGCTGCTATCACAGCCATTGTCAACAAAGAATATACTTTTTTCATATCAATAGTAGTTTTTTATGTCTCTTTATTTACATTCATAAAGCAAGCCTCGTTATTTATTTTCAGGAAAGAAGCGCTTCGGCAATAAGATATTGTTTTCTTGCTCTATAGTTCCCTTTTGCTCTTCCCTATTATCGGCGCGAGTCTTGGCGTAGTTAGAATAATATCCCCATGAATCATACCATTCATCTGTATCATACCAATAATATTTATTCCAATTAGGCGTATCTACCTTCACAAACTGGAAGCTGATCCATCTATTCGTACTATTGAAGTCAATATCACCATAGAAGTAACCATTATCATCGAGAGAATAATCACGAATGACAGCCTTTTCTTGAGTATCAAGGAAATTAATATAAATGGTCGTGCCACTCACGCGCCAGGTGATGCGGTTGGCTACATAGTCCCAGGGCGCATTGCTATAATAGTCTATCCAATAGCCATCACCAGAATCGTACCCCGAATTGAAGGTTACCTCAGACCTGTTTGACAGATAATAACGTCCTTGATAACCCAGCTGCGTCTGCATATATCCCTTCCAACTTCCATGGAGAGCATAAGCAATATCAGCATCCTCATCACATGAAGTGAGCGAGAGCATCATGACTGCCATAAATATCATTGAGAAGTAATAAGTAATCTTTTTCATATCGTTTTGTTTATAAGTTAATATTTTCGTTAAATTCTGGTGCAAAGATACCTTATTCTTTTCTTAGGGCAAAGGGAATAGTAGTTTTTTTAAGGGAAAAATCCCTACAAGAAAGCGGATTTTCCCTAAAATGTTTGGGAATGTCAAGTTTAATGCCTAACTTTGTACCAAACTTTATCAAAAAAAGCATGAAACGCTTACATTTTTTAATTATACTATCATTTATAACAATCTTTTCATCAGCAGAACCCTATTGCGATGTCAGAAAGTTTTCTATTCTCGATGGACTTGCAGCCAACTCCATTTCCGATTTGGCACAAGGCTACGACAATATGATGTGGTTTGGCACCTGGAATGGTCTGTCCTATTACGACGGCTATCATTTCAAGACATTCCGTGACGAGCCCGACGACATCGACAACATGAGCACAAATCGTATCCTTTCTATTTTCCCAAACCCAGACAACAATGTGTGGGTAGTCACCTTCGACCGCAAGCTATACATCTTCGATACAGAGCAATGCCAGTTTATCAAAGTTGGCACGATGCTCTGCAAGCGTTTCGGCATCCATTTGGAGTCGAGCGAGATATATCCACTCGCCAATGGACACATCTGGATTACGACTCACAAACAGAACTTCCTGATTCGTGTAGGTCAAGGAAAGGACATAGAGAGCATGAAGCCCGAGCTCATCAAGGTGGGCGAAAAAGGACTGCGAAGCGGCAACGTATGGTTTATCAAGCAAGACAAGCGAGGTCGTGAATGGATTCTCACCGACAAGGGAACATTCATCTACGGCAAGAACTTCCATACCTCTACGCCCTTCAAGTGGTTCAGAGAAGTGGGCAACACCATCTTCCTCGCCACGACTGATGGCAAGGTGGCTGTCTACGACAAGCAGAACCATCTCTCCTGGATTCCCATGCCAGCAGGCGTCACTCGCATCAACGAGCTGAAGAATACTGGTTATCAGTTGATTATCGCTACCAATATAGGACTCGTAGTGTACAATCCACGCACATTCAAGACCGACGTCATCAGTGTGCAGAATCCCAACCAGCCCGTAGCAGAAGTGAAGAAAGCCTACGTAGACAGACACAACATGGTATGGGCATTTACCGAAGGACAGGGCGTGACCGTCATCAATCCTAAAACCATGTCAGCTAATTGGCTCTACGCTGATGCCCCTACCCCTGCCGACCGCACCATGAGTGACAACTTCTTCATCATGGAAGACGAACACGGCACTTTGTGGACTATCCCTAACTATGGCACCTTCAGCTACTACGATCGTAAGACAGGGAAACTCGTACCCTATATGCTGAGAAGCAACTCTGCAGGTAATTTCTATGTACCTCGCATTTCTAAATTCGTTGTTTCAGACCAAGGCATACTTTGGTTGACGGGTGTACACGACTTGACTCAGGTAAACTTCAAGTTCCACAACTACTCCATGATCAAACTCGATGAAGGAGAATCGGAAATACGATCTATAGCGCACACCAACAATGGATACCACTGGGAAGGTTTCAAGTCGGGACACCTCAAGATCAGCGACAGCCACTTCAAAAAGATTGGTTATCTGCAGTCCAACGGACAGATCAGCCAGAAGCAGACACCCTTCTCACGCTCAGGTATTTATGCCATCTATCAAGACATAAAGAAAAGAATGTGGATAGGCACAGACGGCGACGGACTGTATCTGTATGACCGAAACACCATGCGCCATTTCCGCTACAATGCATCCGACAGAAATTCCCTCCCGGGCGACAGCATCTATGATGTGGTGAGCGACCGACAGGGCAACATCTGGGTAGCCACATACGGAGGAGGCTTGGCACTTATGCGTGAAGACCCACAGGGCAACATCACATTCCTTACTCCTCGTAACGGACTGAGATGGCCAAAGAAATATTACAGTAAAGTACGTAGAATCACCTGTACCGCCAGTGGCGAAATACTCATCGGAACCACAGGCGGCCTCGTCACCTTCAAGGAAGAAAAGCGCCCTTCCAAAAACATACAATTCCACACCACTTCCTACAGGGAGAACGACACAACATCGCTCACCGCATCAGACATCAACTACATCCTGGTGCGTTCCAACGGCGACACCTATGTATCGAGCATGGGAGGAAGCCTCGACAAGATAACAAGCGAAAACCTGCTGCTGGACAATCTGAAGGTGAGATTCTGCAATTTCATCAATACCAGCGAGGGAAATGTGCAGAGCATGATAGAGGACAACAGTGGCAATATCTGGCTCATCAGGGAGTCGAGTGTCGATAAATACAACCCCAAGACAAGGAAGCTGACCGTCTTCGGTCCCAACGACTTCGACCTCAACATGACCTTCTCGGAGGCACGCCCCATTCATGACCCAGTAACCGACAACATCACAGTGGGCACTGCTACGGGCAGCCTGACGTTCAACCCCGCGAGACTGAAGCAGACCGACTATCAGCCCCGCATTATCTTCACTGAGCTGCACTACAACGGAAGCAACGAGAACATACCTATCCTGCACCAGAAGAAGATAGTCATCCCAGCCAACAAACGCAACCTGTCCATCAGCTTTGCCGCACTCGACTATACACGCAAGTACCAGCAGTTCTATAAATACCGCATCGACGGACATACCCCCGAAGGCGTATGGATCGACCTTCGAGGACAGAACCGCATCGGCTTCAACCGAATCTCGCATGGCAACTATGTGCTCAAGGTCATCGCCACCAATACGCATGGCAAATGGAGCAAACACGTGGCTTCGCTGGAACTCGACGTGCAACCGACCTTCTGGGAAAGCATCTGGGGAAAACTAATGCTATTCCTTATCGTTGTGGGCATCGTAACTCTGTGCTTCATCTCATACAACAAGCAACAGAAACAGCGCATCAACCAGGAAATGAACGAGATGAAGAATAAGTTCTTCAGCAAGGCCTCTCACAAACTGCGCACTCCGCTCTCACTCATCGGAGGACCAGTAAACGAAGTGTTAGAGAACGAGCCAAACCTTTCCGATGATAGCCGAAGTCTGTTGCAGATGGTACAACGAAACACCAAGGAAATGCTCAACATGCTCAACAAGATGTTGAAATTTGACAACGGAAGCGATTTCTATCTCGACGAGGGTAGCGACCAAGTATTCGTTGGAAGCGAGAATAATGGTAATATCAGCGATGTTACTGCCAAAAATTACCTCGATAAGATCAGTAAAGAAGAAACAGAAGAAACAGACAAGGGAGAGAAGGGAGAGAAGGATATCACAATCCTTGTCGTTGAAGACAACTCAGACCTGCGCCAGTTCCTTCATACAATCTTAAAGTCTGACTACAACGTACTACTTGCAGAGAACGGCAAGGAAGGACTTGTAAAAGCACGAAGCATGATGCCCGACTTCATACTTACCGATGTCACCATGCCCGTGATGGATGGCTTCACGATGGTACACTACATCAAGCAAGACACCAACACGGCACATATACCTATCATCGTTCTGTCGGCCAAAGCCAGTGTGGAAGATCACCTGAGAGGATTCGAAGAAGGTGTAGATGGTTATCTCACCAAGCCCTTCTCTGCAACCTACCTCAAGGGACGTATAGAGGCTGTCATCAATCAGCGACACGCCTTGCAACAAGACATGTTGAAACAGATACAACGAGCAGAAGGCTCTGAGTTCCATATCACACACGAATATCCACAGACTGCAACAGGACAAGCAGAGAGAAGTGCTGCAACAAACAAGCGCATCTCAGAAGAGGATGCTCTGACCGAGAAGATAGTACACTTCATCAATGAAAACATGTCAAACCCAGATCTAAAGATTGACGACATTGCCTCAGCAATGGGTATGAGTAGAAGTGTTCTCTACGGCAAGATTAAGAATGCTGTAGGCATGAAACCTATCGACTTCGTGCGTCATATCCGCATCATGCACGCCACAGAGTTACTCTGCAACACCGACGATACGCTCAGTAGCATAGCCTACTCTGTGGGCTTTAGCGACCCTAAGTATTTCTCGAAAGTCTTCAAGAAAGAAATGGGTATCATTCCGAGCGAATATAGGGAAAATTCTAAATAACGAACACTTTTTTATACCATGTGTAAAGAAATAAACAAGAATTTACACCTTGTTATACGATATAACACGTAACTTTGCACATAGTTCTTAGAAAAGTTAAATGATAGTTTAATTCTTGAATACTCCTCTCCTTTACATCAGAAAGG
>ERZ1026850.1084-NODE-1084-length-15160-cov-7.852963_pt1 | contig 15160 bp, 19 predicted proteins | sample MGYA00380155_ERZ1026850 | MGnify/ENA primary metagenome ERZ1026850 (study PRJEB33269, sample SAMEA4719791) | human gut metagenome | biome: human-associated habitat; feature: organic feature; material: feces | place: Cameroon | collected 2013-10 ... | reverse complement strand
GGTCAAATTAAGATCATTTCGCGCCAAGGCTGCCAAGGCAGCTTTTTCAAAGTCATTGAGTTAGCCTCCTCTAACTGAAGCGGGAAGCGCGGAAAAAGAAAGGAACGGACAGCATGATCGTCAAATCCATGAATGAGAGCGCCATCTATTCGATCGGCCACGCCTTCGGCTACTACGACTACGGGGAGGAGACGGGCATGGTCTACGCCTTTTTCGGTCAGGAGCCGACGGCGCAATACATCTGTGCCTACGTGCGCGGGATGCTGCGCGGCGGCTTCCTGCACACGACGAGCGAGCGCGGCGAGGGTTACATCGCCTACAAGCGGCCCAAGGAAAAGCTCGGCTTCAAGACCCTTTGGCCGATCGCGACGGGAATGCTGCACAATTCGAGCATGAAGCGCCTGATGCGTTTCGCCATGGCCATCAAAAAGGGCGGAAAGTCGCTCCAGGAGCGCATGGACAAGGAAAAGAAGCCCTATATCTTCGTCGGCATGGTCTGCGTGTGCGAAAAGTATCAGGGGCAGGGCTATATGCGAAAGGTCATGGACATCGCCTTTGCCGAGGGCGACCGCCTCCGTGTGCCGGTGATCTTAGAGACGGACGCCAGGTCCAAATGCGACAAGTATGTGCATCTCGGCATGGAGCTCGCCGGAACGCGCGACCTCGGTGAATTCGGAAAAATGTACGATCTCATCAAATATCCAGATGCCGTTCCGGCAGAAGCGAAGAGCTAAAGCTGCGGCAGGGGAGGGCGTGCCCTCCACTGAAAAAGCAAGACGAACCGGCCGCGCCGCCATTTTCATAAAAGGGAAAAAGCCTCTTCACCGCACAGGTGGAGGGGCTTTTATGGTATTTTGCAACAAAAAGACATCTTTCCGCCAAATCGTTAAAAAAATGACGGATTGACACAATTTTAACACAGAATTGACCAAATCAATAAAATAATTGGTTCTTTTTGTCAGAAATGCCAGAAATAAGATTGAACCTTGACTTTAGTAGTTTTGATAGATATAATGACCTCAATCTTTATCAGACATAGGACAAATGACAAAGACTTAACGATCGCTGGAGGTAACTGTGTATGAAACATGGGAGACTAATCATAGCTGCGCTGGTAGGGGCCATGCTGATCACAAGCCTGGCCGGCTGTGGCAGTAAAGGAACAAACGATGGGGAGAGCGGCGAATATCAAAAGATCAACCTCTCCATGGCAGTCAACGGAACGGATACGCAGATCGACTCGCTGGTAGCGCATCACTTTGCCGACCTTGTGTCTGAGCGCTCAGGCGGAAACATCGTGATCGACGTGTTCTCAAACGATACACTGGCGGGTGGCAACAGCACCAAGGGTGTTGAGTACATCGCCGTGGGCGGCTCGGATCTGGGTGCTTACGCAACGTGCGTGCTCGCAAATTTGGAGCCGAAGCTCTCGGTCGCGACGCTGCCGTGGTCGTTTACGTCCTATCAGCAGGCGCGCGAGGTCATCGATACCACCGGCGGCGAGTATTACGCTGAGATGCTGGCGAACAAGGGCATCACGTACCTTGGCTCGTTCCACAACGGCTTCCGTCAGCTGACGAACAGCAAGCACGCCGTCACCACGCCGGAGGACCTGAAGGGCCTTAAAATTCGTGTCCCCGGCTCCGCGGTGTACATGGGTGTTTTCAAGGCGCTGGGCGCCAGCCCGACGGCCATGAGCTGGAGCGAGGTCTTCACTGCCATCCAGCAGGGCACCATCGACGGGCAGGAGAACGGCTGCTCGGTGACGAAGTCTGCCAAGATGGACGAAATTCAGAATTACATGACCATCTGGAACTACAGCTACGAAAACGACCTCTTCGTCGCCAACACAAAGGTCTGGGAGAACCTGGAGGACAACACGAAAGAGCTTCTCCAGCAGTGCGCCACGGAGTCCTGCGAGTGGGGCCGTGACCGCCTTGAGGCGGAAGAGGATGAGCTCATCAAGGGCTTCCAGAAAGAAGGTATGCAGGTCGATATCCTGACCGAGGATCAACTCCAGGTCTTCAAGGAAGCGGTTGCCGGCGTGACGGCTGAGCTGAAGCAGAGCTACGGCGAGGAAGCCTGCGCGGCCTTCGGCATCAATTAAGGAGGGGAAGACATGTTAAGCAAGATCGAAAAATTGGTAGCCTGTGTTTGCGTTTCCATCATGGCAGTGCTGGTCTTCGTCAATGTGATCGCCCGCTATGTATTCGGCAATTCGCTGGCAGTTTCCGATGAGATGTCCACGTATCTGTTCGTTCTGATGAGCTTCATGGGTACGGCCGTCGCCGCCCGCCGCAAGGCGCATCTGGGCCTGTCTATCGTCACCGACCATGTCAGCCCCCGCGCACGCATGATCATCAGCATGGTCATGTATGCCATTTCCGCGTTGTTCTGCCTTCTGATCGTCATTTTCGGCATCCAGATGGTCATCAGCCAGTATCAGATGGGTCAGGAGACCGCCACGATGCAGTGGCCTGAGTGGATTTACGGCTCGTTTGTCCCCGTCGGCGCAGCGTTTGCCATGATGGCTTTTTTGCAGACCATGGTGCAGATGTATAAGGAATTCAAGGCAGAGGAGGACAAATAAATGGTAGGTATCGTTTTACTGGGTGTTTTTGTATTGCTGCTGGCGCTCGGCGCACCTATCGCGGTCTGCCTCGGTATGTCCAGCGTGAGCGCGATCCTTGTGCAGGGTGCAGGCAAGCCGCTCGAGGCCATCATGAGCGTTCTGCCCCGTCTGTGCTCTTCGGCGAGCAGTAAGTTTGTCCTGCTGGCCATCCCATTTTTCATCCTGTCCGGCAACGTGATGGAGAAGGCCGGTATCTCCGGCCGCCTCATCAATCTGGCGGAAAAGTGCCTCGGTCACATCCGCGGCGGCATGGCGATGGTCTGCGTGGTCGTCTCCTGCTTCTTCGCTGCCATTTCCGGTTCGGGTCCGGCAACGGTCGCGGCTCTGGGCCTCATCATGATCCCGGCGCTCGTCAAGGCCGGCTATCCCGCTTCGTTTTCCTGCGCGCTGATGGCCGCGGGCGGCGCGATCGGCGTCGTCATCCCGCCGTCCATCACCTTCGTTGTGTACGGCTCCATCGCGGACGCCTCCATCACGGATCTGTTCGTCGCCGGTGTTGTACCCGGCCTTCTGATGGGTCTCGGCCTGATCGTGGCCGCCATGCTCATGGGCCGCAAGATGGACCTTAAGGTCCTGCCCAAGGCCAGCGGCAAGGAGCGCCTGGCTGCGTTCAAGGACGCCTTCTGGGGCCTTCTGATGCCCGTCATCATCCTCGGCGGTATCTACGGCAGCGTGTTCACCCCGACGGAAGCCGCCGCGGTCTCCGTGTTCTACGGCCTGATCGTGGGTGTGTTCATCTACCATGAGATCGACTTCAAGAAGATGAAGGACATCCTCGTCGATTCCTGCTCCACCACCGCCACCGTCATGTTCATCACCATGGGCGCGACGCTGTTCGGCTATGTTCTGACCCGTGCAAGACTTGACCTTGCCATCAAGGACTTCATGCTGAACATCACCGGCGGCAGCACCGTCATTTTCTTTATCATCGTCAACATCGTGCTGCTGATCGCGGGCTGCTTCCTCGATTCCACCTCCGCGCTCTACATCTTCACGCCGCTGTTTGCGCCGGTCGCGCTGCAGCTGGGCATTGACCCCATCCACCTCGGCACCGTAATGATCGTGAACCTGGCCATCGGCCTGTTCACCCCGCCTGTCGGTGTCAACCTGTATGTCGCGTGCGGCATTGGCGATATCAAGATCGAAGAGATCACAAAGGGCATCATCCCATGCCTGCTTGCAGAACTTGCGGTGCTCCTCCTCGTCACATATATTCCCGATCTCTCTTTGATGTTCGTGGGTTGACCTCTCTATGCAAAAAAGCTTCGGACCGCTATGTCCGGAGCTTTTTTGTACAAAACGGCAGAAAAACGGGAGAAAAAATCATAAAAAAGAAAATTTTAAAAAGGACTTGACTTTGTCAGACAAAGCGCTATACTGTAATTGTCATTTGTCCGACATAGTATAAAGAAACCACAGAACCAAACTTATTCATGAGGTGATTTTTGTGAAGGATATTTCCATCAAGGAACTGAAAAACACCGCCACGCAGATGCGCATGAAGGTCATTGACATGATCTACAAGGCGCAGTCCGGTCATCCGGGCGGCTCGCTTTCCGCGGCGGACTTTGTCACTGCCTGCTATTTTAAGTACATGAACATCGACCCGAAGGACCCCCGCTGGCCGGACCGCGACCGCATGGTGCTCTCCAAGGGCCATGTGTGCCCCATTCAGTATGCGTGCCTGGCAAGCGTCGGTTTCTTCCCAGAGTCTGAGCTCGACACCCTGCGCAAGGAGGGCTCGATGCTTCAGGGCCACCCCTCGATGAACCGCTGCCCCGGCATTGATATCTCCACCGGCTCTCTCGGTCAGGGCCTCGCCTGCGCGGTCGGCATGGCTATGGCGGGCAAGATGGACCACAAGGACTACAAGGTCTTCTGCGTCGTCGGCGACGGCGAAGCGCAGGAGGGCGAGATCTGGGAGGCTGCCAACACGGCGCACAAGTACGGCCTCGACAACCTGATCGTCTTTGTCGACTACAACAACCTGCAGCTCGACGGCACCTGCGACGAGATCATGCCCAACGGTGACCTGGGCGAAAAGTTCAAGGCCTTCGGCTGGGAGACGCTCGAGCTCGACGGCCATAGCATGGAAGAGATCGTCGCGTGCATCGACAAGTGCTACGCCTCCAAGAACGGCAAGCCCAAGTGCCTGTATGCCCACACCGTCAAGGGCAAGGGTGTTTCCTTCATGGAAAACCAGTGCGGCTGGCACGGCGTTGCCCCGAATGATGAGCAGTACGCGCAGGCCATGGCTGAGCTCAAGGCCCAGCTGATCGATTAAGCGAGGAGGGAAGAGCAATGAGTGAGAAAAAAATGATCGCCACTCGCGAGGGCTTCGGCAAGGAGATCGTCGCGCTCGGCAAGGAGAATCCCGACATTCTGGTCGTTGATATTGATATCGGCAAGAGCTGCAAGACCGGCGAATTCCGCAAGGAGCTGCTGGACCAGTACATCAACGTCGGCATCGCCGAGCAGAACGGCGCGGGCGTTGCCGCGGGCCTTGCCACCTGCGGCAAGATCCCCTTTGTCGTCACCTATGCCGTGTTCGGTTCCCTCCGTATGTGCGAAATGATCCGCCAGGAGATCTGCTACCCCAACCTGAACGTAAAGATCGCCTGTTCCCACGGCGGCGTGACCCCCGCCAACGACGGCGCTTCCCATCAGGCCATTGAGGATATGGGCGTTCTGCGCACCATCCCCAACATGACCGTCATCATGCCCGCGGACTACAACTCCGCCCGCAAGCTCGTCCGTCAGGCCGCTGAGGTCTACGGCCCCGTGTATCTGCGCTTCACCCGTGACGCCATCCCCCAGATCTACGACGAGGATGTGGAGTTCACCATCGGCAAGGCCCACCAGATCCAGGACGGCAAGGACGTCGTTATCATCGCCAACGGCGATACCGTCCGTCTCGCGATCGAGGCCGCCAAGGTGCTCGAGGGCAAGGGCATTTCCGCCCGCGTGCTCGACATGCACACCATCAAGCCGCTCGACGTGGAGGCTGTGACTGCCGCGATCAACGAGGTCGGCAAGATCATCACGGTCGAGGACCACAACATCCTCAACGGTCTCGGCTCCGCCGTGTGCGAGGTCGCCGCCGAGATGGGCAAGGGCATCGTCAAGAGAGTCGGCATTCAGGACCAGTTCGGCCAGTCCGCGCCCTATGAGCGCCTGCTCGCCATGAACGGCGTGACGGTCGAGAACATCACCGAGATCGCCGAGACGCTCGTCAAGGGCTGAGAAAAACCAGTTAAATAACATTCATCATAGAATTATCTGATACAGGAGGTTATTTACCATGAAAATCGGATTTGTCGGCTGCGGCGCGATCGGCAGCTGCTATGCAAGCTATCTGTCCCGCGAGCATGAGGTCTGCGTGCTGGATACCTATGCTCCGGTCATCGAGTCCATCAAGAAAAACGGCATTCTCGTCGACGAGTGCGTGCCCGGCACGGGCACCGGCGAGACCGTCGTCTTCCATCCCGCCATGGCGACGACCGCCCCCAAGGAGATCGGCGTTGTGGATCTTCTGATCGTGTTCGTCCACTATCAGTATCTTGAAGCGGCTGTGCGCAATGCGCTGCCGATGATCGACAAGCACACCATGGTCCTCTGCCTGCAGAACGGCCTTGGCAACTACGATGAGATCGCCAAGGTCGTGCCCGAAGAGCAGATTATCATCGGCAACACGGCGTTCGGCTCCACGCCCGTCGGCCCCGGCCACGTTAAGCACACCGGTACCGGTGTGACGAACCTTGGCTCGCTGAAGGCCCCCATGGCCAAGGTCGAGGAAATGGCCGAGGGCCTGCGCGCCGCAGGTCTTGAGGTCCAGGTCCACGAGAACGTGATGAACGCCATCTGGCACAAGCTGCTGGCGAACGTCGCCATCAACGGCATGAGCGCCCTGCTCGAGACCAAGAACGGCTTTGTCGACGGCAACCAGTACGCCCACGAGGCGGCCCGCATGCTGGTAGAAGAGGCCATCGTCGTGGCGAACGCCTGCGGCTGCACGCTCGACCATGACGCCGAGCTGGAGCACGCCTATGAGGTCTCTCGCATGACTGATGAGACCATCAGCTCCATGGTGCAGGACGTCACGCATCACCGCGAGACCGAGATCCGTATCATCACCGGCGCTGTCTGCCGCCTCGGCCGTGAGCACGGCATTCCCACGCCCTGCAACGACCTGATGCTCCAGCTCGTGCTGGCCAAGCAGTCTATCTACCTCGGACGGTAAAAAAACCGTGCGGCGCTGTGCCGCGGCAAACGACGCAAAGCGGCTCGCGCAGCCTGCGCCCATATGAATTCCTGCAAAAAACGGCAGCTTGCCGTTGATTCCTTCCTGAATGAGCGGGCGGCGGACTGGTACATCTGCCGCCCGCCGCTTTTACGAAAGACGGTTTTCATTGACGAAACCTCAACTTTGTATTATGTTATACATAGGAATCATATTGTCAGGCATAAAAGGAGAAAATTATGAACGATACGCCCGGATATGTGAAAAATTTGAAAAAAGAGTCTGTGGTGCAGAGTGTCATCAACTGCCTGACAGACGCCATGCGCAATAAAGAGCTCAAGCCCGGCGACCGCATCCCGCCCGAGCCGGAGCTGGCCGCGTCGATGGGCGTTGCCCGCAGTTCCGTACGTGAGGCCATCAAAATCCTCTCCTACCTCGGCGTGCTGGAGAGCAAGCGTTCAGAGGGGACCTTTGTTTGCAGCGGCTTCCAGGAGAGCATGATCGATCCGATGATCTACGGCATCATCCTGAATCAGGATTCCTTCGACAATCTGATGGAGCTGCGTGAGATGGTCGAGACCGGCATCATGCGCCTTGCCAGCCAGAAGTATGACGAGGAGGATGGCCATGCGCTCGAGGCGATGCTCGAACAGATGAAAGAGATCGTCCACAGCGGTGACAACGAGGTCGACCGCTTCTTCGCCGTGGACAACGAGTTCCACGACCTGATCTCGCAGATGGGCAAAAATCCGCTGGCCGACAAGATCAGCCGCGTCGTGCGCACGCTGACGCACGCCGTCCGCTACGAGACCGTCAGCACGATGATCACGAGCGGCAGAGGCGACGAGCTCGTCGCCGCGCACAGCAAGCTCCTTGAGATCCTCAGGGGACACGAGGGAGAGGACGTGGAGGAGATCGTCCGCGGCACCTACTTCGGCGATATCATCCACGGCGAAGAGAAGTAACTGAAAATGCAAGGCCCGCCGTCGCATCTGCGACGGCGGGCTTTTTTGACGGAAAATCGATAGTCTAGCTGATGGAATTTGTGCGATTTGCGGAAATTGCCCTTTTCTTTTGTTTGAACCTGCGCGATACTGTCATCAAGAAAATGACGGCGGCTCATCCGGCAATGACGAATCGAGAGGAGGGAAGGCGATGTTCCATGAAAACAGTCCCGTACAGTCCGTTGCCAAGGCGCTGCGGCTGCTCGGCCTGCTGATGGAGGTGCACCAGCCGCTCACGCTGGCCGCGCTGAGCAAGCAGACCGGCTGGCCGAAGAGCACGATCCACGGCCTGTGCTCGCCCTCCGCGCCCGTGCGCGACAGCTCCGGCGCGGTGCGCTACGCCGTCGGCGTTGTCGGCATGTTCGACAGTGTGCGTTCGCCGGATTTCCAGCGCGATATTGACTTGACCTGCGCCGCGGCGGCGCAGATCTCAACGGCGCTCGGCTATCGGGCGTAAGCAGAGGAATTTTGTGCCGCGGAGGGCGGCAATATCAGAATGGAACAGGGGAGGAGACGCAATGGCAATCAAACACAAATTCCCGCCCCGCGTGGCGACGGTCTATTGCAGCGCGGCTGCCGCGCAAAAAAGGATGAGGACGGCGCGCTCCTGTGCGCGTACGGCTGCATCGCCTGTGAGGCGTGCGTGAAGAATTGTTCCGCAGACGCCATTCATATTGAGCAGTTCCACGCTGTGATCGACGCGGCGCGCTGCCTGAGCTGCGGGGCGTGCGCGGTGGTCTGCCCGCGCCATGTCATCAAAGACCGCTTCGGCGTGCTGACGCCGGTGCACTGAGTTGTATATAAAAAAGGCTCCTGAGGAATTTTCTCAGGAGCCTTTTTGTATGCCAAAAATTTGTGCCACATGCTGGTATAGTGGCTGTGGTCGCGCGGCAGACACAGATCGAGGATCAGGCCCACGACGAACACGCCCGCGACCATATTGCCCGCGAAAAATGTCGCCGATAAAGCTCGGCAGCTCGTTGAAAAAGCCGTCGACCTGCGTGACGCCGACGCCGAGGCAGATGGAGGTTGCGGCGATGAGCGTGTTGCGCTGGTCCATGCCTGCGTCGTGCATCATGCGCACGCCGGACATCATAATAGAGCCGAACATGATGACCGTGCAGCCGCCGAGCACGCAGTCGGGCAGCGTCGTGAAGAACGCGCCGATGGGCGGGAACAGACCGCCGAGGATCATCGCCAGCGCGCCGACCATGATGCCGTAATCCTGCGAGGCCGTCGCAAGACAGGCGGCGAGGAACGTGAAGCTGATGCCCATGACGACCGGCAGACCTGAGCCGATCTTCCAGATGGGGTAGAGCTGCAAAAGCGTGCCGATACCGGCGATGAGCATGCAGTTTTGCAGCAGCCGCGCCGTCTCAATGGCGGTGAAGGCTTCGCCCTGATAGACGGCGACCGAGGAAATGATGATGAGCGGCGCGATGATCGAGTATATCAACGGCATTGAGGTCATCAAGGCGTTCAATCAGGGGAAAAAGTCCTATGCGCGCCTGACCGACAAGGTGAAGGCAAACGCGCAGTATTAGGAAGAGGTGTTTTCCCCGTTGTAGGGGATGATCTCAAGGTTGATCTCCGGATACTTTTCATGCACCAGATCGTAGAACTGAGACATATTGCGGTAAGGCGCGTTCATGGTGATGACCTCATGCTTGCCGGAGGCGGCATTGTCGTCACTTGTGTCACTGCCGGCACAGCCGCCAAGCAGCGCCGCCGTGCAGCTCAACGCTAAAATCAGGCTGAGCACTCGTTTTTTCTGCATGATTTTCTCCCTTGATCCGACGGTGCCGCCGCTCTCTTTCGGAATGTGGAGGAGCAGCGCGCAGCAAGATCGCGTGCGAGGTGAGCCGCAGGTATGAATTTCGCCGCAAATTTGTTAAGAAATCGACAAAATTTACTTTCTTATACGCCGAAGGAGCAGTTATTGCAAGGAAGAAACGGAAATTTACGCAAAATGCGCCGCTTTTTTACCTATATTTTTCCCGCGCGATACGAGAATTGTTCATACTTTATTTACACCAAATTTAGGCTTGCTTAAAGAATCCGCGTTATACTTCAGCCATAGCCTAAAACAAAGGGCGACAAACAAAAAATTCTGGGGTCCACTGTCCGCCTCGCCGAACGGCCAAAGCGGCAGACCAAGAAAACCACCGCGGCGCGGTGTTATGATAAAGATCAAGGATCAGTGCAAGCAAACAGCACCGGCGAGAGTTTTCCATCTTTCTCTCGCCGGTGCTGCATTTTACATTTTGAGCTTAATTCGCTGCGGGGGCCTTTTCAAATTCTGCCGCGACCTGCTCGAGCAGTTTGCGGATGGGGAGGTGCTGCGGGCAGACCTTTTCGCACTTGCCGCACTTTAAGCAGTCGGACGCCTTGCGGCCCGGCGCGGTGTGGACATCTTCATAGTAGCAGTCTGCGTTCCAGTCGTGGTGAATCTGCTTGGTGTTCATAATGGCGAAGAGGTCAGGGATAGAGATGTGCTTGGGGCAGCCGTCCGTGCAGTAGCGGCAGGCCGTGCAGGGGATGAGGTCCTTGCTGTGGAAGATCTCCTGCACCTTTTCCACCGCGGCGCGCTCGGTCTCGTCGAGGGGCTTGAAGTCCCGCATGAACGAGATGTTGTCCTGCATCTGCTCCATGTTGCTCATGCCGGAGAGCACCATCATCATGCCGGGGAAGCCCGCGACAAAGCGGATGGCGTAGCTCACGGGGCTGCCGCCGTGCAGGTCTTCAAGCACGGCCTTTGCGTCCTCAGGCAGGTTCACGAGGTTGCCGCCCTTGACGGGCTCCATGACGATGACGGGCTTATTGAATTTGCGGCAGACCTCATAGCACTTGCGGCTCTGCACCGCGGGATCGTCGTAGTCGACGTAGTTGAACTGGATCTGGACAACTTCGATCTCGGGATATTCGGTCAGAATGCGCTCGAGCACCTCGGCGCGGTCGTGGAAGGAAATGCCGACGTGGCGAATTTTGCCCTCTTTTTTGAGCGCGAACGCCGTTTCATACGCGCGGCACTCCTTGAAGTGGTCATAGTTGACAAGCCCCTGCGCGTGCATCAGATAGAAGTCGAAATACTCGACGCCGCAGATCTCGAGCTGGCTCTTGAAAAACGGGCGGATGTCTGCCTCGGTCTTGAAATAGTTCGCCGTCAGCTTGTCGGTCAGGATGTACTTCTCGCGCGGATAGCGGCTTGTCAGGCAGGTCTTGAGCGCCTTTTCGCTCTTGCCCTGGATGTAGCCGTGCGCAGTGTCAAAATAGTTGAAGCCCGCGTCTAAAAACGCGTCCACCATCTGCTTGGTCTGCTCGATATCCACCTCTTCGCCGATCATCGGCAGGCGCATGCAGCCAAAGCCAAAATTCTTCTTGATCCGATCCATAGTTTACTTTCCGATTCTTATCCTTTTCCTGCTTGCCGGCAGAAAAGTAGTTTACCTTTACTCCTGCGGAATCGTCTTGAGTTCGCGCCGGATGGCGCGGAAGCGCTCGGGCACGTCCTCGTCCGCCATATCCCTTGGGACATCGATCGTGCCCGCGGCCTTTGCAGTTTCATAATACCAGCATTTGTACTCCACGGTCTCGAGCGTGTGGCGCATCTCCTCCATCTGCGCGAGCAGCACGTCACGCTGGTGCGTGAACATCTTGAGGCGCGTGTCGATGGTGTCGTCGCCGCGCAGGGCAAGCTCGATGTACTGGCGGATGTCCCTGATGGACATGCCGGCCTTTTTCATGCAGCCGATGACCTGTAACCACTCGAAGTCCGATTCCTGAAACATGCGGATGCCGCCGGACGAGCGCTCCACAAAGGGCAGCAGACCCTCCTTATCGTAATAGCGCAGCGTGGAAGCGGGGACGTCCAGCTTTTTCGCCATCTCGCCGACTGTGTAGACCATGAAATCCTCCTGAAATGAAAGCGCGCTTTAGGTTGCAGCACAGTGAGTAACTTTAAGTTTCTTTTAGCATACCGCAGCGAAGGAGGCCTGTCAAGCGCCGCACAAAAAGAAAAGCCGCCGACGGCGGCTTTTCCTCAAATCTTCAGGATTGTACGGATTTCGTCCAGATTATCGGCAAAGTAGATGCCCTCCTGACGCTCGGGCGTGGAGAGGCCCATGTCGGTCATGTGGGCGAGCAGGGCCTTCAGGTGGTCGTAATAGCCATTCAGATTATAGAGGATGCACGGCGCGGCGAGCTGCTTGAGCGACACCTTTGACATGATCTCGCTGATCTCCTCGAGCGTGCCCGTGCCGCCGGGGAAGGCAATGAACGCGTCGCCGAGCTCGATCATCTTCGTCTTGCGCTCGGTCATGTCGCGCGTGACGATGAGCGTCGTGATCTCGTCATACTCGTAGCCCTTGTCGATGAAAAACTGCGGCTCCACGCCGGTCACTTCGCCGCCCGCGCGCAGCACGCTTTCAGCGAGCGCACCCATCAGGCCGTTTTTCGACCCGCCGTAGACAAGGGCGTTGCCGCTCTTGCCGATGAGACGGCCCAGTGCGCGCACGGACGATTCGAGCGTTGGATCATTGCCGCTGCTTGCGCCGAGATATACGGTGATATTCATAGGAAACAGTCCCTTTCTGTCAAAAATGATTGCCGCTATTCTACCACGGTATGATCTTTCCCGCAAGCGGCGGAAAATCGGCGTTGCGGGTGTAGTCCTGCTGTGGTATGATGTTCTCGCCGCACACGCGGAAAAAGAGTAATTTTGACTGTTTTTGGAGATATCTTATGATCAAAACGATTTTGTGGGACGTGGACCGCACGCTTTTAGACTTTGATGCCGCCGAGCGCGCCGCCATCCAGAGCCTTTTTGTTGAGTTTGGCCTTGGCGAATGTTCGGATGAGCAGGTCGCGCGCTATTCCGTCCTGAATATGAAATACTGGGAAAAACTCGAGCGCGGCGAGATCACGAAGCCGCAGGTGCTCGTCGGCCGCTTTGAGGAGTTTTTCGCGGAGGAGGGGATCGATGTCGCTCTTGCGCCGAAGTTCAACGACGCCTATCAGCTGCGTCTGGGCGACACCATCGTCTACCGCGACGACAGCTATGAGATCGTCAAGTCGCTGCGCGGCAAGGTGCGCCAGTGCGTCGTCTCGAACGGTACGGTCGTCGCGCAGACGAAGAAGCTGACGCGCTCCGGCCTCGGTGCGCTGATGGACGGCGTGTTCCTCTCCGAGCAGCTTGGCGCGGAGAAGCCGAAAAAGGAGTTTTTCGACCAGGTCTTCGCCGCCATTGGGCCGGTCGAGAAGAGCGAGACGATGATCGTCGGCGATTCGCTCACGAGCGATATCCGCGGCGGCGACAACGCGGGCATCGTGACCTGCTGGTACAATCCCGAGGGAATCAAAGCGCCGGAGGGTTACCGCATCGACCACGAGATCAGGGATCTGCACGAGGTCTACGGCCTGCTGTGACAAGAAAAGGGAAGAGGACATTCCGAAAAGAATCGGAATGTCCTCTTTTTTGCGTTTACTGCTTGTCCTTCAGCCGCCGCAGGCAGATGCAGAGCGTCTTGACGTCGAGGGGCTTGGAGATGTGCGCATCCATACCGGCCTCGCGGCTGTGCTGCACATATATAACGCAGTGCATTGATAAAAGCTGTGGTTTTATTCAGTATTGATAAAGGAATGGGATTCTTTTTTTCTTGCCAGACGGCGATGGATATGCTACAATATGACCAATAAACCAAGCTGGTCAAAAATTTCAACAAAGGAGGGAATGCCAATGGCCTTTTCCGCAGAAGAAAACGCGGCCATCCGCGAAACGCTGCTGCGAGAGGCGCGCCGCTGCGCCGTCACGCTGGGGCTGCGCAAGACCTCGGTCGAGCAGCTTACCGAGGCGGCGGGCATCTCGAAGGGACTGTTCTATAAATACTTTGCGTCCAAAGAACTGCTGTTTTTCGAGGTGCTGGAGGATATCCACAGCGAGGTCTATCAGGTGGCCGAGCAGGTGCTGGAGGAGGGCAAAGACCTGCCGCCCGACGAGCGCATCGCGAACGTGCTGCTTACGGCCTGCAGCCGCTTATCCGAGATCGGTGCGATGAAATTCATCGAGGAGGACTCGGCCTATCTGCTGCGCCGCATCCCCGCGCAGGTGAAAGTCGAGCACTACCACAGCGACGAGGTACATATCCGCGACCTTTTGGAAGAGAGCGGCCTGACCCCGCGCGGCGGTATCGCGCTCGCCGCTGCGACGATCCGCGGTCTGATCCTCACGGTGTCGCATCAGGAGCAGATCGGCGCGCTGTATCCGCAGGTGCTCGAAACGCTGACGCGCGGCGCGTGCGAAGAGCTGTTTCCGCGGGCGTGAACGCCGCGTGCGGCTTTTTATCACTTGAAGTTAGAGACGTTGAACTAAAAATCAAAACAGGGAGAAATCTGCCATGTCCAAGCAAGCTACCGAATTTCAGAAAAAGGAAATGAGCAAGATGTACCGCGGCAAGGAGATCTTCAAGCCGCTGAACACCGGCTGGGTCGATGAACATGTCGCCTGCGTGCGCGAATGGGTGGCGAACATCTTTTTCTACCGCAAGGGCGAGACGACCATCATGGTCGACGCGGGCTACAACTATGACCGTCTTGAGGAAAAGATGGGCTGGCTCGGCATCGACCCGAAGTCCATCCGCCATATCCTCATCACCCATCAGGACACCGACCATGTCGGCGCGGTGGAGGCGGACAGCCCCGGTCTTTTCCGGGACGCGAAGCTCTATATCGGTGAGATCGAGAACAAATATCTCACCGGCGAGGTGCGCCGCAAGGTGATCTACCACCTCTACAAGCTGCCGCAGGTGACCATTAACAACGAAAAGGTGCTGCTGCGCGACGGGCAGGTCTTCGAGATCAACGGCATCAAGATCGAATGCGTCCTCGTCCCTGGCCACACGTGGGGGCATATGGTGTACCTCATTGACGACAGGTACCTCTTCACGGGCGATACGATCTGGTTCGGCGCGGACGGCGGCTACAGCTTCATTTCCGCGCTGGCGGAGAGCAACAAGCTCGCAGTCAAGTCGCTGGCGGAGTTGGAGCAGAAGCTTCGCACGCGCGGCCTGCGGCCCGTCATCCTGACGGGCCACACCGGCTGGACGGACGATCTCTACTTCGCCTTTGCGCACCGCGATAAGCTCTGCTCGCCGTTCAAGAAGAAAGTGCACGACCCGTCCGCGCCGTATGACGCCTACGACGAGTCGGACGACACAGAGGAGAATGCGAAGCGCGGCTTTTTGCCGCCGGTGCAGAAGATCTGATGCGGAGCGGAGAGAGGCGGGGAAA
>ERZ1026850.1078-NODE-1078-length-15228-cov-3.940948_pt1 | contig 15228 bp, 8 predicted proteins | sample MGYA00380155_ERZ1026850 | MGnify/ENA primary metagenome ERZ1026850 (study PRJEB33269, sample SAMEA4719791) | human gut metagenome | biome: human-associated habitat; feature: organic feature; material: feces | place: Cameroon | collected 2013-10 ... | reverse complement strand
GGCTGTTTTGCTCAAATATAAAGGTCTTAACAAGGAGAAAAAATGAAAGGGTTTACTTCTATAGTGTCATTTCCGAGTGTTGTAGCCGGGAATCTGTCGTTATTTAAAAAAGAAAACGACAACAACGGATCCCCGAACCCTGCGGGCCGCCAACTTCTCGGGGATGACGACAACTGCATTGTTCGGGGCGGTCGCACGGCATTTTGCAGAATAAGTGCAGGCTTTACCTTGATAGAACTCTTAGTTGTTGTCCTTATTATCGGTATTTTGGCGGCAGTGGCGGTGCCGCAGTATCAGTTGGCGGTGGATAAATCTAAATTTGCGTCCAATATGCCGCTGTTAGATGCGACGAGAACGGCCCAAGAAGCCTATTATTTGGCAAATGGCCAGTACGCTACGGAGTTTGACCAGTTAGATATGCAGATACCGAAATCCTTTACGATTAAACTGCCCGACAGTATGGGTGGGAATTGTTGGAAAAATGGTACTTCGGTGATATGTACGAATCAATGTTATTCGTATTTGGCTCCGTGGGGCACTCAGGCGGCAATCTATTTCCGAACATACGCGCATAGCAGTTCTAACACGAAGTTATGCGCCAATGCAGATGAGAGACGGGCTTGCATAATGGGAAAAGGAGAGCAAGACAGTTCTCAGGTGGCCCGTTGGCGCAGGTTGTGCAATTCGTTAGGTACCGAAACTTCCCAACACTATGGTGGGGGTATCTTTGCTACGGCACCTACTTTTGATTTACGTTAGTTTTATTGCTTTTTTCCGCCTAAAAAGACGGCTTGTAAATTAAGTTGCTCGTCTAACAACACAATATCGGCCTCAAAACCTTCTTCCAGGCGGCCTTTGTGGGGTATATTTAATAAGTGCGCGGCATTGGTGCTGGCCAGTTGCGCGGCTTCGGCGGGAGAGTAGCTAAACTTAACCAGATTTTTAAAGGCCTGCGCCATTGTCAGCGCGGAGCCGGCAATTACTTTGTCCGTTTTACGCTTCCATACACCACCGTCCAAAATAACATCTTCCCCGTTTGCAACAAACGGCCCGGACGTAAGCCCGGTTGGTTTTAGGGCATCGGTAATGGCAACAATGTTTTCAAGCGGTTTTATATGGCGCAAAAAACCGACCACGTCCGGGTGGACGTGTACGCCGTCAGCAATGATTTCGCACGAAATTTCCGGGTGCATCAGCACCGCGCCGGCGGCTCCGGGGTTGCGGTGGTTGAAACCGCTCATCGCGTTAAATAAATGGGTGGTGTGTTTTATGCCTTGTTGGACGCCGTGTAAAAAATCGCCATAGGTGGCGTTGGTGTGTCCGGCTTGTATCAAAATGCCGCGGGCCAAACAGAAATCAATAATAGGGCCGATTCCGGGGAGTTCCGGGGCCAGGGTGATATTGGTAATGTGCCCTTGGGCGGCCTCGTAGAGACGTTTCATATCGTCTAACTGCGGGGGGACCATGTCCTGCGGTTTCATTACTCCCGGTTTTTGGGGAGAGATAAAAGGCCCCTCCAAGTGAAACCCGATAATTTTGGCACCTGTTTCCGAGCCTAGGGCGGGAAGTAATTTTTTTAAAAGGGCTTCCATTTCGGGCGGACGCGCACAATAGAGCGTGGGGCAGAAGGCACATACACCGTAGCGAGCCAGTTCGTCTGACATTGTAAGCAGGTCTGCGGGGTTGGCATTTTCCGGTCCGTGCCCGGCAAAGCCGTGGATATGCAAATCAATAAACCCCGGCACGGCCAGCGCGCCTTTGGCATCAAAGGACGGTGTGTTTGGCAAGGAGACTTCTTCGGTAAAAATTTGTTTGATTTTTCCGCCCGAAAGCCACAGCGTTGCCGGCCTTATTTTGCCGGACAAAACGGCGCGGGCATTGGTAATTAATAAATCTTGCATTTAATCCTCTATCTGTAACGTCCAATGCTCCCCGGTGGGCGTTTCGTCCATTTGCCGGGCCAATTGTGTTTTAAAAGGCTCCGGCAGTTGTTCGCACGCTTCGGGGTCCGCCAATAAGGTGGCGTGCGGGTGGAGTTTTAAGGCCGTAATGGGCCAGTTTAAATCTTTTCCCGGCATTGCCAAATGGGCTACGGCTTCGGCCTTTTTTTCGCCCGAGGCTAAAAATAATACTTCTTTGGCGTCCGTTACCGTGCCGATACCTACGGATAAGGCCTGTTTAGGTACGCGGTGCGGGTCGTTTAAAAAGAAACGCGAATTGGCCTCTATGGTGCTGGGGGTTAGGTCTACTAACCGTGTTCGGGTATTAAAGGCCGAACCCGGCTCGTTAAAGGCAATATGTCCGTTGCGCCCTACTCCGCCCAGGAATAAATCAATGCCGCCCAGTGCGGCGATAGCGGCCTCGTATTGGGCACACTCTTGGTTTAGGTCCTTGGCCTGTCCGTTTAAAAGGTGGATATTTTCGGGCTGGAAATCCGTTCCGTCAAATAAATTACAATGCATATAACTGCGGTAACTCTGCGGGTGGTCCAACGGCAGGCCGACGTATTCGTCCATATTAAATGTAGCCACATTTTTAAAAGATAATAAACGGTTTTTGTAGAAAAGCCGCAAATTGGCATACATATCCACCACCGTTCCGCCCGTCGGCAATCCCAGCACAAAGGGCTTTTTGGGCATTGGCGCAAAGGCATTAATTTTTTCCTTGATATAAGCCGCCGCCCACAGCCCTAAATTCATTTTGGTTACTACTAAACGCATATAAAAAATCCCCTATTTTAAATATTGTTTTATTTCATCTGCCAAGAGGTCCGCTTCCGGCCCGATAACTACCTGTACAATGCCGTTTCCGCCATTTACTATCCCGCGCGCCCCCAGTTGTTTGATGGTATTTTCTTGTACTTCGGCAGCGTTTTTCACTTCCAAACGCAGCCGTGTGGCACACGCATCCAGCGATAAAATATTATCCTTTCCGCCTAAGGCCTGTATATATTTTTCTCCTCGGGAAAGAGGCTCGTCCTCGGAAGTCGGCACCGCAGGTTCAGGGGTGTTAGGTGCCAAAACGGCTTCCGGTTCCCGTCCGGGAGTAAGTAAATTCCATTTGGTAATGGCATAGTAAAAAACAAAATAATAAAGGACTCCGTATGTAAGCCCTACGGGTATTAATTTCCAACCGTTTGTGCCCAAGCCGTAACTAAGTAAATAATCAAAAAGTCCGGCGGAAAAAGTGAAGCCGAGTTTCACTTGCAAAAGGTTCATAACGACGAGAGAAAGGCCCGTTAATACCGCGTGCAACACATACAGCGGAAAAGCCAAAAACATAAACGAAAATTCAATCGGCTCCGTAATCCCGGTTAAAAAGGACGTAAGTGCCATAGACAAAAGAAGCCCGGCCGTGGCTTTTTTGCGGGCGGTATCGGCGGTTTTAATCATCGCCAAACACGCGGCAGGCAGGCCGAACATCATCACCGGGAAGAAACCCGCCATAAAAGTACCGGCTTTGGGGTCTCCCGCAAAAAATCGGGTCAAATCTCCGTGTACCAATGTATTTACGCCGTTTTGAACGGTGGCAAAATCACCGAATTGGAACCAAACCAAGTTGTTTAAAATGTGGTGCAGCCCCAGCGGAATTAACAAACGGTTGGCAAGCCCGTAAAAGAAAAGGCCTATACTGCCGGACGAAATCGTCCAGTTGCCAAACGCGCTGATAGTGCGCCCGATAGGCGGCCATACAAAGTAAAACACGCACGCAAGCAGTAAACACACCGCTCCCGTAACAATGGGCACGAAGCGTTTCCCGCCGAAAAAGGCCAAGTATGGGGGAAGTGCTATATCCTTGTATTTATTGTACAGGCAACCGGCCACCGCGCCTGTAATAATGCCGCCCAAAATATCCATATTAATATCGGGGTCCAGGGTTTTTAGGGTAGCGGTTAAAATCACATAACCGACGAACGCGGCCAAGGCCGCGGCTCCGTGGTTTTCTTTGGCGAAGCCGATGGCTACGCCGATAGCAAAAATAATAGGTAAATTGGTAAAAACAGCCCCGCCCGCCTGCGAAATAAAAGCAACATTAAGCAGGTCCGGCTGCCCGAGACGCAAGAGCAGCCCTGCAATCGGCAGGACGGCAATCGGCAGCATAAGGGCCTTGCCTAATCGGACTAAAAACTTACCAATAGCGGTGCAAACTATTTTTAATTTTTCCATAAATGCTCCTATGATAAGGCAATGTATTTGCGGCCCAGGGCGCGTACTTCCTGTGCCGAGGTTAATTCTAATGCTTGGGCGGCAAGTTCTTCACATTTTTTGTGGCTAACGCGGCGGATTAACGCCTTTACTTGCGCAATGTTTTTAACGCCAACGGCCAATTCGCTTACGCCCAGCCCGATTAAAAAGGGCACAGCGGCCAGGTCGCCCGCCATAGCCCCGCAAACGGCTACGGGGCGGTTATATTTTTTTGCCCCTTGGCTAGTTAAGGAAATGAGTTTTAAGACGGCCGGGTGGAGCGGGTCCGCCTGCGCGCTTAATTCTTTGTGTCCGCGGTCAATCGCCAGCGTATATTGTGTTAAATCGTTCGTGCCGATAGAGAAGAAGTCCGCGTGGCGGGCCAGTTGTCCGCTTGTAAGCGCGGCAGAGGGCACTTCTATCATTGCACCGATTTGCACCTGTTCTTTTATGCCTAATTGTTCGGCCTCTTGGGCGATTAATTTTTTGAAAAAGATAATTTCTTCTGCAAAAGTTACCATCGGCAACATTATGCGCACTTGGTTAAGGGGGGCTGTTTGCAAAACAGCACGGATTTGGGTGCGGAAAAAATCTTCATTGCGTTTAAACGCGCGGATACCGCGCACCCCTACAATGGGGTTATCTTCCGGCAGAATATTTACAAAAGGCAAGGGTTTATCTCCGCCGGCATCCAACAGCCTAAATGTGGCTGACATATCCCGGCAGGCATTGAGTGTTTCCTGATATACGGCCTGCTGTTCGGTTTCGCCGGGTGCGTCAGCGCGGTTATTAAATAAAAATTCGGTGCGTACGAGTCCTAATCCTTCGGCCCCGTGTTGTACGGCTAATGCCGCTTCCTGTGGAGAGGAGACGTTGCCTTGCACAGAAATATGCACGCCGTCAGAAGTTAGTGCCGGCTCCTGCGCTTGGGTAGAAGCCTCTTGCAGCAGAGCCTGTTCCTTTTGATTGGTGGCGGCGAAATCTTTTAGTTGCTCTTTTGTAGGGTTGATGACGGCTTTCCCTTCATCCGCATATAAGAGGACGGGTGCGCCGCTTGGAATTTGAAGTATATCTTCTCCGGCATTTACTATGGCGGGAAGCCCCATATTGCGCAGTAAAATACCCGCGTGCGCGGTGGGCGAGCCGTGGGCCAGCAGAACGCCGGCGGCTAACCCTGCTAAATGGGATACTTCGGAGGGGAGCAACTCCTCGGCTATTAAAATGCAGCCCGGGGGTAGTTTCGGCAAGGCATATTTCTGCCCGCTCAGCCGCCACAAAAGGGAGCGGCGTAAATCTTTAATGTCGGCAATACGCTCCATTAAAAAGCGGTTTTTTGTCTTTTTTAAAATATCTATACTGGTGCGGACGGCTTCGTTTACGGCATAAGATGCCGTTTTGCCGCGGGAGACCGCTTCCAAGGCGGTTTGGTGCATAAGCGGATCCTGCAACAGTGCTAAATGGGCAGCCAAAATATCTTGCGATGTTTTGTGCGGTTCGGCCGCAATTTTGGCTTGCGTTTCGACAGTTTCCGCTTCCAACGCGGCGGACAAGGCTTTTAATTCCTCTTGCGGGTTGGTGGCCTTTTCCTCGTATTGGGCATCTGCCGGTTTAAAGAGAAACGCCTGCCCATTGGCAAGGCCTCCGCAGGCACACAGGCCGGAAACTTCTGCGCCAGCGGAAAAATCTAGCGGAGTCTTTTTGTTTTCTGTGGGGATAGATAGGTTCGCCCCCTTTTCGCCAAAGGCATTTTGAAAGGCTTTTTCCACTTGGGCCAGAAAGGTTTTGGCTTCGTCGGTCGGGCCGCCTGCTTTTACCGTTACTTGGCTGTTGTATTCAAGCGCCAGGCCCATAATGCCCACTACGCTTTTAGCGTCGGTGCTTTTATCTCCGCAGCATATCTGTATGGGATAGGCATAGGCGGCGGACAACCGTGCCAGTATGCCTGCCGGACGCGCGTGCAAGCCATTGGCATTTAACACGGTAAAAGGACCGCCCTGCGTAAAGGTTTGGCTTAGATTTGCGGTAGTTTGTGCGCCGGACACGCAAACCTGAAAAAGCGGTTCGCCTGTTTTGGTTAGTTCCGGGGCAGTACCTTGTACCTTGGTATCGGCCGGAGCAGTTACCACTAACATAATAAGGGAACTGGCGGCCTTGGCAAGTGCGGTGTGTGAAAATTTTAAAAGGGGTTGGCCCTTTTTAACTGTCTCGCCCTCTTTGACGAGCGGAGTAAACCCTTCGCCTTTTAAAGAGACCGTTTCCAGGCCGACGTGGATTAAAATTTCTATCCCGTTTTGGGCAATAACCAGTGCGTGCAGGGCTTTGTTAAAATTGATAATTTTCCCGTCTATCGGGGCGTAGATAGTGTCTCCGGCGGGGTCCAGGGCAACTCCGTCGCCCAGCATGCGTTCGCTAAATACCGGGTCGGGCACTTGTTCAAGCGGTACAACTGCGCCATCAATCGGCGCGAAAACGGTTAAAGGCATAGTAAAATACTCCTTAGAATTACTTTCATTATAGTATATTCTCGGGTGCTTTTTATACGGATTTACATAAAAAATCCCGGCTTGGCAGAAACCAAACCGGGAACAATAAAAACAGGCTTATTTATCTACAGTTAATAATTCCGTGCCTGTGTGGGCGCCAAATTCAGGCGCGTACATAGATTGCGCCTGTGCCGGGAGCGCGCGGAATTTGCCGGGAATTGTCGGCCGGAGTACATAAGAAAGCGTTACCTTTCCGGCGGGTACCCGGTTGATAAAGAACCGGGTGGCCGCTTCGCGTGTTTCTCGGTATAAGGACAATTTATCCCATTCCCAGCCGCTTGTTAAATCCTCGCTTTCAAAGCCGGCGGGCTTGGGGTCATCCAGCAATACATATTCAAATTCACTGTCTGTTGTCAGCGTGAGGTGCACCTCCACCTCGTCGCCTACTTTTATTTCGTCCAAATCCTGCACTGGGCGGAGTTTCTGTACCCCGTCTTGCGTAAAGCGCGTAAAGTATTCGCGCGTTACGTTGATAACTCCCTTGGGCGAAGCCTTTACGGTGGGCGTTTGGTACAGCACTGACAGCGAAGCAAAATCAGGCATTATGCCTTGTTTGGTAATTTCGGCGGTTTTGGTTTTATCGCTGATTTGGCGGCCCGTGTGCGTGAGTTGCAGGTCTTGCGTCCAGTCCATTGGCTCAAACGCGAAGTGTTTTTGCCCGCCGTCCCAATTTACCTGATAGGTTACCGGGAGCGACAGTGCGCCCTTGGCCTGCATTATGTCCAGCAGGGCAAACACGGCTTGGGCCGCGGCTTTGGAATTATTCCACCCGGTTACTTGGCGGTTAAAAAGCAACCATTGGGTCATAGCCTCTATTTGGGGGGCTTGCGGGCGGATTTCTGCCAGCGCGCGCAGGGTGGCCGTTTGGGTGGAAAGGGTGTCCCGGTACCAAACCCAACTTTGCTCTTCGGGCGCAAAATAGGCTCCGGCCAGTTTATCCTGTTTCATACGGGATAAAACGAGGTCCAGGTATTGGTTGGCTTTAATATCATCTCCCAATCGGTGGTAAACGGCCGCCGCATAGGTTTGGCCGAGGGCCGTCATAAAGCGGGCGTGTTCCCCGGCATAGTCGGCCCAGCGTTTAATATAGGGTTTTGCCTGTGCGATTTGTGCCCAGTTTTGGGGAAACGCGGAAAGAGTATAAGCCGCATATAGCGCTAAGGAAACCGTATCTTCGCTGCCGTCTTTATCGGCCTTTAATTTTTGTTCAATACGGGGGACCATATAGGAAATTGCCTGTTGGGTTTCGGCTTGCGGTATTTCCGCACCGAAAGATACGGCGGATGCAAACGCATTTAAGGCATAGAGCGTTAAATAATCGTCGTCGTGCCCGCCCGGGAACCACGCAAAAGCGCCGCTTGCGTTTTGGAATTTTTTAAGTTGCGTGAGTTCCTTGTTTAGCGTTTTTTGGACCGTTCCCGGATTGAACAAATCTACTAGATCCGCGGTTTTGCTCTGGCGACCTTGGGCTTGGCGCAGCCACGGTGTTTGTTCTAACAGCGTTAAACGCAACGGATCCTTTTCGTTCCAAACGGCATCTTGACCCGTACGTTTGGGCAGTTTAGAAACCGCTTGTTTCAGTTGCGGATAGGTGGTGTAGAACCGGTGAACCACAGCCAAGGGCGCATAGCGGTTTAAGGTGCTGACAAGGTCTTTGTATGGGGTTGTCAGCAAGTTAGGCATTGAATTAAGCACCGAAAGTGCCAAACTGGGGTGAATGGTCAGAACCGCCGTTTGCATATCGGCGGCGGGTACATCTTTCAGTTCGGTCAATTCCAAGGTGTTTTGCCCGTTTTTAAGCGCGGTATTGACCGTAGCCAAGGTGCGTTGGCGGCCCGGATAAACAGGCAAGGTTTTTTGTTCGCCGTCGCTTGCCTTGCCGTTGCGGGCGGTGGCGGTAATGCCGTAGAGTGCGGGAACATTGGGGGCGGTAATTTCCCACGTTACAAATTCAGTTGCGTTTGCGCCAACGGTTACGCGTTTAGCCGTATTTGTCAGACCGAAATCCGTGAGGGTATTTGCTTGGTCCTTTTGGATAGCAAGGGCGACCTCGGTGGTAATTTTTTTACCCGTTAAGTTGGTAACGGCGGCCTGTAAAATTCCTTTATCGCCCTCCCGGAAAAAACGCGGCATTTGCAGGCGGACCATAAAGTCCTTGCGGGTAACGGTGGCGGCGCTGAACGCGCCGAAATCGGCATTTTGCGTAAGTGCAAAACCGACAATATTCCAAGCCGTTAAACTCTGCGGCAAGGTAAATTTAACGATACTTTGCCCATTAACGACAGGCAAGGCCGCATTAAAATACGCAGTCGCGGCAAAATTGGTGCGGGGAAAATCAGCAGAGCCCGCATCATTGGGCGCGGCGGCGGTATCAAAAGATTCTTCGGTTGCGGTTTCTTCGGCAGTTTCAGCAAAACTTTCCTTATAGGTGGCTTTGCTTGCGGCCAGTTGAGGGGTGGCCCCCATAGCGGACTTTAACATTGCGTTGTTGGCGCGCGAAAGCCCGAACATACGGTATGGGCGTGCCGCCATTTGCAGGTTACTGGCGGGGAATCGCGGCGCCGGGGGAAAGGTATGCTCCGTTTTTCCTGTAAAATAGTTGGAAAAATATCCGTTGGCCTGGTTAGAGGCACGGTCGGCCGTTTGGGCATTTTGCGGGAAAAGCGCCTGCGCCGATAGTGCGTGTTCCGGTTTTGCGTAATAATCTAACGATTTATCATATACCGTCAAAGCGGCTTGTCCCTGTACGGGACGGCCGGCAGCATCTTTTACGGTTAATTTCCAAGAGGTATCCTCTCCCGGGCGGACCTCATTGGGAACGTCAATAACGGCCGATAAATTCTTATTGTTAAAGGGAATTTTTACGGTTGCTTGGCCTTGGTGGAACGTATAATTGCTTGCCCCAAACCAAGCAAGCGCCAGCCCGCCGCGCGCCTCTTGTTCCACCGGGAAGGTGTAAACCGACACACCGCCGGGTAATAAATCTTTATGCGTAAGGAAGGTTTCCCCACGGTAGATTTCCACACGTTTGGAGCCTGTCAGATTGCCCGCGCCCAATAATACGCGCGCAGTTTCCCCGGGGTAATAAGTTTCCCGTTGAAAAAGCGTAACGTCAGGCAACTGTAACTGGGGGCGCGTATCCGCCACCACAAAAACCATACTTTGCGTGCCGGCTTTGTCCGCCTTTAAGGTCAGACGGTAAATTCCTTCCGGCAACGCGGGCAAAGATAAAGTCTTTTCTCCGGCGGTTTTAAAGGAAATATCCTGCGTGAAAGCGGTTTTTACTTCCTTAGCATTTTTAAATTGGTTTTCCAATGTGCATTCCGGGTGCGGATAAAAACGGTTTTCCTCTTGGACTTCCGGCAATGTGTTTTCCAATAATGATACCTTAACAGATACCTTGCCCGTTACTGCGTTGCCGTCTGCATTGGTAAGTGTGAGCCGGGCAAAGTCCGGCGTTTGGGTGTTGGCATCATAAAAACCTTGCGTAAAGTCCAGTTTAAAGAGTTTGGCAAGCGTGCTGACTGTAAAGGCCTTTTGGGTGCTGATAGGGCGGCCGCTTTCGTCCAACACTTCGGCTTTTACCACATATTTGGCAAAGGTTTCATCCTTTTCCTGTTGGCGGGGGGTAAAGGAAATTTTAAAAGTTCCCTTTTCGTCCGTTTTGGCGGAGCCTTGTGCGATAACGGTATCACCGCCGGCAGGCGGAAATATGGCCCACCAGTAGAAAGGTGGCAGATAGTCTTGGCGGTGTATCGTATAGTTGATGACGGCTCCGGCCAAAGGCGCGCCAAAATAATACTGGGCTTGGCCTGTTACGGTGGTTTCCTTGTTATATTCTCGGGTGGTCCCGTCTGCGGATAAAGTGATTTCGTAATCCGGGCGTTTGTATTCTTCTACCTGGAACGACTGGTATGTGCGGTACGTTCGGTTATTTGCGGTCAAGGAAGCCTGTATTTGAAAGTAGCCTAACATTGGGTTGTCCGGCAGGGTAAATTCAGCCTGTGCGGTTCCCATTGCATTGGCTGCGGGGCGGGCGGTAAAGACGGTGTTGCCCGAAGCGTCCGCCACTTTGATTTCCACGCGGTGATTGGGAAGAACCTTTAAGCCGCGCGGCAAGGTTTCAAAAGCATTTAAAGCGAGTTGCACCTTTTCGCCGGGGCGGTAAATGGCGCGGTCCGTTTGTAGGAAAAGCCGTACCGGTTCGTTATTATAAAAATGAAAATAGAGCGCAGGGGTAAAGGCGCGGCTGCCGTCTTTTTCTGCCAAAGGGCTGATAAAATAGTTGTTATTGGTGTTTCTGGCGGTGCTGACCGTAATGGGGCGTACAAACGCGGCGGAGCCGTCAGCCTGGGTAACGGCTTTTTGGCGGGTCCCTTTCCAGGTGGTGATAATGTCCAAATTAGCGTTTCCTTCCGTTTCGCCTGTTTTTAAATTAGCGGTGTACACGCGGAATACATTGGGGCGGAACGTTTGCGTTTTGCCGGCGAGCGTGGCTACATACTTATCCGGATTGTCCTCAATGGCTCCGGTAACGAACAAGGCCAAATCGGTAGCATTTAAAACGGCGCCTTGCACGGGTGCGGAAGCATCATCAAAAGAGGCGTCATAACTGGCCAGCACAAAGTAGAAACCGTTTTCAAGCGGGGGGAGCGCAACAGTGGCCTTTTGCTCAAAATAGGGGCGTTCGTACGTTACGCGTGCGGAGGCTGCCTTGTAAGGCGCGCGGGAAAGTACTTCCTTTATGTTCTTGCCGGATAAACGCGTGAGAAAATCCCACGAGTTCACCGTTCGGCCCACCTGCCCTGCGCGGTAGAATTTTAACAGTTCCTCATATGAGGTTTTGTATATACGGACAAATACTTCTTGTGCGTTCCGGGCGGTGAAAGATAGTTCTGTCTTTTGCGGATTAATGGCCTTGGGCAAGGCATTAAAGGATAGTTCCTTTTTTAAAATTTGTTTTTCCAGTTGGGCGCATTGGTTGGCATAGTAGCCGTTGTTTAAGCCTTTGCCAAAGCGGGCAATTTTAAGGGCTTCTTCGCGATCGCCGTTGCGGTTCCATAATAATTCGGCGGCCTTGTAAGCCGCATAAGAGCGGCCATAGTCGGTATTGTCGGCAGACACATAGCCTTTAATTTTATTCCAAAAGCCCAAGGTTTGGGGGGTAAGCCCGCTGATGACGTTTAACTGGCTGACGGCGGCGTTAAGGGCTTTTTCTTTGTTGTTAAGTTCAAAAAAGCGTTCTTGCGTAAAGGGAAGCAGAATAAAATCGGTTTGCCAAAAGATTTTGGCATTTTGGCGGCCTTTTCCGTCTAGCAAATAGGCGGTTTTTAGAAGGTAAGCCAATTTTTCGGCCTGTTCCTTCTGTTGGGGCACAACCTCAGCATATCCGTCTAAATATTCGGCATTTTCCAAACGGGCGGGGACAACGGTCTTTTGTGCAGTTAATCTGTTGCGCCACTCAAACACCACATAGTCAAATAGCGTGGGGATACGCTGGGTATCGGTTTCCTTGATGTTTAAAATAAGCGTTTCGCGCTCAATCGGGGCATTGATAAGAGCGGCGCGCATAGCCCAAAGGGTTTCGTAATCTTGGGTAATGCGGGCTTCCCACTCGTCATTGGTCCAGGTTTCGGGATCGTTTTGCGCGTCCTTAGAGTCTATTTGCCGTTCGTTTAATAACCGGCGGTAAACTGAGGCGGCTTGATCTGAAATTTGGATACGGTAGAGCAAAAAGCGCACTTTCCACAAATCATTTTCCGGCAGGGGATAATTCCAAATGGTTTTAGCGGCATTTAAATATTCGCCAAGGCCGTATTGGCAGGCGGCATAGCGCAGTTGGGCGTATAAACGCTCCTCTCCGGTGGCAGATTGCATTAATTGTTTGTACTGTGTGAGAGCGGATGAATAATCGCCTTTTGCAAAAGATTCCTCCGCCTTGGGCAGACTTTGCGCCCCAAGTGCCAACGGCAACAGCAAAATGCCTAAAATAAGATAAAGTGTTTTTTTCATACAATTCCCCTTTATATAAAAATTACCGGAGATGAAAAATCTCCGTCCGCCCGAAGGAGGATAGAGATTTTTCTGTCTATATTTTAATTTGTCCGGGCTTACATTTGTTCCGGCGCGCTTACGCCGATAAATTCCAGCCCTTTTTTAATCCGCTCCGCTACCCGTTGGCAAATAAATAAACGGGATTTGGTTTGTTCCAAGTTGTTCTCATCCAGCACGCGGCAGGTATCGTAGAACGCGTGGAACAGGCCCGCCAATTCAACCAAATAAGTGGTTAAGTGGTGGGGGCTTAAATCTGCAATGCAGTTGCGCAAGACGTGTTTGAGCCAAATCAGTTTTAACAAAAGTGCTCTTTCCTGCGGGGCAAGCGGAGTGGTAATGCCGTTGTAATCGGTAATGCCCGCTTCCGCCGCGGCTTTGAAGATGGAGTGAATACGCGCGTGTACATACTGCACATAGAAAACCGGATTTTCGTTGGTGCGCTTTTTGGCCAGGTCCATATCAAACATCATATGGGCATTGGGCGTGCGGCTGGCAAAGAAGAATCGACAGACATCTGTGCCTACTTCGTCCATTAATTCGCGCAAGGTGATAAAGCGGCCTGCGCGCTTGGACATTTTTACCTGTTCGCCGTTTTCAATTAAATGCACCAGTTGGTGGATAATCGGTACAAAAGTTTTTTCCTCGTGGCCCAACGCGTGCACAGCGGCCTTCATACGCGGCACATAACCGTGGTGGTCGGCCCCCAAAATATCAATAAGAGTATCGTATCCGCGGTCGTACTTGTTTTTGTGATAGGAAATATCGGCCAGAAAATACGTCGGGCGGCCGTCGTGGCGCACGAGTACGCGGTCTTTATCGTCCTGCGCTTCGGCATCCTTGGTGGAGCCGAACCAAACCGCCCCGTCCTTTTCGTAAGTATAGCCTTTGGCCGTTAAGGCTTCCAAGGCTTTCTTAGGGGCTTGGTCTTTGTGCAGGTCTGATTCGCGGAACCAACGCGTAAAATCAACGTGAAAATCTTTCATATCCTGCTGTTGGGTTTTGATTAACTCTTCCATTGCCCAACGGCCGTATTGGTCTTCGGGCAAATCAACCGGGATACGTTTGGCTAAATCAATTAAATAAGTGCCGTGATAGCCGTTTTCCGGCGGTTCTTTGCCCTCTTTGCGGGCTTTGACGGACACCGCTAACAGTTCGGCCTGGTTGCCCGCATCATTGACGTAATATTCGCTGTCGCAGGAATAGCCTAAGGCGCGGTGAATTTTAACCAAACTGTCGCCCAAACTGGCTCCGCGTCCGCTGGCTACGTGCAAGGGACCGGTAGGGTTGGCGGAAACAAATTCAATTAAAATATTGTGTTTGGAGGTTTCGGCACTGCGGTCTTTAATACGGCGGTCGGAAGCGCAGGTAATAACAAAGTTGTCTTCTAATTTTAAATTAATAAACCCGGGCGGAACGGCTTGCGCATCGGCAATGCCGGTCAGTTCGCGCAAGACCTTGCAGGCCTCTTTGGCGATTGCCAGCGGGTTCTTGTGTAACTTTTTGGCGGCAGCCATTGCCCACACGAGCGAAATGTCCGCCCCGGTATGGGCGGGTGCGGGGGCAAATTCCACTTCGGGCAATTCACAGCCCTTAAAGTAGTCCGCGTTGGCGAGTTTTAAAGAGATGTCTTGTTTTAGTTTTTCTAGCATAAGAGGTTATTTCTTTTTAGCGGTTTTTTTAGCAGCCGTCTTTTTTACGGCAGTTTTTTTAGCGGCGGTTTTCTTGGTGGCCGTTTTTTTTACCGCGGTCTTTTTAACGGTTGTTTTTTTAGCAGTTGTCTTTTTGGCCGGAGTCTTTTTGGCTGCGGATTTTTTTACTGCTTTTTTAACAGGTTTTTTATAGTCAATTTCTTTACCGAAACTGAAAATCTTATCAAGCGCGTAAAAATCGCGCGCTTCCGGCGTCATAATATGGGCCAAAAAACCGCCATAGTCGCTCACACGCCACATATGGCTTTCTCCGCCGTCGCGGTTGGCTTTGTAATAGCCCAATTCTTTTAATTTTTTGCTGATTTCTTCTTCCACCGCGTCCAAATGCGGTTTAGAGGTGGCAGATACGATTAGGATATAATCGCACAGCGAAGAAAGTCCGCACAAATCTATTACTTTAATATTCTCGGCCTTTTTGTCATCGGCAAGTCTTGCCGCCAGGCATACGAGTTCTTTGGTATTCATAAACCACCTCTGCAAATAACGTTATAACTGCAATAAAATTAGTCTAGCATTTTAGAGCGGCATTTCAAAGTCTTTACCCAAGATAATGCGTGTGTCGCATATCACATTGGGGGAAGAGTCTGTCTTAATTTCGCCGTTTATGCCGATAGCGCGGCTCAACTGTTTTACCTGTACCAGCCGTCCGCTGTAATCCACGATAGAGGAGGTAGCCTGTAACGTGGGATAATTATCATATTGCAAGACGTCCACGCGCAAAAGACCTTTGGCATTTTG